>Ga0222713_10006238_pt1 | contig 11377 bp, 11 predicted proteins | sample C33_649DmetaG_FD_165061 | JGI IMG/M metagenome (GOLD analysis project Ga0222713, IMG submission 165061) | Estuarine water microbial communities from San Francisco Bay, California, United States - C33_649D | ecosystem: Environmental > Aquatic > Marine > Unclassified | place: USA: California... | reverse complement strand
TTTGCTTCAGCCTATCATCCATTCCCTTCAGAGTAGCAAGAACAATTGGATCAAGTCCAACTGCTTCCATCTCACGGCGATCGGCCTTGCTAAGTTTCTTCTTTCCTCTAAGGGATTCAATAAGTTCATTTCTGTTTGCGTTGCCCGTCAGTGCAGCCTCGGCCAGTACATCAGTTTCAGGCTGTGGACCACGAAGCTGTGCAAGCTTCAACTCTGCTTCGTCATTCAGAGTCTTTTCAATCCTGCGCCAAGCAGCTTCGCTTGCAGTAGGAAGTTGTCCACCCTGTTGCAGCGGACCTTGACGAGCATTAGCAAGATCCACAGCACTGTACAGAGGAGTGTCTCCTCTTACAGTTGGAGTAGTTGTGCTAACTTCAGGAACAGTATTGCTGAACTGTTCTTTGACAGCAAGAACTTCAGCAGGAGTCGTAGCATTCCTCAACGCTGTACGATATGCAAAGCCAGCATTGACAGCAGAGCCAACACTCGAAAGAATACCAGTACGCAAAACTCCTTGCCACGTAGCAAAACTCTCAGGACGTACAACAGCTTCCGCAATGGAGCCTGCAATAATTTCTTGCGGAATGGTAGTAATGCCAACCTCAACAGCTTCTCGCATTGCCTTTGAAGATGCAAGCTTCTGTGCTGCTTTGGCTGCTAATGGACCAAGAAGTTTAGTAGCAACATTCTTAGTCAGAGGATTGATGACTGCTGACGTACCCATTGACAGAGGAAGTTCTGCAATAGTTCCACCAGCAAACCTTCCAACAGAACGCATTACATCATCTGTTTCTGGAAGTTCAGGCGCTTTGTATTTAGGAACTTTTCCTCGCATTGCCTGTACCATTCCAGGAGTACTGGCATACTGAAGAAACTCTCCCATCTTTTGTGCAGTATTCTTTGCGCCTTCACCAATACCTTGTACAAGACCTGTATAGTCTGGCAATCCTTCTCTTCGTATCATGCCAGACAAAGGTGCTGCTGGCTTAGATGGCGTAGGCGGTGGCGTCTGCGTGGATTCAGGTGCAACAGTACGGGAGATGTACTCATTAAGTCCACCTCCCGACTGCTGACGCTTCATCTTTGCTTCACGGACAAGTTGAATAATCTCATCGTCCGTTGCCCCCGCAGCCATCAAGCGACGAATCATTTCGTCATCGTCGTTGATTGGCGGGATAGATGTCACTTACAATCCTCCTGCCTTACGCAGTCTAGCAAGACGCTGCTCTGTAGTTTCATTCAATGGACCAACGGGGCCAGTCGGCGGTACTGTAGTTTCCATTTCTGGAATTGGTACTGCCCCATACTTCTCAGAAAGTTTTTGAATTTGGAAACGATTCTCTTTAATTGCTTTATTAATTGCATCAAGCTGAGTTTGATATGGAGACATAGCTTCAGCCCTAGCTTTATCCAAAGCCTCAGGATTTTTTAGAGATTCCAAAACCATCAATGGATTTTTCATCTTCTCGTCAAATGCTCGTAGATCTGCTTGCATCTGAAGAAGAATCTTGCCTTGCTGATCGTTTAACTGATTGCCCATTTCAGTAAGAACTCTGAGAAGCTGCATCTGATCCGCAGGATTTCTCGTCAAGGCAAGCTTCTTATCCAGTTCATTCTTGAAGAGATTCAACTCAGCAGAATAAGCAGCATCGTACAAAGCCTTAGCACCAACATCTGATTGAATGCGCGTCATCAACTGCGAGTCAATCTGTTGGCCGCCACGAATTGCTGCCTTGGCAATATCACTGAACTTGATTCCAGTTAGGTCAGGATAAGCAGATACCGCTGCATCAATCTGTCCTTGAACGCGCTCAAGATCTTTAACTTGTCCAGTAAGAACTTTATTCTGCAAATTTCCAGTCTGTAGATTCTGCTGAAATAGTTGATCTTCTCTTGAGATTTGTTCGGGAGTCTTCGTTCCAGCCTTAGTTGCAAGTCGAATCTCGCGCTGCTGCGGAGTCAAGCCTTTTAGATAATCCTGCTCTTCCTTCCTAGCAGCAAGCTCTGGTCCAATCGGAAGCCCCTGAAGAGGAGTCTGCTTCTTGAACCCAAGAGTCTGCTCCATTGCAATACGAGCTTCAGGAGTCATGTTCTCGATCTGACTGAGAAGCATGGGATTCTGTTGAACAAGTGCTTGAAGTTTACGATTTGCAACAAGGTCTGGAGCAAACTTTTCAACTGCTGCTCCACCAAGTCTACGAAGATCTCCACTTTGAAGAAGACCTTCTGCCCAACCAGGAATATATATTGCCATTTACTCAACCTCCACCAGCTTTGTTTACTGCACCAGAAGCAATCTGCCCAAGAATCTGCAAGCCCTGCATCCACGGATTCGGAGTAACAGTCGTATCACGTTGCGCCGTACCAAGTGCGTTAGCTTGCTGCAAGCCACCAAACAACTGAACAAGTGCAGCCATCGTATTAGCATTGCCAAGCTGATTCAGATTCAGACCTTGACCAATCATGTTCTGGAACATCTGATTGTTCAACTGTCCAGCCTGAAGCGCATTCTGGGCGTTCAGTTGGTTTGTTCCAAGACCAAAGTTCGCAAGGTTCTGCTGATTGGAAAGATTGAACTGATTGCCCATCTGAGCCGCAGCTAAAGCATTTGCGTTGTTAATCTCACGCGCTTGCTGATTGAGGCTGGCTGCTCCAAGTCCAAACTGATTACCCAATTGCTGATTCTGCAAACGAGCATTAAGCATAGCTTGCTGCAATGCATTAGCTTGTCCTGCATTGAACTGTCCTTGCTGCGCCTGCAAGCCCATCTGATTGATGTCCATGCCACGAGCTTGCAATGCATTAGCTGCATTCTGCATAGAAGCTTGCTGCATAGCCTGAGCATTAGCAAGAGACTGCTGCTGTGCAAGACTAAGCTGATTGATATCCATCCCGCGAGATTGCAGGAAGTTCTGTGCATTCGCAAGACCAGCTTGCTGCTGAAGCTGTGCATTCAATGCAGCCTGCTGTGCGCCAAGTCCAAGCTGTTCAAGGTTCTGTCCACGAACACCAAGACCAGTCTGTAGACTTTGCCCACGACCAGCAGTAGCAGCTTGCAGAAGATTAGCAAGGTTCGCAGTGTTGAACTGATTAACATTCTGTGCTCCCTGCAAACCACCTTGCATATTCGCAATAGCAGTCTGCACATCCATACCACGGCCACTGAGAGCAGTCTGCGCTTGAGCTTGACGTTCTGCAAGATCTTGCGCTTGTTGTTGCTGAATCGACTGCTGCAAGATTGCAGCTTGACGAGGAGCAAACTCAGAACGCAACTGCGCTTCTGCAAACTGTGCGCCAGTGCCAAGAGCACCTGCACCTTCAGCACCAAAGCGAGCACGGAGATCAGCAGCGGCTTGTGTTTCTGCGCGACGAATACCTTCAAGCTGTGCAGCAACAAGTGGATTGTTCAGATCAACTTGAGCAGCCTGACCAAGTTGAACTTGTGGCTGCACAGAAGCTTCAGTAAATCCGCTTTGTGCTTCTGCTCCTGATCCACGGTTGATGAGATCCATCAACATCTGGTCAAATGCATCGCCAGTTGGAGTGGGACCAAGACTGGCTTGCGTATTGAACATGGACTGTGCAGCACTCACATTAGGAGCTTGCTGCCCATAGCCCTGCATGGCATTGAAAGTCGACTGTGCAGCATTGATATTCTGTGGCCGTGTACCAAAGCCACGATTCAAATCTATATTAGACTGTGTTGCATCACCCGTCCTGCTTAAATCTGCCATACCAGTCATTCCACTACCAAAGTTGGTAGGCAATGCTGTAGTAGTTGGAGACTGGAAAGTCTGAGCCGTGTACGGATTGCTAAAAGTTTCGTTGTTTATCCTATATACTTCAGGCTTGGCAAAGTAATCCGAGATAGCTTGTCCAGCACCAGAAACGTCACGCACATTTCCGCCAAGCATACCTTGAAATGCTTGCTGAAATCCTTGCTGTTGCTGCTGCGGCTGCTGAGAGTTACTTACACCCTGATTAATCATGCCCTGAAGTTGTGAATTAAGTCCACTAATTCCTGGCATAAAGTTTCCGGTCGGTCCCCCTTGTTGAGAACCACCGGAAAGCTGCTGATTTAGAAACTGATTCCAAGCATTAGAGGTACCAACATTAGCACCTCCACCTGTTTCCCGAACTTTAGCTCCCATTCTTTAAATCCTCTGGAAGTATTCCGTATAGGTATGTATCGAACCAACGATCTTTCCACCAAGCTGCATTACGCTTTCTGCCCTCAACACGGAAGCCGCATCGTTCAATGAACGTTCTAACTCTTAGTCCAGCATAAGCTGGAACATAAGCATTTAGTCGTACAAACTTGTACTCGTCAAAGACTTTCTTAATCATTGCTTGAACAGCGGCTTCCCGTCCTTTGTGTCGCCGGTCGAAGAAAGAGTAATGCACACTAGCTTCGGTCGGAGAGATATCATTCAAATAAAACATACCTTTAAAATCATCTAAAATCCAGATGAGTCCTGTTGGCTCGGCATCACCAGAGAGGTTCTGAACGATAAAGAAAGATGTAAAGTCTTCTAGCCCAGTCAAGGGACGACCAAACAAAACAGGAAACTGTTTAGCTTGTTCGTAAAGCTTTATCGTATTTTCTTTGGTGAAAGAGAAAGGCCAAATAGTGCGTTCAATCTCACCTTCTGGTTCTTTACAAACGACCTTCATTTAGATTTTACCGAAGCTGGCAGGAGTAATATCAATTGAATAATCAAGTGTCGCAAAATTTCCAGCTACTGAAGTAATGCGCCATTGAAATTCACGGGCACGAACTTGTTTAGTACAGGCAACTCGACTGCGAATACCTACTTCATCCAAGCCAAAGGTCACTGTCTTGTATGTAGTCCAACCATTACCATTGTTATACTGAATGGTAAACTCACCGGCTCGCAGAGGAATGTACGTAAATCGTAGACGAGTGATGGAGATGTAACGATCAAATAGCTTGAATACCTTGGACTGAAGAACAGTCTCAATTGGTGCACCATTATCTGTATCAACAGTGCTAGCTATTAGGATATCTCCTTGATTCATTCCATAGTACAGAGTCGGCGGTGCAGTTGTCAGATTAGCAAGATCATTGATAGTGCCAGACAGTTCACCGATGGTACCGGACAGTTCATCAATCAGAAGTGCTGCACTTGTATTATCGAATGCATAGATACAGGTACAGTTCTCGATCGTGCGCTCAGTCCATGCTCCATTATTCAGGTTCAGCACATATGCATAGGTAACAGTAGTATTTGTGCCAGGGATTGTCAATATGTACTCGTTCGTGATCGGGTTGTAAGATCCAATAGGGTTCTCCTTATTGGTAATCTTAGGCTTGATGTTATCACGAACAGCCTCACCCACTTCACGGGGACGATCACCTAGTGTATAATCATAAACTTGATTACTACGATAGTCGTACCAAATGATTCCGTTCCTTTTCTGGACTGCCGAGTTCGGCGTATCGCAACCCACAAAAGGGAAAGCTGCTTGAAACAGAAACGGATTCGAGGCAACAGGCCTCTTCTGAGCAGTCCAAAGGGAACGCTCCCGCAGAATCAGCATCACCGACGCGAAGCCAAACAAGCCACTTATTGGGTCCGCAAAGTCGGACGCAGCTTCCAATAGAGGAGTACTCCCCGCTGATATGTCTGTATTCGGGTCCCATTGTCCAAAGTTTAAATCTCCACTCCAAGCAACTAGTGTCGGATTGGGAGTAGAGAGGTCATACTTGTTGGCACCGACAATGCGATTGAAGAAGCCAGTGATGTACTTGTACTTACCAGCATTACCCAGATAAGCATAGGTGTTTGTAGAGAAATTAACTTCATAGATATTATTAGTTCCTGATACAAAGAACAGTCTGTCATTGAATGGTAGAAGTCTAATTCTTCCACCCGTAGGCAGAGTGTATGGAGTAGCTGACGTAACTTCTAGCCAAGAGTTAGAGAGCCTTCTCCATAGCTTAGTATCAGTGAATCTAAGAAAGACAGTTGTTCCATTAAACCTTTGGAAGGTATATAGAACATTGATTGGATCAGTATCACCTTGGTCAAGAAGAATACCAAATGTATCTTCTTGCAAGATCTCATAGCCATCTTCCTGATCCAGCAAACTCGTAGCAGGCTTTGGAGGAGCAAGAAGAACTGTTCCATCAAAACGAATCAGCTTGTCTGCGCTAACGTAAACATTGCGAGCAAGAACAAGTTGATTCTGTGGAATGTCTGCCGCATCAATACGTGTATTCATTCCGCCATCAACCCTAACCTCAGACAATAGCTGAATAGGATCAGGCACTTGTGGCGGTACAAGGATTGGGTTTTTGGTGGAAATTCTAGCCATATTATGCGTTCTCTATCCAACCAGAAGGAAACTTCGTAAAGGTATATACCTTGTTTATAGCAAGAAGCTTATTGGCTCCAGTGTTGGTAAAGATATTAGTACCATGTTGAATGGTAGTAAACCCATCCCCAAGAAGCTTAATCTCTTGACCAGCCTGCTCACCAGCAAAATCTACTACAGTTGTAGCTACAGTATTAACAAACTGTACACGTGTGATGTTGAGTACATTAATAGTTGTCGTAGCCTTTGGAGCAATCTCAACAGGCTGTTCAGCTAGCTGAGAATATGTTACTGTAGCTAAGAAATTAACTGGATCTGCAAAGGATAGAGTATCTCCTGATGGAATGCCCAAGCTATCTCTTAGGTCTTTGAAAGACTTTAGGTCTTGCATAATCAAGCAATCTTAATCATCAAAATACGTGTGCCAGCCGCCAATACTGTACCACCACTATTACCAAAAACACTAACATTAAATGTTCCAGATGACGTTGTACCAATAAGAGACAACGTACCAGTCATTGTTTCTTGAGCTGCCAATGCATTATTCAGAACTCTTCCCATCCGTGCATTCCCACTCATACCACTACAGAAAGAACTTGCGTAAATAGTTCCAGTAGTTGAAGCTGGAATTGTCATTGCCATGTTAACAGATACAATAGCAACCCATGTTCCAGCCCCAGGGTTTACACTAAGAATTGTCTGTACAGTTCCAGTAAATGCTGTATCTGACCCAAGTTCATAAGTAGCAGTAGTAGGATTAGAAGAAATCCCAGAAACGGTACCAGTAAATGTAGTATTATTAAGCGTTGCACCTGAAACAGTACCACCACTGATGGTTCCACTATTTGTGGTAGTTCCAGAAATAGTGCAAGAACTAATAGTAGTACTACTTATAGTAGCACCACTAATAGTCCCACCACTAAGTGTTCCACTATTTGTAGTAGTTCCAGACAATGTTGCACCACTAATTGTTCCACCATTACGAGTAGATCCACCAGCAGTAATTGTGCCAGTTTCAGTATGTGTTGGAATAGTAGTGCCGCTAGGAATAGTCAATGTAGTTGGAGCAAGTGTTCCACTTACATTGAGATTAGAAGGAAATGTAAAATTTCCAGCTGCAAAAGTTCCAGCAGTTACATTACTTGCAGGAACAACTGTTGGACCGCTGATTCCACCAGCAACAACTGTACCAGTGACAGTCAAATCTCCAGTAAAAGTATTGTTACCAATTGAATTAATAACTCCAGCGGTAGTGGTTCCAGTCAAAGTTGCACCACTAATACTTGGGCTAATTAAAATACTTCCAGATGGTAGCGTAGGTGCAGTGCCAGTAAAGGAAGCATTTCGAATTGCTGCACCAGAATTTGTAAAAGAAATCAGACTATTTACGTCATTACTATCACGAATAGTCATCCCCGCGGAGGGGATGACAATCTTCGTGACTCGCTGCGGATCAGTAGCACTAGAAAGATCTACTCCGAGGATATCCACGAAACGCTCATTGAGAGCAATCTTTACGTTACGGATAATCTCATCCAGAGTGTTTGCTTCTTCCAAACCCGTAGGTGTGGCAAGGCTAAAGTTTTGCGCGTATGTCATGCAGATCTCTCTTTCTTAATCATGGATAGGGCTAGCCTAGTTGCACGATTTGTGCGAAGAAGCCAACCCTTTAGAAACTTCAAGTCCTTTGGCCTAGCCGTAGCCAAGCCACGATAAAATTCTTTTCGTAGTTCCGAGTACTCATAAATCAAATCTTCTGCATTCGAAGACTTAACCTTTGTCATGGTTATCGGACCAATAATTCCGTCCTCTTCGACATTCACAGTTCGCTGCAAGATCTTAGCAGCTTGTTTGTTTCCCGCATTGATAGCGAAGTCGAAGTGCAATACGTTCAAGCCAGCAGGAAGTTCTGAAGCTTTGCAGCTAGTCCAGATATCAGAATAAATCTTAGACGTTTCAGCTTTTGTTAGATGCTGAACTGATCGCTCTTCGTGTCCTTGGGATTTACGAAAAGCATCATAAGTCTTCTGAGTTATTCCACGATTCGTGGCGCCGCCAGAATCTTGAGGATCGTTAACATATCCTCCTTCTTCTTTCAAGATGAATGGTAGGGCTTCTGCAAACATTAGCCACCGATCCCCATTTCATCAGTATAGTTATTGCTACCGCCTGCCATACCTATACGCTCTAGGCGTCTTTCAAGATGAATCAGGCGCGAACGCATTCCATTGCGTCCATCAATTCCAATCAGAACTGTTCGAAGAGCCTTGAGTTCTTCTGAGATACGACTGAGTTGCTTAACAACGTAAGCAATAAAAGGAATTATACCGAGTTCAATAGCTTTAAAAATGAACTCAAGTGTCTCGTTGTTCACGGATAGCGCCTCCGGTAAACGCGAAGTCCCGAGAACACACGGTCCTCATGTTCCTTTGTTTCTTGCGTATCGAGAGATTGAATAAGAAGCGACTGTTGTGCTTGAGCTTCTTGTCCACGAGTCCAATCCCCGATAGCATAAAAGCCTCTGGATACGGCACCCCACAAAATGACTTCATGCCATTCTTGAGGAGCGTCAGGTCCAGAGGCTTGAATATCTGCAAGTGTACGAAGGTATTTTACACTAACATCGTACACATTATCAGGATTAGGCCAGAGGATGAAGTTAGATCCTCTACGAGAATAATGAGTTGGTCTGTCTTGTGAATCCGTATCCTTCAGCTTGAACATATCCCAATCGGCAATGTTCGTGAGAGGCTCCCACGCATCTTCGCCAGATTCCTGAAGGATAACTTTTTGGATGGCATCGGAATCCGTAGGCAATGCATATGTGTCATCGCCAGCGGTCGTGCTAAAATTATATACTGCGTCCTTTTCGGAGAATCGCAGTTGGGATGAGAGCATCCACCATGCACGGTTAAGCAGAAGATCTGCTTGGCTGTTCGGTAGATCCAACTCATCCATACCAAGATGCGTACGCAAATCTTGGCGAAGGATAGCTAGAGACAAAGGCATACGTACACCGTGATGGAAGATTCTGTGCCGCGCTTCTTACATACTAGGGATACTGGAGTCTTTTCTTTGAGAATCAATTCCTCGTGTAATTCAACCGATCCAGTCGAAGTCTTAACACAGAGTTCGGAATCGCTATGATCGGAAGTGAATTTCCAACGACCAGAGGGAAGAATTACACGAGGAAAATTGATTTCCTCAGATGGGCGCGATGATACAATTAGGGGGATGCGCATTGCCTGAGAGATTAGAAGTGCTGAATGAGAATCTTTACTTCGCTTCCAGCAGTGGCTTGCGTAGTAGTAGCAACGCCAACACGCTGACCAGCGGTAGAGCCAGGAATAATACGACCAGCAGTTGCAGCAGACGGCACGGCAGTGAAATCCGTACCAGCAGTAAATCCGGTAGCTCCGACAATGGCACGAGCCACGCCACTAATCTGCACTAGAACCTTCTGACCATCCGTTGCAGCGGTAGCACCCAACGCAGGATTCGATCCAAGCGAAGCGGAATCACCACCAACAACGAAACCAACAAAGCCAGCGTAGTTTGCAGCAGTAGTAGACTTGGCAACCGTACCGACACCGGAAAGGTACACGGCATCACCAACAAGCAACGTGCCGCTTGCAGTGAAAACGTGTACGATTCCGCCCACTGCATTTGCAGTGAGTTCGTCAGAAGCCCCACGGACATTTACCCATGAAAATCCAGTGGGAGTCGTGTTCATGATTACGCGCTCGGGTTAGTGCCGTACCAGCCACGCCAGTTGTAGAACCAAATGATCCAGCGACCACGCGCCTTTACCTTGGCAGCATCAACTTCATTGTCGTACCAATCCGTCATCGTGATAGCTTCACGGTTCAGGAAGTGTGCATCGTTAATCTCGCTGTCCACGATGAAGTAGTGGAACAGGTTCGTCATGTACGGATTGACGATGATCTTCGACGGCTTGAAGTTGCGACGAATCGGGTTGTCCTGATTGTTCGCAGTGAACGGCTCAAGGCTCGACTCAAGAATCTGATAAGCCTTGTTCACCTGACCCTGATCGTTAGCAATCATGAGCGTGTTCGGCATCACCATCATCGGATCGCCGTTCTCATTCTTGCACTTACGCGACAGGTCCATCAGTGCAGTGAAGCCAGCAACCGAAAGCGACACAGCAGTGGAAGGCATATTCGCAACAGTGCTCGTGCTGTTAATCAGCGTGTGAGCAGTGTTAAGCAGCGAAAGATTGTCCATGCCCTTGAAGTTCGTGCCAGTGAACGCATCGTTAACGAGCGCAACACCAGCATATTCCTTCGTGTACATGGCAGCTTCAGCCAGCCACTTCGCACCCTGATTCAGCTTGCCGTACTGATCGTCGTCAATGGCTTCCTTCGAGAGGTAGTAGCCAGCCTTGTACGTCTTATCAACAGCCATAACCTTCGGGCCGCTGACAACTTCCTGATAAACGACAGGCTCAAGTTCACGCGACTGAATCAGACGATTCGGACCAACAAGCGTAGTGGCCGAAATTTCAGGGAGGTTATGCGAACCCTCCTTGAGGTACTGATTGTACATAAGAGGGAACTTCTTGATCGTATCCTGAAAGTCCTTTCGGAGTCCCGGACGTGCAAGAAGACGATGCTGTTGAATCATCGACATTGTTTTATCTCACCCTAGGATTAAAGAGCCGCAGCAGAAGCGTTGCGAATCTTGAAAAGAACAACACCCGTGCCATACAGCGTGTTGTCAATTCCAGTCACAACGACACAGAGATTGGTAGTATCGGAACGGTTAACAGTCCAGTAACCGTCAGACTGCTTCACAAGACCATACGCAACACCAATATCGGTGACAGCGGGAGTCACAAGAGTGGAGCCAGTCGAGATCTGACCATAGAACGTGGTGTTACGATTCGCAGGGAAAATTGGAATCGTGTTCTCACGGCCAGTTACGGTTGTCGGAGAATCACCAGCGTCATAACCATAAGCGGACTGATTCACCGCACCAGCAATACCAGCAAGACCAGTAGTACAAGCGGCTGCATCAG
>Ga0222713_10006235_pt1 | contig 11379 bp, 13 predicted proteins | sample C33_649DmetaG_FD_165061 | JGI IMG/M metagenome (GOLD analysis project Ga0222713, IMG submission 165061) | Estuarine water microbial communities from San Francisco Bay, California, United States - C33_649D | ecosystem: Environmental > Aquatic > Marine > Unclassified | place: USA: California... | reverse complement strand
CTTTACGTTTTAAAACTCTAATAGCTTGTTCAACATTATTGTTTTTTACAACAACTGTAACCAATTTATTTTACCTCCTTTTCACTTTTTAAAATTCCGTTTTCATCTAAGTCGTGGTATGTACCTCGTTTTTTAAAACCGTCATCAAGTTTTAAATCACCTCTTGTTTTACCACTTTCAATTTCGTATCTTGTATATCTAGGTTGTTTAGATTTGTCTAATGAACCTATTGTACTTGCCATACCAGGTTTTAACTTTTCTACTTTGCCACCTTTTGCTAAAAAGTCTTCCATCATTTTATTTAATTCTTCTCTACTTACTTTTTTCTTTTCTTCTTTATCTAAATCTCTATCAAAAAACATATATTCTTCTCTTTAAATTAACGACCAGGCCCGAAGGCCTGATCTGGACTTACACTATGAAATAGATTTCGGACTAGATTTGGATATCCTCATCTTTGTCCTCCTCACTATCATCGGAATCTGGTTCTAATGACGCCAACTCTTGTTGTTTTTGTTCCTCTAGGATCTGTTCAACAGTAGCACCAGAGTCAACTTTTGTATATAACTCGGTGAAAGAGTTTTTAGTATCGTCATCAAATCTATTTGTACATACGGAGATTGCCTTCATCTTATTATTGAAGATACCATATGCCTCAGCAATATGAACGAGTCTTCTTGTACTTATAATCTCATCTATACCGCCGTCTTTGTAAGTTTTTCTGATTACATCTGCCCAAGTAACTAAATTATGAGCAAACTTCTCATCTTTTTTACCAGCAGATTTAAGAGTATTCGCAACAATTTTTTCCTCTACTTTAGCAGTAGGATATTCTTGTTCGAATGTAACTGGAAATCTTTCTAAGAAAGCTTCGTTTAGTACGTTAGTACCGATAAACTTACCATCATCACTACCTTGACCTTTAGTATTGGCAGTAGCAACAACGTTGAACCCTAACTTAGGTTTAACAAATCTGTTTATCTTTTTAACGTAGATACCAGAACCTTCAAGGATTGGTTGTAAACACATAATCTTATTGGACGCAAGGTCAATCTCATCTAATAATAAGATAGCACCTCTTTTCATCGCCTCAATAACTGGACCATCTTGCCAGACAGTTTGACCATCTCTCAATCTATAACCGCCAAGTAAATCGTCCTCATCAGTTTCAATAGTAATGTTTACCCTAATCATCTCTCTTTTAGATTCAGCACACGCCTGCGTAACCGCAAGTGTTTTACCATTACCTGAAAGACCTGTTATGAATACAGGATAAAACTTTTTAGACTTAACAATGTTTTTGATATCTGAATAGTTACCAAAGTTAACAAAGTTGGGAATTAAAGCAGGCACAACGTTATCAGTTAAGGAACTAACTACGTATGCTGCAATTGATTCGTCTTTTTGAGTTTCTACTTGTTTTGTTTTAGTAGATTGTGATTCATTGGTAGGTAGTTTATATACTCCCCTATCAATTTTATATTTGTCTGATTTCAACCAAGATGGATTAGAAATCTTTTTTTTCTTTACAAGGTCATTTATTTGTGCCCTTGTAACTGTGTCTGTTTTATAGACACTTTGTATAACTTCAAGTTGTTGAAGTTGTTTTTGATTCAAGTCAATCATAATGTAAGTCTCCTTTTTTAACTTGTTATACTATATGCTAACATTTTTTTACTTGTTTTACAAGCAAAAAATGGAAGAAAAAATCGTTTAAAATCAATCATTTATGCAACTTGTTTAATAAATTTCTGTAAAACTACTCTGGAATTAAGTCTTCCTTGCATATTTTTAGAGAATAATCTCTTAATTTCAGACGTTTTCGAATCAGCAGTAATTTGATCTAAGTTATTATCTTGTACTTTATTGTCGGATTTAACAATGTAATACACGTCATAGCCTGCCTTTGTATATTCAATTAGTTTATCTTTAGTAAAGACTTTTTTATACTTCTCAGCTTCAAATCCATTAAAGTGATATCTTAACTCTTTAAATTTACTTACTAGGTAAAATCCTACAGTTTTGATATCGTGTTTTTTCTTTAGATATTTTAACAATCTATCAGTAAGAGATTCTCCTGATCTCCACCATCCTGAACAATTAACATAATTTTTGCCAAGTTTAACCCATAGATTGCCATAACTGTCGTCACCCATAACACCGCCAACAGAATTAGCGGCACCGTCTGTTAAACAAACTAATACAGTTTTATCTACTTTATAATCATCTTTGAATTTTTTGATAATTGTATCCATAGCAATCAAAGACTCATCTAAAGGTGTTGAAGTCAACTCATAATGAGGATGTGCGGATACTTTATATCCTGTATCATCTTCACCATATGAATATCTTTTATATCTACCAGAATGATAGGATGCCATAGTGTAAATTGTTTTACTTGACAATAGCATATCTCTTTTAGTCATTTTATTAGTAAACAATTGAATTAATCTTGTCGAAGTATCTACTTTTATATCACCATAATTTACATCAAAAGATGATTCAGTATTTTTGATATCGTTAAAATGTCCTGGATTACAGAAAGCATAAACAGAAAAAGGTATATTTACTTTTTTAACAAACCATACTAAGTTTAATAACTGTTCTACAGTAGGTAGAATATGATTTGCCATAGAACCTGACCAATCAAGTAAGAATATCATACCGTGATTTTTTTCATTAGGAACTATTGTAATCTTTTTAAAAATATCTTCAGCATATTTGTAACTGTGTAATTTTAAAGGATCAATAACACCAGTTTTATCTGTTGAAGCTCTTGCGTGTAATCTAGCATTTTTCCTCATTTCAAATTCTTTAACTAGATAATTAACAACTGGTATTGATTTGTTTTTAAATTTAGTAAATTCACTTTCAGTATGTTTTAATCCAATTTTATATTTGGCACCTGTATAGTCGTGTTTAGTTTCGTTACATTGTTTTAAGAATGCCTTTTGATTATCTAAAATAAATTTTTTATAAGGTACAATTAATTTTTTAAGTTTAACTTTTGGTAATGTACCATACGTTCTTTTATTTTCTTTATCATTTCTTAATCTAGGATCAGCAAATGCCTCATTAGTAACTGAAGTAAGTTGAGGTTGACCGCCAGCACCTTTAGAAGCACTTTGACCTTTTTCTTTATCTTTATCTTTATTTTGTTTTTCTAACCATTCATTAGTTTTTTCATCTACAGTTTTATAACTGTTTTGTTCCTCGTCACCATCACCAGTAGCATTATCAGAAAGATTTAATTCTTCTTCACCGTCTATACTAGGTGTATAAATTTTAGTAGTTGATTGACTTGCATTTTTTAATTCTTCTTTACAGTATCCTAAGATGTCTTCAGAAAGTTTTAGTACATCATCAAACGTTTTAAGATTTTCAATTGCGTCAATAAATGGTTGTTCTTTTTGAGAAAACTTGATAGGTAAAGTTTTTGAAGATTTGTAGTATAAGTTGATTTTATCAATTAAGATATAATCATCTAAATTTTTATTTTTAGATTGAAAGAAATCATCATCCCACATTTTATCAAAACCTTTAAGATAATTTTGTTTGACGCCAGGATATTTCTTTTGAATAAGTTTATCAATTCTTGTGTCTTCTAATACGTTAACAAATGATCTAAATTCATCCGATCTATCTTTTAAGTCTTTCCAAGATTCTGCAGGTGTGTGTAATGCGTGTGAAACCTCGTGTGCAATCAACATATCAATAACGTTATTATCATTATGCTGAAAGAATGGGATAGTTAGTACACGGTTCTTAACATCAAAAGAAGCCGTCTTAACTTGATTTTGTAAAACTTGTATATTTTCTGTTGCAAGTAATTTTGCAAGACTCGATTTATGAGTTTCCATAGTGTTTTTGTTTGTCATATGTATATATGCTACTACAGAATGACAAATAAAACAAGCACAAAATGGAAAAAGAATCTAATAAAATCAATGATTTATAGACTATAAAAAAGAACAAAAGTAGAACATCACTTTTTTCCTATGAAAATAGGTTCATATTTACGTCCTGGGATGTCAGGTCTTGCGAATCGCCCTACATAATTTTGTTTCTGTTTACTTTCTATTGATTCGCCTTCTAGTGTAGATTGTGTCTGTGTGCCTTGTTGTGTAGATAGTGATAACCACCATACATCTATATCTGTAAATCCTGCCTCTTCCATACACTCGTAAGTGTCTTCTTCAAATGTCTTATATGATTTAACGTTTGCAACATTGAAAGCTGCATATTTACCAGGTTTCAAACCGATATATGCGTTTTGTATAGTCTTTAATAAAAACCCATTACGCCATAAGTCTTGTACTGGGAATTTTCTAAATGATTGTTCTTCTTCATCACCATACATTTCGTGTCCTAGATAAGGTGGACTTGTAAATACAAAGTCTAATGTTTCTGGTTGAGGTACAAATGTTTCACTACCTTGTCTTAATAGTTTATATTGTTTATGACTATGTCCGTATTCATCTCTTATTTGTTCTAACCCTTTATATGTAGGAACACAAGGGTCTGTACCTATGTAATTAACGCCAGCTGCGATTGCACCTAATAAACGACCACCATAACCCATACTTGGATCCCATACTGTACCAGCAGTAGTGCCTTCTAGTGGACTATCCTTTTCTACAAAGATGTCATATAAAGTTGCGGCTGCTGTAGGTCTAAAGTTAGATACCATTTGAGTACCACTATAACGTCTTAACATCGCTCTCATATCTGAGTCTGTTATTTCGTGTGCAGGTTTTTGTTTAAAGAATGTACCTGTTAAAATCTTATTAATACCTTTTTCTAAATGTTCTTCATCTTCCCATATCTCTATAGGTGTTTTCATTTTACCACATTTAATACCCCAAGCGTGAGGCATATATGACCACGCAAGTGATAATCCGTGTGTTGATTGTCCTATAATTTTATTAGGTCTATCTAAAATGCCATCTCTTTGAAAAGATAGTAATTTTTGATATTCAGAATCACGCCATTTTTTATCATTAGGATAATAAGGAAATCCTTTGTTATCTTTCCAATCTCTAACTGCTTCTTTAGCTGACATCTTTAATTCTATCTTTTATAATCTTTGAATAGTTTTTATTAATTTCTGAACCTATCCATTCTCGTTTTGTATTAATGCAGGCTTCTGCTGTTGTTCCTGAACCCATAAAAGGATCATATACAACTTGACCTTTATCTGTATAGTTTTTAATTAATAATTCAACTATTCTTACAGGCATTCCATAACTGAAGTTTTTCCATTTATGTTGATTAACAATAAAAACATCTGGTCTAAAATCTGATTGTAGAGGGCGACTTTGTTTATTTCTACTAAATGTGAGTAAATGTTGATAGTTCATTCTCATTGTATCAATTCCTGTAGATTTTATCCATAATTTATGTGTATGTAAATTATACTTCATTTTTTTGAAAATGTCAATAACCATACAATGTTTAGATACTACAATACCTTTACTCTTTCTATCACTTATACAGATTGATACAAAATTACCCTTAGGATTAAGTTTTTCTACAAGTGATTCTAAAAATTCTCTATAGGACCAATTAGTGTCTTTACCTAATTCATCAAAGTCTGGTGGGGAAGTTAATACGTAATCGTATTCTAAATTTCTTTTTAATGTATCTAAACAATTTTCAACGTATAGATTTTGCATAACGATATATATCCCCTGGAATAGTATTATTAGACCAAGAGGTTTCTCCAACTAATTTCATTTGATTTTTTTCATAAAATTTTTTTGCATAAACATTATCACGTCTTACACTTAAAAGTACATCACCATTAATATACTCAAAGAATTTATTTAATATTCTACTAGCAGAACCATCTCTATTCTTAGCACCTATTTGATGTAAGATACAATCACCTTTTTTAGCTTGAACGTTACCTATTTTTTTATTTACTTTATAGATGTTGTAAGTAATAAGTACGTTATCTTCAAAAATAGTCAATGTACTACTTTTGTTTTTTGATGTTAAATTTGAAGTGAAATTAAATTTTTTACTATTGTTAATAATAGTTTGTCTAATATAATCACTTCGTATATGACCAAACCAACTTTTATGTTGGTGAAATATACTCATTATGTCATCAAAGTTTTGATCGTTAGCGTGATTCATCTCGTAATATTAATTCTCTTAATTTTTGATTCGAATAACAATCAACAACTAAATGTAATCTATCCTGATCCCACGTATTATGTACTTCGTGTGGTTTAGTAACATCAGTATAATAATAACTTCCTTTTTCTAAAAAATGGTCTTGTTTATCGTTACCCTCATATAAAGAAAATATTACTTTAGGGTCTGTTTTAATAGGAATGTGCAATCGTACTATTTGCCCATCATCAAATCCTATTGTCTTATCTACTTTGTCTGTATGTTTAGATATTTTAGTTCCTGCTCGTAATCTCATAATTCTAACACGTTCAAACTCAGCAGGTATGTGAATTAATATTTCATTAATAGAAACCATCTCTGGTCGTTCTCTTAAAGATGTATCTTGTAAAACGGCATCTGTTTTTTCTTCCGTTTTTAGTACGCCTGGTTTTAAAATATTAGTAGGGTCATTACTATATCCTCGTAAAGATATAGCCTCCCAATTACCTTTTTTATTGTATTTTGTTTTAACTACAGAAAGATTTAGGCTTTCAACATAGTTAACTGCCTCATCTAGGTCGTTTCTTTGATACCTTGGCAGATCCAGTTTCTTCAATATAGGTCTTGTCATTTTTTTTTATTCTTTCTATTACCATTGATAACCAACAGTCATATGTTCGCTTATCGCCTTCCCAAAAAATCTCATCATATTTTCTCATACGACCTGATTTTCTCCAGTCAATAATTGTTTGTGCTTTTGGCCACTTCATTTTCTTTTTAATTGTTTTTGTATTTTATTTATGGACTTTTTACGTTTATCCATTTCCCATTTTAATTTAAACTTACTTACTTTTTCAGTAAATACTATTCCTTGCATATGGTCATATTCGTGTTGAAAAATACGACTGGACATCCCAGTTAGATTTTCTTCCACTTTGGTCATATTTTCGTCATAATATTCTACAGCGACAGCTCTAGGTCTTTTTATATCTAAAAAGAGATATGGAAACGTTAAGCATCCTTCTCTAAATCTTATCAACTCTTTACTGTATCCTTTGATAACAGGATTATAACAAGTTCTTTTTTTACCTGATTCTATTTGAGGATGTCCACCCATAACAAACATACGATATGATTTACCTACTTGATTAGCAGACAATCCGATACCGCCATATTGTTGCATTGTTTCAAACATATTATCTGAAAATTCTTTAGGTGATATTTTTTCTTCTTCTTGTAATATCTTTTCGTCAAAAGGTGCAATCATTGTTAACACTCTTGGATCACTTGGTGGTATTAATTCGTATATCATACAATCCTTGTAAAGTTTTTATATTTTTCAAATTTAATTATATTAATAAATTTATCAAACATTATATCTCCTTTGTGTGATATAATAAATGTATTTTCATTTGATAATTCTTTTAATATTTTAAAGAAGTCTTCGGTACCTGTTGTATCTAAACTACTATCAAATATTTCATCTAATATTAATAAATTAGTATTGGTACTATTCTTCATCTTGGCAATAGTTCTCCAAGTAAACAATAATGCTAAATCTATTCTTAATTTTTCACCTTCACTAAAACTATTATAAACAAAGGTATCTCTAAATCTACTTTTAATTGTTTCATTAAATTCTTCATCTAAATGAAAGTTAACAAAAAAGTCCATAGCTTGTAAATACTTATTAATTAATTGATTCATAATAGGTAAATATTTTTTGATAATTTTTGCTTTAACACCTGTGTCATTTAATATTTCTCTAGCAATATCAATATATTTCTTTTCTTCTACAACTTTTTCTTTCTCAATATTAACTTGTTCTAATTCTGCTTTCAATAAGTCTAATTGTGTTTCTATATTGTCTGTGTTCTTTTTCTCATTCTCTAGTCTAATAATCTCATCATTAATTCTATTTGAATGTCTATTGATTTCTGTAATAGAAGCATTTACTTTTGCAATTTCAATATTTAAATTACTAATCTTTTCAGACACTTTTGCCATTTCGTTTATTCGTGTTTCTGTTTTGATTATCTCATTTAATAAATCTTTTAGTCCGTCTTCTAAAGTAGTAATCTTGCCTTTTTCAAAAGCAATCTTTTCACCTCTAAATGCAGGTTCTAACTGTTGTGTACAAGTAGGACAATTTTCATTCTCCTGAAAAAACTCTAAATTCTTTTTATGATTTAATAAGTTAGTTTCAATCTTTGCCTCTAATTTAGATAACTGATTTGCCTTTTTATCTATTTCTTCTTTTTCTTTTAAATGTTCTTTCGTAGATATAATTTCTTCATTTAACTTTTGTAACTGTTCATTATATTGTTCATCATATTTTTTGTTTTCTTCTAACTGCTGTTTTTTATTTTCAATATCAGAATTATCTCTTGTTTGTATTTGTTCAAAATGTTTTCTTTGTAAATGATATTTTTCTGTCATTAAATCATAACGGTGTTTAACATCAACAACAGCCTTACTTAATTCACCTTGTTTAGTTCTTAGTAATAAGTCCATATGACTAAACACTCGTATATCTAAAATTTCTTCAACTACTTCTCGTCTATATCTAGCACGTAGGTGCATAAAAGGTTCATAAGAAGAAGAACCTAAAATAACAACTTGACAAAATGCACGATAATTACATTTCAAAATATTTTGTTCTAACGTATTTTGATAATCAACATTAGAGGCATCCTGATTTAGTAATACATCATTACAATAAATCTCAAATTTATTTGGTTTAATTCCACGTATAATTTTATAATTCTTAGTACCTACTGAAAAAGTAACTTGTATTTCACAATCAGCATTATTAATTGTATTAACTAATTGTTCTTTTTTAATATCTCTAAACGGTCTATTAAATAATACAAAACACAATGCGTCTAAGAAAGTTGATTTTCCTGATCCATTTGTTCCTATAATTAATGTAGAAGGTGCTTTCTGTAAATCAATTTCTATGTATTGATTACCTGTAGATAGAAAGTTTTTCCATTTTAGTGTTTTAAAATATATCATACTGTATTATCATTTGCCTCAATGTAAATTGATTTTAAATATTCTTTTAGTTTTGTTTTATTAATTTCAGTTTCTAATTGGTCAACATAGTTATTTAAAAAAGTAAGTGTGTCTTCACCCATTTCTAATATATCATCTCGTACACTAGCTTTAATGTCCGAATAATCTTCAATAATATTTAAATCATATACTGTTATTTCATTATACAATCTTTCTACTAACTTGTCAAACATATCCTCTTTTGTTTTGTTTAATACAATTAGTTTAATGTGATGTTTATTATATGGTTGTAAATCAAAATAAGTATAATCTTTTTCTTTATCGTTGTATATAATTTTTTTATGTATAGTTCTAGGATTACTAATAACTTCTAACTCTCTTGTTTCAGTATCAAAGATATGAAATGCTTTGGGATCTTTATAATCAGACCAAGTCATTTCAAACTGAGCACCTAAGTAATAGATGTGTCCGTCATCTGATTTTTTATGAAAATGTCCTGATATTACTTTATCAAATCTTGTAAAATCTTTTTTCTCTAAACCGTGATCGTTAATAACACCATTTTGCATTTCAAATCCTTTGATCTCTAAATGACCAAAACATAAATCTGCTTTAGCAGATTGTATAGCTTCTGTAGACTCTTTGATATTATCTTCACAAATCCAAGGTACAAATAAAATATCTACACCATCAAAGTTAACTACTTTAGGTCTAGTATAAATCCAAGGTTCATTAGTTCCGTCAAACGTAGTATATAAATTTTCAACAGCATTTACTTCATTAGTATTTTTATAATACGTATCGTGGTTACCTATAATAATATGAGTATCAACTTTCATCTCCCACAATCTGTCAAAAAATTGTTTTCTGAATACCGATGCTGTTTGATGATTAATAAATTTTCTTCTATCAACTACATCACCTAAATGAATAAGTGTTTTGATATTGTGTTCTTCTAGGTAAGGAAAGAATTGATTGTTAAAGAAATCTAACTGATATTCTCTAAACGCTTCACTATCGTTCCGTACACCAAAATGGGTATCGTTCAATAAGGCTATCTTCATAATATTAAAAATTCTCTAAAGAATTTTTTGCGGTTCTTTTTTTACGTTTTACTTTTATATCTTTGTGCTGAGGAAGTTCTTCAGCAGGTTTATTTTTTCTAAGAAATTCTATAAACTGATTTTTATATTCTTTTGTATCATCATCATTTGGATTAACAGCAAAGTCATCTAAGTTAGCTTCTTGTATTAATCTATATTTGATGTTGATTTGTTTTTTCTCTTTTTGTATTCTTCGTATAAATGCGTAGTAAATAATTTGTGTAAAATAAGCAAAAGGATTTTTAGATTTTTTAGGATCAAAGTTATCCAAATACTGTAAACAATTTTCTATACCATCAGAAATCATATCATCTCTAAAAGTATAATTAATAAAATTTGGTCTATAAGATAAGTGATTCGCTATTTTTAAAAAACATTCACCAATATAATTCGTAACAGGAGGATGTCTTCTATTTCTTTTTTTAGCCTTGTCACAACGATCCTTATACTCAGTCATCGCTTGTAGAAATCTTGCGTTATCTACATAATGCTCATTCTTTTTTTTATTTTTAATCATAATATTATTATACACTATTTAATGAAAAAGTCAATGCTTTACAATTAATTCCAATTCAACTGCTTCGGCCTTTCCCATTTCTAGGTGTCCTCTTTCGTAATAACGTTTAACTCTTTTTTGAATCTTTGGGTAAGTGTCAGTTATCTTTTCTACTAACTTTCCTGACTTGAAAGTGACTGTTATTTTATATGTACTTTGTTCACTCATTTTTCTTTCACGGATACTTGACAAAATCTGGATTGAATAGTATAATACCTATGTAGGTGCTTAACCAGATAACCAGCTACCTAGTGTTTCAACTTACTAGGCATACTGATCGTGTCAACGATATCTTGTAATGTTTGTTTCATCTTATTCTTATCACGTTCCTTTAACTCAATATTTTTATCAAGCGTGGAGTATTCATCATCTTTTAAATCTCGTTCTATGTATTGTGGCAACTCTTGGTTAGTTGGTATCTTTACAAGTCTTTGATATCTTTCTGTAAACATATCTGTAGCGTTACAAATAGTTAATATCTTATCTTTAGGTATACTTACAATATTATCATTAGTAAAACCAACCCATTTAACTAACGCAATATAATCGGAAACGCCCATTTCCGAAATATGTGGAACGTAT
>Ga0222713_10006233_pt1 | contig 11380 bp, 10 predicted proteins | sample C33_649DmetaG_FD_165061 | JGI IMG/M metagenome (GOLD analysis project Ga0222713, IMG submission 165061) | Estuarine water microbial communities from San Francisco Bay, California, United States - C33_649D | ecosystem: Environmental > Aquatic > Marine > Unclassified | place: USA: California... | reverse complement strand
CGTACCTCCGGCGCATCGACGCGTACGACCACGCGGGACCGAACATCAACTCGCTGATCCTGGTGAACCCCCGCGCCCTCCAGCGCGCGGACTCCCTGGACCGGGAGCTGCGACGGACCGGCGCGCTCACCGGGCCGCTGCACGGGATCCCGGTCATCGTGAAGGACAACTTCGACACGCACGACATGCCCACCACCGGCGGCTCGGCGTCGCTGGCCGGCTCGATGGCCGCCGACGACGCCTATCAGGTGCGGAAGATCCGCGAGGCCGGGGCCATCGTGCTCGCGAAGTCGAATCTGGCCGAGTTCGCCTTTACCGCCCTGGAGACGGTGGGCTCCATGCTCCCCGGGTGGACGTTCAACCCCTACGCCCTCAACCGCGTCACCGCGGGCTCCAGCGGGGGCACGGCCGCCGCCGTGACCGCCAACTTCGGCCTCGTGGGGCTGGGCTCGGACACCGGCAACTCGATCCGTGGCCCGTCGTCCCATCAGGCCCTCGTGGGCATCCGCTCGACCCAGGGACTCACGAGCCGGGACGGGGTGATGCCGCTGTACGCCCATCGAGACATCGCGGGCCCGATGACCCGCACCGTCGAGGACGCGGTGCGCGTCTTCGACGTCATCGCGGGCACCGACCCCGCCGACCCGGTGACCGCGGAGGCCGACGCCCGGCGCGCCGCGTCGTACCTCGACTTTCTGCAGCCGGACCTCGAGGGGGTGCGCATCGGCGTCATGGGGCAGATCGCCTACACGGAATCGGCGGACCCGGAGATTCTCGCGCGCTTCGCGGAGACCTTCGCCGTTCTGGAGCGGCTCGGGGCGACGGTGGTACGCGACTTCCACGTGGACAAGCTGGACGAGCTGCGCAGCGGGACCGGGTGCTCGCGCTTCCGCTACGACATCGAGAACTACCTCGCCGACATCCCGAACCCGCCGTACCGCACGCTGCAGGAGATCGCCGAGAGCGGGAAGGTCTACCGCACGGTGATGCCCACGGTGGAGCGCTTCCTCGATTTCGAGGGCACACCCGACACGAACGAGCAGTGCATCCGCGGGCGAGCCCAGGAAGAGCGCTTCCGCCAGGGGATGCGAGCCGCCATGGCCGAGTACGACGTCGAGGCGCTCATCTATCCGAGCTGGAGCAACCCGCCAAGGCTGGTCGGCGACATGGACACCCCGGCGGGTGACAACAGCCAGTGGCCCGCGCCGCCCACCGGGTTCCCCGCCCTCACGGTGCCTATGGGCTTCGTCATGGAAGGGACGCTCCCCGCGGGACTCCAGGTGCTGGGAGACGCGTGGTCCGAGCCGCTGCTCATCCGCATCGCGTACGCATTCGAGCAGGCGACGTACCACCGGAGGCCGCCGACGACGACGCCGGCGCTGGTTCGCTGATCCCGGAGGCCGGGAGGGTCAGTTGCCTCTCAGCCGCTTCAGCTCTTCCGCGAAGCCCTGCACCAGCACGAGATCGGCGGACACCTCGGCGGCGGCGTGGGACACCCGTACCCATGGTCCGTCGACGTTCGGAAACGGCACGTTGCCGGGTTCACCACCGCGCGGGTCACGGGGGGAGGATTTCCCCCGGCCGAAGGCGCGTCACGGGCCTCACGACGCTCCCGCGTCGCGACGGGGCTTGGCGCCGAGGGTAAAGCCGACGCCGCCCAGGCCCACGGTGCGGAAGGAGGAGACCCGGGTGAATCCCACGCCGCGGTGGGCGGCCTGGGAAAGCTCGTTGTAGCGCGACACGTGCGAGAAGACATAGGGCCTCCCGAGTTCGCCGGCGGCACCCGCCAGCTCCCGAACCAGGCCGGCCCACAGGCCTCTGCCTCGGAACGCCGGCAGGACGAAGGCATCGTAGGCGTATGCATGACTTGCCGGGATTTCGAAGCGGAGGGGCATCAGAGGCTCGCGTCGCTCATCGCGCACCGACAACCACTCGAAGCCCACCACGCCGCTGCCGTCCATCGCTGCGACGCACCGGTCCTGAAGAACCGAAAACCGCTGTTCGAAGAGGTCGCGAGGACCGCGACAGCGAGCCAGGTCGTCGACAGACTCGGGTCCCACGACACGGATGTCGAACCCTTCGGGCGCCGGTCTGCGCGAGACCGAGGCCACCGGCACCTCGTACACATCGAAACGCTCGTAGTGGACCCCCGGAATCCGCTGGGCGAGCGCAAACAGATTCTCTTCGGGACTCCGCCGGATGGCGTACTCGAGATATCGACCGAGTGTCATCGTCCCCGTCATCATGGAGTTGCGGCCAGGCCCCGCCCACGACCTACCGGGCAAGCTAGGACGGTTCGGCGCGCCGTTCCACTTTGACGTCTTATCGGGCGGCAGGGCAACCCACGCCTCGTGGGTGAGCGGCGCCCGTCCGCACGGCCCACCGGGATCGACCCGGGCACTGTCGCGGCCGGGGAGGCGGGCTTCCGATCCGGGTGCTACTGTGTGCCCGGAAGCCGAACCGGACTCGAACCCCTCGATGGTCATGGACAGACGTGATTTCGTGCGCACCACGGCGGCGGGCGTCGCCGTCGCGGCCACCCCTTCCGCCCTCGCCGGCGCGCCGGCCGTCCACATCCCCCGCTCCCGGCCGTTGTGCGTCTCCGACGTCAGCAGCATCCGCTGGAAGAACGGCGGGCCCGAGAGCGCCATCGAGCGTGCGTACAGGGGGATCACCGAGGGCGAAGACGTCCTCGACGCCCTCGTGGCGGGCGTGAACATCCCCGAGCTCGACCCCGATGAGCAGGGCATCGGGTACGGGGGGCTCCCCAACGCCGACGGCGTGGTTCAGCTCGACTCCTGCCTCATGCACGGGCCCCGTCGCTGGGCCGGGGGCGTGGCCGGGATCGAGGGCGTGCGCACGCCTTCGATCGTGGCCAAGGCCGTCGCCGAGCTCACCGACCACCACCTGATCGTCGGCAAGGGAGCGCAGGAGTTCGCCCGCTCCCTCGGCTTCGAGATCGAGGACGATCTCAACACGCCGCGCTCCCGGGCGCTCTGGCTCGAGTGGCGCCGGCGCGTCGATCCTTCCCACTGGCTCGACCCCGAGGAGCGCATCCAGGGACTGTCCCGGGCCGGCGAGATCACCGACCCCGACCTCATCCGTCGTCGGCGCGGCGGGGGCGGCGCACCGTTCGCTGACCCCGAGCACCTCGAGCGGCTGCAGGCGTTCCACGACGCCTCGCTGGCAGCCGGACTCTCCATGGTCGACGACGGTCTCATCGACCCCGAATCGTTCTGGGGCACCACGAGCCTCGAAGCGGTGAACGCCGACGGCGACATCTGCGGCGTCACCACGACGTCGGGTCTGTCGTGGAAGATCCCGGGGCGCGCGGGCGACTCGCCCATCCTCGGCGCGGGGCAGTACGTGGACAACGCGGTCGGCGCCGCGGGCTCCACGGGACGTGGCGAAGCGAACCTCTACAACTGCGCGAGCTTCCTCATCGTGGAGTTCATGCGCCAGGGGATGTCACCCAAGGACGCCGGTATGGCCGGCCTCCAGCGCATCAAAGAAAACACCGTGGAACCGCGCCTGCTCAACGAGCGGGGGCTCCCGAACTTCGACGTGCGCTTCTTCGTGCTGAACAAGGCCGGAGAGTACGCGGGCGTGGCGATGTACGGGACGGGGGAGTCGACGTTCGCGGTGTGCGACGAGAACGGCGCACGCGAGGAGGCGCTCGAGGGGCTGCTGGAAGGGAGTCCACGAGGTTGAGGCGGACTGCTCCCCTCCTCACATCACCAGGTTCTTCCGCAGCGCCTCGATCTCCTCGATCTCCCGCGGGACGTCCGTGATGCGTACGAGCCCCTCCGGCGTGAGGATGTAGTTGTCCTCGATGCGTACGCCCACGTTCCGGTAGCGCGCCGCGGCCCCGCGGGCGTGATCGACGAGCTGCCGGTTCCGCGGCGTGTCGGGCAGCACGAGCGCGCACGCGACCCGCGACGCGACGGCGCACGCGCCACGGGCGGCGGCGGAACGGGAGACCGGAGAAGGCCGGCACGGCATGGTCGGACCTCGGCTCATCGGCGGGACTCGGGCGTCGGCGGGGATGGAGGTTCGCTCAGGGCGCCGGCTTCGTCGCCACCACCACCCCGATGGGCCCGGCCGCCCATACCTGCCCGGCCTCGAACCCGGCATCCCGGAGGGCGGCCAGCTCGACCTCGAGCGGCATGTAGGTGTCCTCCTCCGACCACTCGTCGAAGTGGGCGAACGCCCGCTCCTCCGAGATCCCCTGTCGCACCTGGTGGTCCGCCCAGTAGCGGAAGAGGCGCGCCTTCCCGGCCTCGTCGTCGGGCATGGTGGCATCGGCGTTCACGAACACCCCACCGGGGCGGAGCGCGGCGAAGGCCCGGGCAAAGAGCCCGGTCTTCGTCTCCATGGACGGGATGTGGTGCAGCGACAGCGACGCGGCGAACGCGTCGCACGGCCCGAAGGGCTCGTCGAAGGAGCGGAGGGTGAAGACGGCACGGTCGCCGAAGCGCTCCACGCGGGTCCGGGCCTGCTCCAGCATCTCGGGGTCCACGTCGAGGAGTTCGACGACGCCCACCTCGGGACGCTCCAGGAGGGCCTCGGCCAGCGCCCCGGTACCGGAGCCGAGGTCCACGACCCGCCCGGGGTGGACGGAGGCCACCGCCTCGGCGGCCGCCGAGAGCATGGTCTCGTACCCGGGAATCCAGCGACGGATGGTCGCGTCGTAGTCCGCGATCTCCAGGCGGAGGTGGCGGCGAACGGAATGGCTCATGGAGTGAGAGTCTCGCTCCGGTATTCGTGCGTCAACTCGACGGCCCGCATGTTCTCAGCACCGCCGGCGCATCCGGAGTCTTTGCAGTGCCAACACGCTACGGGCAGCGCGCCTTCCGGCCCCGGCTCTCCGACTACGACGACGATCCGGACGCGGCAGCGGGCATTCAGCCGCCGCGCGGCGGCGGGGCCGGAGGCTTCGGCGGGTTCGGCGGCTTCTTCGGCGGGGGGGTGGCACGAACGACGCGACCCGCGTCGTGATGAGCTTCCCCGATCACCCGGATCACATCCTCCTTTCGGGCGCCCTCGGCGGAGCCGAGACGCTGGCCGGCAGGCCGCAGGTCGTCGACTCCCGAGTGGGCGACGGGCACGTGGTGAGCTTCGCCATCCGGCCGTTCTGGCGCTGGCAGACGCAGGGCACGTTCTTCCTGGGCTTCAACGCCATCCTGAACTGGAACGACCTCGACGCCGACGGAAGCGGCGCGGGCCCGGTCACGGACGGAGGAGCGGCGCGCTGAGCGTCGTCTTGCCGCATCTGACGCATGGATCTAGCCTGACCCGAACGTCTCCACGCCCCGATCGAACCATCCGGAGTCCACCCAGCATGAAGTCTCTCCGCTGCGCGCTCGTCGCCACCGTCGCCCTCGCCTCGACACTCGTGTCGACCGCGCCCGCCGTGGCCCAGGCCCTGTCCGAGGCCGCGCTCGCCCGCCTCGAGTACCGCGAGATCGGCCCGACGCGACAGAGCGGCCGCTTCGTCGACATCGCGGTGCCGAGTGACGACCCGCACACCTTCTACATTGCGACGGCATCCGGTCACCTCTGGAAGACCACGAACCGGGGCATCACGTTCGAGGTGCTCTTCGACGAGCAGCCCGACGTCTTCTCCATCGGTGCCATCGCGGTCGCGCCGTCGAATTCCAGCGTGCTGTGCCTCGGTTCGGGCGAGGCGAACAACTCGCGCTCGTCGTACTGGGGCAACGGCGTCTACAAGTCCACGGACGCGGGCCAGACGTGGACGAACGTGGGCCTGCCGATGTCCCAGCACATCGGACGCATCGTGGTGCATCCGACCAACGAGAACGTCGTGTGGGTCGCCTCCCTCGGACCGCTGTATTCCGAAGGCGGCGAGCGGGGCGTATACCGGTCCACGGACGGAGGTCGCTCGTGGGACCAGGTGCTCGCCCCGGAGGTAGAAGGTCGCACCATCGGCGTCGTCGACCTGGTCATGGACCCGACCGACCCGAACACGCTCTACGCGGCCAGCTACGACAAGGTGAGACTCCCCTTCACCTTCGACCTCGGCGGGCCCGGCAGCCGCCTCTGGAAGACCACGGACGCCGGTGACAGCTGGATCCAGATCGGGCAGGGGCTCCCCGAGGGGATGCTGGGTCGCATCGGCGTCGACGTGTACGCACGCGATCCGAACATCCTCTACGTGACCGTCGAGAACGCGAACAAGGAGGGCACGTCCGACGAGGACCGGCGCCGCGAGCTCCTCGAGCACCAGTCGAGCAGCGGCATGATCGGGGGCGAGGTCTACCGCTCCGACGACAAGGGTCTCACGTGGCGGAAGGTCAGCCCGGACGGCCAGTCCATCGGAGGCGCCCCGGCGTACTACTACGGCCAGATCATCATCGACCCGAACGACGCCGACGTAGTCCACGTGCTCTCGGCCTCGTCGTGGGGCACGTACGACGGGGGCGAGACGTGGGAACGGCAGCCGCTGAACTTCGGCGGCGACGACCACGCGCTGTGGATCAACCCGAACGACTCGCGGCACATGATCCTCGGCTACGACCACGGCATGGGCATTTCGTACGACGCCGGCGAGAACTGGTACCACCCGGACTTCCAGTCGCTGGCACAGTTCTACGCGGTCGGCGTCGACAACTCGTATCCCTACCGGATCGCGGGTGGACTGCAGGACAACGGCTCGGCCATGGGTCCGCACACGAACCCCGCCGGCGGCCCCGTCTACTTCGAGATGTGGGAGCGTGTCGGTGGTGGCGACGGTATGTACAACGAGTTCGACTGGTGCGAGAACCGCTACCTGTACAACGAGTCTCAGTTCGGCCCGCTGCGCCGCACCGATCTCCTCACGGGCGAGGTGCGGGACATCCGCTACCAGGACAACGAGATGCGCTGGAACTGGGCCTCGCCGATCCTGGTCTCGCCGCATGACTGCGACGTGATCTACCACGCGGGCAATCGCCTGCTCCGCTCGGACTTCCGGGGCGAGAGCTGGGAGGTCATCAGCCCCGACCTGTCGAAGAACGACCCCGCGACGCTCACCACCGGCAAGGGTGGCGACGGCAACATCCAGTACGGCACCATCACCACCATCGACGAGTCGCCGCTGCAAGCCGGCGTGGTCTGGGTGGGCACGGACGACGGCAACGTGCAGGTGACCCGAGACGGCGGAAACAGCTGGACGCTGCTCAACGCCAACATCCCGGACCACCCCGATTACTGGGTGAGCCGCGTGGAAGCGTCGCATCACGACCCGGCCACCGCGTTCGTGACGTTCACCGGGTACCGGAACGACGATTTCCGTCCTTTCGTGTACATGACCACGGACTTCGGCGCCACGTGGCGCTCGATCTCGGCAAACCTTCCGTCGGGTCCGGTGAACGTGATCCGCGAGCACCACGCCAATCCCGACCTGCTCTTCGTAGGCACGGAGTTCCAGGTCTGGGTCTCCAACGATCGAGGCCGCCGCTGGACGAGCCTCAGGCTGGACATGCCGACCGCCGCGGTGCACGACATGAAGATCCACGAGCGCGACGACGACCTCGTGGTCGCCACGCACGGTCGTGGCATCTACGTCCTCGACATCGCCCCGCTCGCCGGGCTCACGTCCTCGGTCCTGGCGCAGGAAGCGCATCTTTTCCAGCCCGAGCCGGAGATCGACTGGATCGCTTCGGACCGGACCAACTATGCCTCGTCGAACTTCGAGGGCGAGAGCGAGGAGCCGGGCGCGTCGCTGTACTACTGGCTCAGGGGCGACGCCGACGTGACGCTCACCATTTACCAGGGCGGACTCGCCATCCGGCAGATCGAGGCCGAGGGAACGCCCGGCATCCACGTCGCGCAGTGGGACCTCCAGCGCTGGATCGAGAGATCGCCCGAGGAGCAGGAGCAGATGCGCTCCCGGCGCGGAGGTGGCGGCGGTGGTGGCGGTTTCGGCCGCGGCCCGTCCGCCGAGGACAGGATCCGCTACGACATCAGCGATGCCGCGCCGGGACAGTATCGCGTGGTCCTCACCGTCGGCGGCACGAGCCACGAGCGCACCGTGACCGTGATGAAGGACGAGTGGTGGAACGAGCGTTGACCACGCTCCGGGCGCGATGGGCGGCAGGGATGCTCGCGTTGGCCGTGCTCGGCCCGGCGGCGTGCGCGAACGGACCTGCCGCGACGGCCAGCGAGGTGCGGATCACGAATACCACCGACCTGTTCCAGTACGGCGCCCTGTCGCTCGCGGGAAGCACCGACTCGGAGTCCTACACGTGGCAGAACACCGGACCGCGGGCGCAGATCGACGTCACGCCCGCGCTCATGGGCGGTGGCGCGACGCTCACGGTCCGGGACGCGGCCGGCACCCTGCTCTACCAGGAGGACGTGCGCGATGACATCGACACGCTCAGCCCGCCGGGCACCCCCGGCGCCTGGTCCGTGCGCATCGACTTCGACAACACCGTCGGGTCGTTCACCTTCACGCTGAAGAAGCAGGACTGAGGGTCGGTCGAAGCAGTCTCGCCCAGACCCGGCCGTCGCGGATCAGCTCCACAGCTTGACGAAGCCCCGAACGTGCGCGGTTCGCAGTCGTCATGGAGCTGGGTTCGGTCTTCGGAAGGGGCTGGACCCGTCACGGTGGGGAAGAATTTCACTCCACACGCCCCCGGTAGCGCCGGACATTGGAATCGTGGTTCGTTCCCGCCCGGGGTCCACCTCGAGGTTGACCCTCGGCGTCGGCCGGCCCCACCTTGCGCGGCCCGCATGCCCGCCACGTGCCGCAACCCGACGAGACTCGCCATGAACACGCTCCGATCCCTGCTCGCTGCCGTCACCGTCGCGGCGACCGCCTCGCCCCTCGCCGCCCAGGACGTCCCGTGGACGCCGCTCAACCGGGGCAGCGACAACATCGACGTGCTCGGCCACCTGCCGCTCGGGCCGAGGCTCTCGGTGGCCGACATGGACGTCGAGCAGGAGATGAGCCGTCCCTACGTGTACGTGGCCCGGATGGTCTACGGCGACACGGGTCCGAAAGGAACGGACATCATCAGCATCGCGGATCCGGAGAAGCCCGAGCTGCTGTACCAGTGGCGGATCGAGAACCAGGACCTGCACCAGCGCACAGGTGGCATGGACGTGAAGCACTTCAAGTGGGCCGACCGGTACTACCTGGTGCAGTCGCTCCAGTTCGGCTCCGGCGGACCGAACACCGACATGGGTGCGGTCGTCCTCGACGTGACGGGCCTCCCCGACCCATCCACGGTGAAGGAGGTGGCGCGCATCCGGGAGCCCGAGATGCCGGGCGGCTTCCACAACATCTTCATTTACAAGCACCAGAACGGACGCGTCTATCTCTTCACGACCGCCAACGCCCCGGGGGCACTGATCTACGACCTGGGCATGATCGTCGAGGGGGACCTCGAGAACGCCCGGGTGGGCATGGTGCCCATCCCGGAGAGTCCGCTCGGGCAGGGCGGCGGCCGCGGGTATCACGACTTCTACCTCGGCTACCACCCTGACACCGGCGAGGACCGTTTCTACGGCGGCGGCACCGGCGGCTATTACATCTACGACGTGACCGACGTGACGAACCCGGAGCTGCGCATCACCCTCACCGGGGTCTCCGGCGTGAGCTACGGGCACACGTTCACGCCGAGCCCCGACGGCCGCTACGTGATCGCCGAGACCGAGTATCAGTATGCGCCCCTGCGAATCTTCGACCTCCAGCCGGCGCTCGAGGGTGAGACGCAGAACGTTCGGAACCCCATCTCGGCCTTCACCGCCGACTGGCGTCACCTGGTCCACAACCACGAGGTGCGCTGGCCGTACGTCTTCGTTTCCGGCTACCTGGACGGCCTGCAGATCTTCAACCTCCAGGATCCGCTCAACCCGGTGACCGCCGGGTACTACGACACCTACATCGGACCGCCCAACGAGGACCGCTACTCGCAGTTCAACGGTGCCTTCGGCGTCGACGTACGCAACGAAGACGGTCTCATCGTCATCAGTGACATGTCCACCGGACTCTGGACCTTCCGCATGGAAGGCTTCCAGGGGTGGAACGGCGAGGACTGGGGTTACCCGAACATCTCGTCCGCGCAGGACTGGAATCGGCCCGTGGTGACGCGCCCGATCAGTGACTGAGCGTGGGTCTCCGGCCCGTGGTCAGGCTCCGGCCCGGCCCCGCCTGACCGGGCCCCACCCCGCGAGCATCTTCCCTGCGGCCAGATATGCCGAGGGGTAGAGCACGATCTGCCCGACGACGAACCAGACCGGGTGACGAAAGCTCACCCAGTTCGCCACGCTGAACGCCAGCCCGAGGCCCACGACGATGCCGGCGACGTTCTTCCGCGCATCCCGCGCCATCGACCCGGCCACGACCGCGCCGCAGAACGCACCCGCGACCTCCGAGGTCATCGCGAGGAGCCAGGCGGCCCGCGGCATGGATTGGAGGTATTCCGTCCAGGCCTCCGCGTGCGCGGGATCGAACGGGTCGAGGCCTTCGGGAAGGGGCCAGAGCGCCACCGACACCTGCTGTAGCGTCATGACGACGGCGCCCAGCGTCACGACGCCGAGCAGCACCGCTGCGACCATTCGAACCACGTGCTCCTCCCGTGGGTAGAGGACCGCGCGCCCGACTTGTCGGCTCGGCGGCCTCGGACTACGCTCAGACCATGACCTCCATAGTATCGCTCCTCGGACTCCTGGGCTCGCTGGCGCCGACGCTCGTCGCGGGGGCCACGCTACCGGCGGCCGCGTGCGTCGCCGGCCCCCCGTACTACGCCTTCGAGCTCCACACAACGAAAAACATCGCGGGCACGGGACTCGCCCGAGGAACCGCGGAGGTCGAGGTGGCGGGCTCGTCGCCCTTCTCCATCGCGCTCGCGCCGGACGGGAGCTACGTGTACGACCTGCACGTCGCACTCGAGCGGATGAAGGTGCCGCGCGAGGGGCAGCTCGTGGCCTGGGTCACGACGCCCGAAATCGACCGCGTGGTGCGCGTGGGTGCGCTCGACGCCAACCTCCGCGCGTCCGGCACCGTGGACTGGAACCGGTTCATCGTCGTGATCACCCTCGAGCCCGACGACGATCCGACCGCCCGGACGTGGTCCGGCCCCGTCGTCTTCCGCGGCATGTCGCGCAGCGGGATGATGCACACGATGGTCGGTCACGGAGCGCTCCAGCAGGAGAACTGCGCGGCCTACGGGTACGGCAGCTGAACTTCCTCCCCGACTCGAGCAGACGGGGCACCGTTGGCGCCCGGAAGGTGTAGAACGGCGCTGCTCCCACCGCTTGCCGGGCCGGGACGCACCCCGCCACCTTGCCCCACCCGCCACCCGCGCGGCCACCCCCGACCCAACCGATGGAGCCGATGAGGTCCCACGTCACCGCCGGAGCCCTCCTCGCC
>Ga0222713_10006229_pt1 | contig 11384 bp, 12 predicted proteins | sample C33_649DmetaG_FD_165061 | JGI IMG/M metagenome (GOLD analysis project Ga0222713, IMG submission 165061) | Estuarine water microbial communities from San Francisco Bay, California, United States - C33_649D | ecosystem: Environmental > Aquatic > Marine > Unclassified | place: USA: California... | reverse complement strand
GGCGCGCAGCTTGTGACCACGGAAAAGGATGCCGTGCGCCTGCCCGACGGTTTCCGCCCGAAGGTTCTGACCCTACCTGTCCGGCTTGATCTGGAGGATTGGGGGCCGCTCGACGCGGCGCTTGCGAGGATTGGGCTTAGCCCCCGATAATCTCTTGATCCTGCCCGAGCCTTGGGGAGGGCCGATCCAGCGCCAGTTCGGCATCCGAGAACACGATAGGTGTCCGAACGGAGGGGATTCCGTTCAGTTCGACCTTCATGCCACGCGCAACGATCTGCGGATCGGCAAAGGCCTCGCCCAGATCGTTGATCGGGCCGGCGGGAATCCCTTCGCGCTCGCAGGCACCCAGAAGATCAGCCTTGGTCCAGCCCACGGTCAGCGCCATCAGTTTTGCGACGATCTCGTCGCGGTGGGCGAGGCGGTTTGCATTGGTCGCGTATCTGCGATCGACCCCAAGTTCGGGTTGGCCGAGCACGGCACAAAGCTTGCGATACTGGCTGTCGTTGCCCGAGGCGATGATGATGTAGCCGTCGGAACAATCGAAAACCTGATAGGGCACGATATTGGGATGGGCGTTGCCCATCCGGTTCGGCGCCTTGCCCGAGGCGAGAAAGTTCATCGCCTGGTTGGCCATCGTCGCCAGCGCCACATCGAAAAGCGCCATGTCGACCATCTGGCCCTTGCCGGTCTTTTCCCGCTGATGCAACGCGGCGAGGATGCCGGTCGAGGCATAGATACCGGTATAGATATCGGTGACAGCAACGCCGACCTTCTGCGGTTGGGTCGAAGGCTCGCCGGTGACGGACATCAGACCCGACATCCCCTGCACGATATAGTCATAGCCTGCGCGGGCGGCATAGGGGCCGGTCTGACCAAAGCCGGTGATCGAGCAATAGATGAGGCGCGGATAGCGGGCGTGCAGGCTTTCAAAATTGAGACCAAAGCGGGCAAGCCCACCGACCTTGAAATTCTCGATCACGATATCGGCGTCAGCCAAGAGGCGATGCACGGCGGCAAGGCCCTCTTCGGTGCGGAAATCGACCGTTACAGATTTCTTGCCACGATTGCAGCAATGGAAATAGGCGGCGGTCTTTTCTCCCTCGTTGTCGATAAACGGCGGGCCCCATTTGCGGGTGTCGTCGCCCTCGGCGCTTTCAACCTTGATCACCTCGGCGCCGAGGTCGGCCAAGATCTGGCCAGCCCAGGGGCCAGCCAGTATCCGCGCCAATTCGACGACTTTTAGCCCGGCTAGAGGGGTCATTTACTTGGCAAGCTCCGCATCAAGAATCGCTGCGAAGTCCTCATAGGCCATGTTGGTGTATTTGGCACCGTTGATCAGGAAGGACGGGGTTGACGTGATCTCATCGCGTTCGGCGTTCTTGGTGTACCAGTCGACAAGGCCCTGGGCATAGGCGGCGTCGGTCGTGCAGGCTTCGATGGCGGCGTCGTCAAGGCCAGCGACCTTGCCCATGGTCTTGAGATTCGACGCGATCGTTGCCGGATCGCCGCCTTCCAGCCAATCGCGCTGCTGTTCGTAGAGCATCTCGGTCAACCCAAAGAACCGGTCGGTATTGTTGCCGCAGCGCGCAATCATCGCAGCCCAGAGGCCGAACCGATCGAAATAAACGTCGCGATAGACAAATTTGATGAGGCCCGTATCGATATAGTTGGCCTTGATCGAGACAAACTGGTTTTGGGCGAATGCCGCACAGTGCGGGCAGGTGAACGAGGCGTATTCGATCACTTCGACCTTGGAGTCGGGATTGCCGAGGACCATTTCGAAGACGCCTGCGGCCTCCCCGGCAGGCGTTGCTTCCTGTGCAATTGCAGGAAATCCGCTGAGCCCGACGCCAAAGGTCAGGGCGGCAGAGGCAAGAAGAAGGCTGCGTCGGTTCATCATCGCGTGTCTTTCCCATTTCGTGATTTGTTAAGAACTTTGGCGCCCAACGTCTGAAGCGCAAGGCGCAAATCGTCGTTTTCGATATCTTTCGACATGCCCGCGGCATTTGCCAGTGTCTCGGGATCGGGATCGGGGCCTTGGGCCTTGGGTGCGGGGCGAAAAACAGCCTGCCCTTCGGCAAAACCTGTCGGTGCCGTCTGGGTGATACGAACCCGCGCGATGGCACGATAGCCGTAGCAGGCATTCACCCGCTCGCAGATATGTTCTTTCTGCATCTCGATCATCGGCGCCTGTGGCCCCGTGGTCAGGATCGTCAGCGTCGCACCCATTCCGCCCTTGCCATAGCTGACCTCGACGGGGCGCGTCACATCGGCGATCGCATCGCCAACCACCTCGGACCAATGCGTCAGAAGCCGGCTCACCGCAAAGCCGCGCGATTCCGAAGCCTCGCGGATGCGGGTCTGCATCAGGCTCGAAGCACGCGAGAATCCGTGCGTTGTTCCGTTATGGCGTGGCTCTTTCATCGTCAGGGGCTATTCTAGAGGAGCCGGCGCCACGCGCCAGAGAAACCGAAGACCGAGGCCATAAACATTGCGTGACGCGGATTTGAGCCTGATCTTGCTCGACTGGTATGATCGCAATGCCCGTGATCTGCCTTGGCGGGTTCCGCCCGATTTGTCGCGCAACGGGATCAGGCCCGATCCCTATCGGGTCTGGCTGTCGGAAGTGATGCTTCAGCAAACGACCGTGGCCGCCGTGAAATCCTATTTCGAACGGTTCACGCGGCTTTGGCCGAACGTCAACGAACTTGCCCGGGCCGAAGACGCGGCGGTGATGGCCGAATGGGCGGGGCTTGGCTATTACGCTCGCGCGCGGAACCTTTTGAAGTGTGCGCGGGTGGTTTCCGGGGATCTGGGCGGCGTTTTCCCTTCGACCGCCGAAGGCCTGCGCCAGCTTCCGGGGATCGGCCCCTATACCGCCGCTGCCATCGCCGCCATTGCCTTCGGCGCACGAGAGACGGTGGTGGATGGCAATGTCGAGCGGGTCATGGCGCGGCTTTTCGACGAGCATACGCCCCTGCCCAAGGCCAAGCCGATTCTGACAACCCATGCCGCCAGCCTGACTCCGCCCAAGAGGACGGGTGATTACGCGCAGGCGGTGATGGACCTTGGCGCGAAGATCTGCACACCACGCAGCCCGTCTTGCGGCATCTGCCCATGGCGTGATCCCTGTCTTGCGCGGCAACGGGTAACGGCGGCGATTCTGCCCGGAAAAGAGCCCAAGAAGGCCAAACCGGTCCGTTTCGGCTTTGCCTATGTCGGCCGCAGGGGCGACGGAGCGTGGCTCCTCGAGACACGGCCCGAGCGCGGGCTACTTGGCGGGATGCTGGGTTGGCCCGGTTCCGATTGGACCGACGAGCCGGATCATGACCCGCCCGCCGAAGCCGACTGGCGCGTGGTTGGCGGCGAAGCGCGGCATACTTTCACGCACTTTCACCTGCGCCTTCAAATCCTGACCGCCGAGCTTGAGGTATCGGTCTCTCCGGCCGCGGGCCATTTCATTGCCGCAAGGGATTTCCGCCCATCTGCCCTGCCGACTGTGATGCGCAAAGTCTTTGATCTTGCGGCGCCGTCATTTCCGCCGATTGAGAAGCCCGCGGCAAAGCGCTAGATTCGCCCCAAGCCGGAGCACCTTTCATGCCAAACCCGTCCGCTGCCGCCCTCGCCAAGGCCCTTCCCTTCTGGATCTCGCTCCTGTTCCTGCCGCTCGTCTGGTGGGTCAGTCGCACTGGCGGCTGGGCGATCCTGAGCCTGCCCGCGGGAGCGATGGCGCTTTTCATCGTGATCGACGCCGTGGCCGGAACGACGCAGGAGGGCCTCGATCCGGATACGGCCGAAGAAAGCCTGTTCTGGTATCGTCTCATCACCCTGATCTGGGCGCCGCTGCAATTCGTGATGATCTTTGGCGCGCTCGTCACGGTCGCGCCATCGAACGATCTGAGCACGTTTGAGAAATGGGGCGTCTTCGTCGGCGTCGGCTTTGTGGCGGGGGCCATCGGGATCGTCTACGCGCACGAATTGATGCACCAGAAGCCCAAGGGCGAAAGGCTCATGGGCGATCTCTTGATGTGTATGGTGCTTTATGGACATTTCCGCACCGAGCACCTTCTGGTGCATCACCGCTATGTCGGCACCCCGCGAGATGCGGTGACAGCCCGCTACAACGAGAGCTTCTACCGCTTCTTCCTGCGCGTTCTGCCCGGCTCGCTGATCTCGGCCTTTCGCGCCGAACGCGCGATGCTGGCCCGTGCGGGCCTTCCCTGGTGGAGCACGCGCAATCCTTTCTGGCGCTACCTTTCGCTGCAAGGGGCCTTCTTGATCCTCGCCGCGCTGATCGGCGGCTGGATGGGCCTTTGGCTTTTCGTCACCCAGGCTTTTGTGGCGGTCTTCTATCTCGAGCTCATCAACTACGTCGAACACTATGGCCTGACCCGCAAACATCTGGGCGACGGCAAGTATGAGCACGTCTTGCCGCGGCATAGCTGGAACTCAGACCACAAGATCTCGAACTGGCTGCTGATCAATCTTCAACGCCACTCGGACCACCACTACAAGCCCGACAGGCGTTTCCCACTGTTGCAGACCTATGGCCCGCAAGAGGCGCCACAGCTTCCGGCCGGCTATCCGTTCATTGCCGCTCTGGCGCTTGTCCCGCCTCTGTGGCGACGCACGATGAACCCAAAGGTGCGGAAGTGGCGGGCCATGTATTACCCCGAGATCACGGATTGGGCACCCTACAAGACGGGTGCCAACCCGATGCCGCGCTAGACGGCGAGGCTTTCGATCAGATCCACCGCAACATCGCAGCCATTCGGCTCTGCACGGATCGCCTGCCCGATCTGTTCGGCCTTCGCCATGACCTTAGGATCGAGGGCCTGCGTGACTACAACAGTGAGAGCCTCGCCGGTCAGCCGCTTTTGCGGGATCGGCTTTGGCCCGGCGCCAATCCGGGCGACCATTTCCCCAAAGAACGGTTGATCGCCCATCAGCGGGCAGATGATCGTAGGCTTGCCCCAGCGAAGGCTTTCGTGGGTCGTTCCCGAACCGCCATGATGGATGGCGGCGCGCACGCGGGGGAACAGCCAGGGATGCGGCGCCGATTTCAGAACAAGGATATCCGGCCCTGCCCCGTCGCCAGAAAGCCCGCCCCAGCCGGTCGCAATAATCCCGCGCTGGCCTGTGGCTTTGAGAGCTTCGACCACTGACCTTGTCTGCCGTTCCGGGTCCATTCCCGGCATTGAACCGAAGCCGGCATAGATCGGCGGGGGGCCGGCGTCGAGGAAAGCAGACAGCTCTGCGGGCGGGTCGAACGGCGCGGGGTCGGCAAAGAAATATCCCGTGGTCCGGTTGCCGGCGGCCCAATCCGCGGGAGGCGGAAACAGGGCCGGGCTGAAGCCATGCAGGTGCAGCCCGGCCGCGCCATATCCCCCCGAGGGATCGAGCTTTGCCCCAAGATCCACGCCCGCCTTCTTTGCCCAGGACTTGGCCAGAAGGCCCGTTCCAAAGCGGGTCGCGCCGAGAAGGAATCGGTGCGACAGACGATTGAGAGCAGGCCCCATGTCGCGGGTGCCAAGAAGGAAGTTCGGGTAGGTGCCCGTCACGGCAAATCCGGGCTGGAGAAAAACCGGAACCGCCTTTGCCCCGATTTCCCGCGCCAGATAGGGCGAGAGGAAGCCCTTGGGATGATACAGGATCAAGTCGGCCCTCTCGGCCAGACCGATCTCCCACATCTCCTGCGTCTGGCGGCGCATCATCTCTTGCATATCCCGATAGGCACGCATCCGCCCCGAAAATCCGCCAAGCGCGGCTTTCATCTCGGGCGTATTGATCAACGCCTCATAAGAGATCGAAAGACAGTTTGCCCGCAGGCCAGCGGTCTTGATCATCGGTGCGAATTCGGCGCTGGCCGAGATGGCAACGTCGTGGCCGCGCCGCGTCAGCACGCGCCCAAGCGCCACAAATGGCTGAACGTCGCCGCGCGATCCAAGTGTCTGCAAGAGGATCTTCATGGGCCGAACTGTCCACAAAAAAAACCCGCCACAAGGGCGGGGTAGTTTGTGCCGTGGATTTGGCCACAGGCACCGGCGGTAAACCTTACCTAGTGTTCCTGCATTTCGGCGCGGATTTGCTGGCGCAACAGGTCGATCGGAACCTTCTGACCCTCGCGCTTGAAGTGCCAGTAGGTCCAGCCATTGCAACTCGGCGCACCTTCAAGGAAGGCGCCGACCTGATGGATCGACCCTTTGATATCGGATCCGATCAGCGTGCCATCGGCGCGAACCTTGGCCTTGTGGCGACCGTTGATCGACCAAAGCTCTTCGCCCGGACGCAGCATTCCGCGTTCAACAAGAACGCCAAAGGCGACGCGCGGCTCGGCGCGCTTGGAAGTTGAGACCTCAAGCGCCTCTTTGTCGAACTTGCGGATATTGGCGATGCGTTTCTCGGCCACCTTGCGATAGGCCGCCTCACGCTCGATGCCGATGAAATCGCGGCCAAGCATCTTGGCAACCGCACCCGTCGTGCCTGTCCCGAAGAAGGGATCGAGAACAACATCGCCCGGATTGGTCGTGGCAACGAGAACACGGTGCAGAAGCGCCTCGGGCTTTTGCGTCGGATGCGCCTTGTCGCCGGCGTCGTCCTTGAGGCGTTCGTTGCCGGTGCAGAGCGGAATAACCCAATCCGACCGCATCTGGACACCATCGTTCATGGATTTCAGCGCTTCATAGTTGAAGACGTATTTGCTGGCTTCCTGCTTGGAGGCCCAGATCAGTGTCTCATGCGCGTTGGTCAGGCGCTTGCCGCGGAAATTCGGCATCGGGTTGGATTTGCGCCAGACCACGTCATTGAGGATCCAGAACCCTTGGTTCTGAAGTTCTGCGCCCATGCGGAAAACATTGTGATAGCTGCCAATCACCCAGATCGCGCCGTTGGGCTTCAGAAGTCGACGCGCCGCCGCAAGCCACTCGCGGGTGAATTTGTCGTAGGCCTTGAAGCTGTCGAACTGATCCCAGTGATCGTCGACGGCATCGACCTTGGAATTGTCGGGCCGGTGCAGATCGCCGCGCAACTGAAGATTATAGGGCGGGTCCGCAAAGATGAGGTCGACCGACTCGGCCGGAAGACTGTTCATCGCCTCGATGCAATCGCCGTCGAGAATCGAATTCAGAGGGAGCGCCGCCGCGCTCTTGATCTTGGTTTTGGTCGTCATGTTCTGCCTCTTTCACGGCGGGTTAGCCCGCTCGATCGTTGACCCCAATGTGAGTCAGAGGCAATTCGCTGTCAAAAGTTTTTTTGAATCAATGGGTTATGAATTATTCTTGATACAATATGTTGTGCACGGGCTTAAACGAACGTCTATGATGTGGGGTCACCCCTAGATTTCGGAGCGCCTCTTTATGCGCCGGAGAGGGATATCCGGCATTTCTTTCCCAGCCATAGCCCGGATGATGTTGCGCCAAATCCACCATCAGCCGATCCCGGCACACTTTCGCCACAATCGAGGCCGCGGAAATCGACAATGACCGGGCGTCGCCCTTGACGATCGCCTCGGCAGAAACCGTCAGGCCTCGCGGGATCATGTTGCCGTCGATCAAAAGGTGATCGGGCGCGAGCGCCAGCCCCGCGACCGCGCGCTCCATCGCCAGATGCGAGGCACGCAGGATGTTGAGGCTGTCGATCTCTTCGACCGAGGCATGGGCGATCGACACCGTCGCCAAGGCGAAGATCTCGTCATAAAGCGCGGCGCGGCGCTTTTCGGTCAGTTGCTTGCTGTCGGCGAGCCCTTTGGGCACCCGCGCCTGATCAAGGATCACGGCCGCCGCCGTGACTGGCCCCGCCAGCGGCCCACGCCCAACCTCATCTACGCCTGCAATCAAACGATGCCCCCGCGTGCGGGCCGCGTCTTCAAAGCTCATATCGGGAAATGTCTTTGCCATCCCCCCAGTGACCAGAGGCCGCGGCCATCTTCAAGAAAAAAGCGGGGGAGGCGAACCCCTCCCGCAAGGTGGCGCCCCGAAGTGGGGGATTGGGGCGCAACTGCTCGAATCCAACAGGCGACTTGCCCGTGATGTCCAAACATCGTTCGATCCCGCAAAATCAGGCAATAACGGCGCGGCGCTATCGACTAGCCAGAGCCGATAACCGAGGTGGTTATTGAATAACGCTCAAGGCTCTGCTCAGGTCGGGATCATGATGAACCGGATTCTCTCCACCATCCTCGCCCTTGTCCTGTCTGCTTCGGCGGCTTCGGCAAGCTGCTATGTCGACTACAAGGCAAAGCAGGATAATCCCTTGCGTCTTCACTATGGCGTGGCCGAAATCATTGAGGCTTGCACAATAGAGGACGCCTATGCCCAACTGGCAGTGCGGCTGGCCGACAACGGCTGGACGTTGCTGATTGTGCTAGAACTCTTTGACGAGCAGGGATTGGCCGAAAGGATTGAGAGTGCCGGTGAATTCTACCTCCGCTACTGAAACGCGTCAGGCCGGGAACAAGATCGTCGTTGCGGGTATCGCGACGATCGTGTTGATATTGCTCGCTGCAGCCATCGTTCTCTTTGCCAATCTGCCCGACGCCAACGCCTTCAATGCCCGCGTCGAGCATATCTTCATCGAGAACGCCGATCTGACCGCGCAAGCCGAGATCAAGCTTCTGGAAATCCTGGCCCAATCCGGAACAGCCTTTTCCGAAACGCTCGACAGCTATCGTTTCGTGATTTTTGTGCTCTTGGTTTTCGCAACCGCCATGTTGATCGCCGCGGTCGCCTTCCTCGTTATGCTCATCGCCATGAACCGGCGCATGGGCCACATCGAGCGCAAGGGGATCGAGGTGAATTCCCTTCTGATCAGTCGCGATCAGAACACGGTCTACCTCAATAACTTCGAGTTCAAACTCACTGCCGCCGCGATCGAAACCCTGAGCGTTCTGGCCGAAGCGCGGATGGATGACGAGGTGCTTTCCGGAGCCGAGATCGAGGCCGTTATTTCGGGCCGCTCTGCCGCCGATTGCGACGAAGCCGCCGGCGCCACCCGCATCAAACGCCTGCGCGACATGCTCGGCAACCAGATGGTGAGTGAGTTGCTGGTCAAGAACATCGCCCGCCGCGGCTATATGCTCGCAGTCGACAAAGACATCATCCAGATGGTGTAAAGCCAGGAAAGCCGCCGCCTAGCATTCATTTCGTGGCGTTGGCAATCTTGACCTTCGGCAAATGGTCAAGGTATTCGCTTAACAGACGCACCTTTCGCAGCGTCTCGAAGTGCTGCAGCGCCTCGCCGAGAGCAACTGGAGAAGTTGCATGAAATAATTGATAAGTCTGACCACGATCCCGAGGCGCGCGCATCAGGATCTTCTTTGTGCTTCAGGCTTTGACTGAACAAGATCTCGACGCCGACATCGTCTTGAACATTCCGGCAGTCTACAGAAAGTGGGGACCCGCACCGCTGGATATCGCGGCCCACCTCCCTAGTCGCGTAGAGGTGAATACCACTCCCGAGGACTTCGGGCCCGCAACCAAGCTCCTTGGAGCGCTGGAATTGCCAAATGTCCGCGACTATGACGCCATCATCACCGTTGATGACGACGTGGTTTTCTCGAGCCCCAGATACTTGTCATATCTGGCCAACTGCTTTCGGATAGACCCCCTCAACGCCTACACGATAGGCGGCATAGCTCTACAATCTTGGCCTTTTCACAATAAATTCGGGCTGGCCTATGGTTCAAAGTTTCGATTTGTGGATGCGGTGCGCGGTGTCGGAGGAACGGTCTATCCGGTCGCGCCATTGGTCAGAAGCACCATTCCTTTCGAACTTAGGAAAGAGTGTCCTGAAGGCGTATTCCACGACGACGATGCCTACTTCGGCGCGGTCTTGCACATGTTGGGTGTCCGGGTCGTTGCAGTTCCGTCGATGCCAAACACCTTTGTCAGAGAGGTCAATTCAAGCAACACAAGCGGGGTTGCAGAGGGCCAGACTCGGAGCCGCGCCAACAACGAGAGTGCGCTCTTCCGTGCCTTTGTCAAAGGCGGGCTAATTGGCCACGGACTCCGGCGCAGGCGGTTGCCTGCCAGTCTAGAGGAAGCACTGAAGCGGAATCTGGACCGATTTTCCAACTGAGAGACTGTTGGCGCTAGGGTGGGCAATGTCGGCTGGTGACCCCGACAGGATTCGAACCTGTAACCTGTCCCTTAGGAGGGGACTGCTCTATCCAATTGAGCCACGGGGCCAGCCGTTCTCTCCATGCATGGAGAGGCGGCGCTGGTCAAGTTGCATAGGCTTGGACAAGCGCCTCTGTTAGGTCTAACAAGTCCGTAAGTGAGTTTTCAGGAAGACCGTCGTGACCAATCGCACCAAGCGCCCTCTGACCCTGCGGGATGTCTCTGAAGCGTCCGGAGTGAGCGAAATGACGGTCAGCCGCGTTCTGCGCAACAAGGGCGACGTAAGCGAAGCCACGCGGCAGCGGGTTCAGGAAGCGGCCAAGCGGCTTGGCTATGTTCCCAACAAGATTGCCGGCGCTCTGGCTTCACAGCGGGTCAACCTTGTTGCCGTGATCATTCCTTCGCTCGGCAACATGGTCTTCCCCGAAGTGCTTTCCGGTATTTCCGATGTCTTGGCGGACACAAGCCTTCAGCCTGTTGTCGGTGTCACCGACTATCTTCCCGAAAAGGAAGAGAAGGTCTTGTTCGAGATGCTCTCATGGCGGCCGTCGGGGGTCATCATCGCGGGCATCGAACATACCGAAGCCTCGCGCGCCATGTTGCGGCAGGCCGGCTGTCCTGTGGTCGAGATCATGGATGTGGATGGCGAACCGGTCGATTCCTGCGTCGGCATCAGCCATCGCCGGGCAGGGCGCAAGATGGCCGAAGCCATCATCGAGGCCGGCTATCGGCGGATCGGTTTCCTCGGCACCAAGATGCCGCTCGACCACCGTGCCCGCAAAAGGTTTGAAGGTTTTACGCGCACTCTTGCCAAAGCAGGTATCGAGATTGCCGATCAGGAATTCTATTCCGGCGGATCGGCTCTCGCCAAAGGCCGCGAGATGACCGAAGCAATGCTCAAACGCACGCCAGACCTCGATTTCCTGTATTACTCGAACGACATGATCGGCGCCGGCGGGCTTCTCTATCTGATCGAGAAGGGTGTCGACATCCCCGGAAAGGTCGGACTTGCCGGTTTCAATAGTGTCGAGTTGCTCGAAGGCTTGCCGCGCCGCCTGGCGACAATGGATGCCTGCCGCCGCGAAATCGGGGAACGTGCCGCCCAGATACTGGTCGACCGGCATCAGGGCGCGGGCGCAGCCGAAGGCCAGACCATCGAGCTGACCCCGATGCTCGAATACGGCGACACGCTGCGACGCGGCTGATGATCCCCCCCGATACCGTGATCCAGAACGGGCGCTGCATCACCTTCGCCCGCCCTCACATCAG
>Ga0222713_10006227_pt1 | contig 11385 bp, 9 predicted proteins | sample C33_649DmetaG_FD_165061 | JGI IMG/M metagenome (GOLD analysis project Ga0222713, IMG submission 165061) | Estuarine water microbial communities from San Francisco Bay, California, United States - C33_649D | ecosystem: Environmental > Aquatic > Marine > Unclassified | place: USA: California... | reverse complement strand
CAGCCATAAACCTCATTAAGCCATGGGGTTAAATCCTGTGAGGTTTTAGCAAGTGCAGCTTTTGTGACCGGATTTAGCGCAATTAAAATATTTTTTAAATCACCGATTAATGCCACATCAGCATGGCGATTCTTACCAATCTCAGCAGGATCAATGTCGGCATGAATAATTTTGGCATTAGGTGCAAAGGTAGATAACTTTCCAGTTACTCGGTCATCAAAGCGGGCACCTAAAGTAATTAGCAAATCTGCCTTTTGTAGAGCAGTTACTGCCGCTACCGTTCCGTGCATACCAGGCATACCAAGATGTTGTTTATGTGAATCTGGAAATGCACCACGGGCCATTAATGTTGTAACAACTGGAACACCAGTAATTTCAGCTAATTGCATTAGCTCTTTAGCAGCATTTGCCTTGATTACACCGCCACCAACATAGAGCACAGGTTTTTTGGATTGAGTTATCAGCGCTGCTGCATCTCTAATCGCCTCACTCTTTGGCTCAACAACAGGGTTATAACCAGCTAGTGAAACGTTTTTTGGATAGTTAAAAGTAGTCTCTTTTTGTAGCGCGTCTTTTGAAATATCAACTAAAACTGCGCCAGGTCTACCTGTGCTTGCAATATGAAAGGCCTCTGCAATTGCGCGCGGAATATCTGCAGGATCAGTAATTAAATAATTATGTTTTGTGAATGGCATGGTAATGCCACGAATATCTGCCTCTTGAAACGCATCTGTTCCAATTGCCGCCGATGGTACCTGCCCTGTGATTGCCACAACTGGAACTGAATCCATCTGTGCATCAGCAAGTGGAGTTACTAAGTTTGTAGCTCCAGGACCTGAAGTGGCAATACAAACCCCAACGCGGCCTGTTACTTGGGCATATCCAGTTGCTGCATGTCCAGCGCCTTGCTCATGTCTAACTAATATGTGTCTGATCTTTGAATCAAAAATTGGATCATAAGCAGGAAGGATGGCACCGCCTGGTATGCCAAACATGACATCAACACCAGCAGCTTCAAGTGCATTAACTAAACTTTGTGCACCATTCATCTTGCTCATCGCATCCTTTCTTAACTCGGCCTACTAAAGCAAAACCCCTCAGTTTTATCTGAGGGGTGCGAACTAACTTTTTCTAGTTAGCGCGCACGCTCAATAATCACCACGACCACTGATGTGATCACGATTTGTGAGATAAGTGAGCTCTTCTTCATGGCGTAAGTATCGCAAGGCGTGCGTGGACTAGTCAACTCCTGAGATTGGGATCTCAATATTTGAGCCTACTTATATAACGAAAAAGTATTAATCGCAGACTGCGCCCTTTGCGGCGCTTCCAACTAATTTTGAATACTTAGCTAAAACCCCGCGACGATATTTATGCGTTAGCGGTTTAAAACTCTTTCTGCGTTCAGTCATCTCTGATTCATCAACTAATAAATCTAAAGTACGTTTTTTAACATCAATTCTTACGCGATCACCATTTTTTACAAATGCAATTGGTCCACCATCTACCGCTTCAGGAGATACATGGCCAACACAAAGTCCAGTTGTTCCACCAGAAAATCTGCCATCAGTAATTAATAAAACAGATTTACCTAGGCCAGCACCTTTAATTGCGCCAGTAATCATCAACATCTCTCTCATACCAGGACCACCCTTTGGTCCTTCATATCTAATTACCACAACATCACCGGCAACAATTGAGCCATTCTCTAACGCATCCATTGCTGCTTGTTCTCTTTCAAAAACTTTAACTGGTCCTTCAAAAAGATCCACACCTACTCCAGCAGTCTTACAAACTGCACCATCTGGTGTTAGTGAGCCATTTAAAATCGTAATTCCACCACCTAGGGATAATGGATCTTTAACAGCTTTAAGAATTTCCCCATCTGGATCTGGTGGCCTAATATCTTTTAGATTCTCTGCCATGGTTTTACCAGTAACTGTTAAGCAATCACCATGCAACAGACCAGCATCTAGTAAGGCTCTAAGAATTACTGGAATTCCACCAACTTTATCTACATCTGTCATTACATATTTTCCAAATGGTTTTAAATCTCCAAGTAATGGCAGCTTTGAACCTACTCGATGGAAATCTTCAAGTGTTAAATCAACCTCTGCCTCATGGGCAATTGCTAATAAATGAAGAACAGCATTAGTTGAGCCACCTAATGCCATCAATATTGTGATTGCATTTTCAAAAGCTTTTTTAGTCAAGATTTGTCTAGTCGTTATGCCTTTACGAATTAATTCAACAACTGCTGCCCCTGATTTAATTGCATAATCATCACGACGTCGATCAATTGATGGAGGTGATGCTGATCCTGGTAGTGATAAACCAATTGCTTCACCAATTGCTGCCATGGTATTTGCGGTATACATGCCACCACATGCACCTTCACCCGGACAGATTGCTCTTTCAATTTTATCTACCTCTTCTTCAGAGATTAATCCGCGAGCGCACGCTCCAACCGCCTCAAATGCATCAATGATTGTTACATCTCGACCATCTACCTTGCCCGGCATAATCGAACCAGCGTAAACAAATACAGATGCAACATCTAACCTTGCTGCTGCCATCATCATGCCAGGCAGTGACTTATCACAACCTGCAAATGTGACCATTCCATCTAATCTTTCTGCTTGCATAACAGCTTCAACTGAATCTGCAATTACTTCTCTTGATACTAATGAAAAGTGCATTCCCTCATGTCCCATTGATATTCCATCAGAGACTGAGATAGTTCCAAACTGCATTGGAAATCCGCCAGCTTCAATCACACCTTTTTTAGATGCTTTTGCCAATCTATCTAAAGATAAATTACAAGGAGTAATTTCATTCCAAGAGGATGCAATACCAATTTGGGTTTTAGCAAAATCATCATCTTTAAAACCAACTGCTCTAAGCATGCCTCTAGCTGGCGCACGCTCCATACCATCGGTTACTAAGCCAGATCGTGGCTTCATTTTATTTGTAGGCTTTTTATCGCTCATAAGATTAGTTTATTGCCCTAAGTGTTTTAATAACAGTTCACGCACCTTAGCTGCATCTGCTTGACCACCTGTTGCTTTCATCACTGCGCCAATTAACGCACCGGCTGCTGGAATATTTCCTTCTCGCACCCGTTGGGCGGTATCTGCTTGCGCAGTGACTGCATCCAAGATTGCTTTCATGAGTTGTGAATCATCTGAGACAACTTTAAGTCCGCGCTTTGTGATCACATCCGCTGGTGAGCCTTCACCTGCAATAACTCCTTCAACAACCTGGCGAGCTAACTTATCGGTTAATTCACCTTTAGTAATTAGCTCAATGACCTGTGCAACATCTTTAATCGATATCAACTCTGTTGCGGCAACTGATCGATCATTTGCAATTCTTGATATCTCACCTAACCACCAACTGCGAGCTTTAGTTGGATCAGCACCGAGTAGAACTGTTTCTTCAACGGTGTCGAGTAATTCGGCATTAACCATTGCTGCCATCTCTTTATCAGGAACTGACCAGGTGCTTTGTAATCTCTTCCTGCGATCTGCTGGTTTTTCTGGCAAAGTTTTTTTAAGCTCTTCTATCCACTTTGCATCTGGAACTACTGGTACTAAATCTGGCTCTGGAAAGTATCGATAATCTTCAGCCTTCTCTTTAGATCTACCAGGACGAGTTTGACCACTCTCTTCTAAGAAGTGACGAGTTTCCTGAATGATCCTCTCACCATCTTCTAATCTATTTGCTTGTCTAATTACCTCACCTATTACTGCTCGCTCAACTGAGCGCAGTGAGTTCACATTCTTTGTTTCACTCCTTGTTCCTAATTTTCCGCTATTAATTTGCGCAAGAGATAAATTCACATCACAGCGAAGTGAGCCTTGCTCCATCTTTACATCAGAAACCTTAAGTCCTCGCAAAATATCCCGCAGAGCTGCCACATACGCACGTGCTACTTGCGGTGCATACTTTCCAGTGTTTGGCACAACCTTGGTAACAATTTCAACTAACGGAATACCTGCTCGGTTGTAATCAAGTAATGAGTACTCAGCTCCATGAATTCGCCCAGTTGATCCACCAACATGAAGTGACTTACCGGTGTCCTCCTCCATATGAACTCTTTCAATTTCAATTTTAAAGGTTTTCTCACCTTCATCAGTTTGAATTTGAACATCTAGAAAGCCATTAACACATATTGGTTCATCGTATTGAGAGGTCTGAAAATTCTTTGGCATATCAGGGTAGAAGTAATTTTTGCGAGCAAATCTTGAATAGGGCGCAATTGAACAGTTAAGTTCAAGACCAATAAGAATTGTGCTCTCAATAGCTCTTTTATTAACAACTGGTAGCGCCCCAGGAAGACCAAGACATACTGGGCAAGTTTGTGTGTTTGGTGATGCACCAAACTCAGTAGCACAGCTGCAAAACATCTTTGATTTTGTATTTAACTCAACGTGAACTTCAAGTCCAAGAGTTGGCTCATACTTTTCAATTACTTGATCGTAATTTAAACTCATTTTGAACCAACTAACTTTGGCGCAAAATCTAGAATCGGCTTTCCCCATTTTGATAGCAATGCTGCTTCAAGGGCGCCGCCTACTAAATACATTCGATCATCTTTCATTGCAGGTGACATAATTTGAAAACCCACTGGCAAATTATCTTCAGCCGCTAGGCCACATGGCAGGCTCATGCCACCAATACCAGCCATATTTACTGGAATAGTTGCAATATCATTTAAATACATTGCAAGAGGATCATTACTTTTTTCACCAATTTTAAATGCTGTAGTTGGCGCAGTTGGTGATACTAAAACATCACACTTAGTGAAGGCTGCATCAAAATCTTGCTTAATTAATGTTCTAACCTTTTGCGCCGAACCATAATACGCATCGTAGTAACCAGAAGATAAAGCATAGGTTCCAAGAATTATTCTCCTCTTAACCTCACGACCAAAGCCTGCCTGCCTAGTTAGATTCATTACCTCTTCTGCACTTTTAACTCCATCATCACCGACTCGCAAACCAAAACGCATTGAATCAAATCTTGCTAAATTAGATGAACACTCACTCGGAGCAATTAAATAATATGCAGCTAGGGCGTACTCAAAATTTGGGCAAGATACTTCAACAATCTCAGCACCTAACTTAACTAATTCAGCAACTGCTTGATTAAATTTATCTTCAACACCCTTTTGATAACCATCACCAGCTAATTGCTTAACTACTCCGATTTTCATTCCCTTAATATCAAGCTTTTTAGCAGCTGCTACAACATCAGGGACCGCCTGATTAATGCTTGTTGAATCCTTATTGTCATAACCTGCAATCGCTTGATGTAGTAAAGCGGTGTCTAAGACTGTGCGAGCACATGGTCCGGCTTGATCAAGAGATGATGAGAATGCAACTAAGCCATATCTAGATACACCGCCATAAGTTGGTTTAACACCAACTGTTCCAGTAACTGCTGCTGGCTGACGAATTGATCCACCAGTATCTGTACCAATTGCAAGTGGTGCTTCAAATGCCGCAAGTGCTGCAGATGATCCACCCCCTGAACCGCCAGGAATTCTTGTTAAATCCCACGGATTATGAGTTGGTCCATATGCTGAGTTCTCTGTAGAGGATCCCATTGCAAACTCATCCATATTTGTCTTGCCTAAAATAATTACGCCAGCATTTTTTAATTTAGTAACAACTGTTGAGTCATATGGTGGTCGCCAGCCTTCTAAAATTTTAGAACCACAGGTAGTTGGAATACCTTTTTGTGTCATTACATCTTTAAGGGCTAGTGGAACTCCAGCAAGTGGAGATAACTTTTCTCCTGCTGCGCGCTTTTTATCAACTGCTGCTGCCTGAGCAAGTGCGCCTTCTTTATCTAAGTACAAGAACGCATGGACATCTTTATCAACTGCTGCGATTTGCTCATAATGCTGATTAGTTAACTCAACTGCGCTAATCTCTTTTTTATTAAGTGCTGCCGCCATAACTGAGGCGTTATCTCTAACACTCATTACTCTTCACCTAAAATTTGTGGAACTTTAAATCTTCCCTCATCCGTTGCTGGTGCACCAGATAAAGCTTCACTCGGAGTAAGGCTTGGCAGAACAACATCTTCCCTAGTTACATTATTTACAGCAAGTGGGTGAGAAGTTGGCGCCACATCAGCAGATGCCACCTCTTGAACTCTTGCAACTGCGCCAAGAATTACATCCATCTCACCAGCTAAATGATCTAACTCATCATCGCTCATAGTGATTCGAGCTAACCTAGCTAAATTTGCGACTTCATCGCGAGAGATTGCGGCCATAATTGGTGAGTATAACTGGTGTTAATTCACTCGCGAATCTGACCGTTTCCGCTAACAATCCAAGTTGTAGTTGTCATTTGTTCAAGCCCCATTGGGCCTCTAGCGTGCATCTTTTGATTTGAAATTCCAATCTCTGCCCCAAAGCCCATTTCACCGCCATCAGTAAATCTAGTTGAGGCGTTGACCATAACTGCTGCGCAATCATTTAATGTTGTAAAGAGTGAGATCGCATCTTTGTCTTCTGCCACTATCGCCTCGGTGTGGTTAGTTCCATATTTAGAGATGTGATCAATAGCTGCCATCACATCACTTACTTGGCCCACGTTGATTTCTAGTGTTCCATACTCAGTTGACCATGATTTCTCAGTTGCTAAAGTTGATTTGATATTTAGCTTATCGGCAATAACTTTACTTTTAGCATCAGCGTTAATTATCACAGATGATTTAGCTAGTGCCTCTAATGCTAAAGGTAGAAACTTATCTGCAATATCTTGATGCACCAGAAGAGTTTCAGCCGCGTTACAAACACTTGGCCGATCACACTTTGAATTAATTAAAATCGCTATTGCTTTATCAAAATTAGCAGATTTATCAACGTAGACATGACAAACTCCGGCGCCAGTTTCAATAGTTGGCACAGTGGCTTCATCAACTACAGATCTAATTAGAGCCGCACTTCCCCTAGGAATAACTAGATCAACTAAGCCACGAGCGGTCAGTAGCGCTGTTGCTGTTGCACGATCAGTAGATGGAATTAACTGAATAACCTCTTCTGAAATTTTAGTATTAGCAATTGCCTTTTTCATTACATTAATTAGCACTTCATTACTGTGCGCAGCAGTAGATGAGCCACGAAGAAGGGCTGCATTTCCTGATTTAATTAAAATTACGGCAGCATCAACGGTCACATTTGGACGGGCTTCATAGACCATACCTACTACGCCAAATGGCACAGATTTTTGTTTTAGATTTAAGCCATTTTCTAAGTTTCTTTCAACTAGGACTCTGCCTAGCGGATCAGGTAATTTTGTAATATCTCTAGCCGCATTGGCCATCGAAATAATTCTCGCTTTAGTAAGTAGTAATCGATCTTGTAGTGATTCATTAACTCCAGCTGCTTTTGCGGCCGCCATATCTAGTTGATTGGCAGTTAAAATCAAATCTAAGTTTTTTTCAAGTTCATCTGCGATATTTAGTAATATCTGATTGCGCTCACTCAATGTCGAATTTGCTAGCGTGCGGGCAGCAACTCGAGCACGCTTTGCAATATCTGCAATCATCGAGGTGGCGTCCATGACCTAAGCCTACGGTCAATTAGGCTAGGGATGTGCGACGATTATTTAGAGTCCTTAGAAATACCGTAATTTCACTACTCCTCTTATATGTGGGCCTATTTGTATTCACAAAAGTAATTCACTACCCCGAGCCAATTGCTGCTATTAAATTGGGATTAGCACCAGCCTCAAAGACTCCAACACTTATGCCATGGCATGTGATTGATCCGGCTGCTAAACCAATTGATATTCCAGTTGCCTCTGAAAAGATGCCTGCTGAAGTTATGTATAAGGGAACATCACTAGCTTTTAATCAATTTTTAAAACAAACAGATACCAATGCATTCATAGTATTTCGAAATGGGGTTATGACACATGAATGGTATAAAGACGGCGTAACTCAAAGCACACAACTTCCTTCTTACTCTGTTGCCAAAACAATGACTTCAATCATGATTGGGCAATTAATTTCACAAGGAAAAATTAAAGAAAGTGACAAGTTTGTTGATTACTTCCCTGATTTAAAAGCTGGTACTAGCTTTGATCTAGTAACAATTAAGCAACTACTAGACATGCAGGCTGGTGTGGGTGTTAGTGATAATTATCCAGCTGGTCCAAGTGGTTGGGGTGTTGCAATTGCCCAGATGTATGCCTCAACAGATGTGGATTGGTTTTTGAAGAATAATCGTAAGATGGCATTTGAACCAGGATCTAAATCAGAATATCGAAGTGTCGATTCCCAAATGCTGGGTATGATTATTAAGAAAGTTACTGGTAAACGAGTTACTGACTACTTTAGTAAAAATGTTTGGCAGCCAGCGGGTGCTAAATACCCTGCTACCTGGAATGTTGATCGAGTCGGTGGAACTGAAAAAACTTTCTGCTGCTTTAACGCCTCTGGTATTGATTACGCCAGAATTGGTATGTTGTTTTTAAATGGTGGTTATGCGGGTCCAAATAAAATCATTGATAAAGCTTGGTTAAATCGCCTAACTACTCCAGTAACAACTTTAGATCGCAATTGGGGTTATGGCGCACAGGTTTGGCATCCATATCCAAATACCAGTTTAATGCTTGGACTGCATGGTCAATTTGTGTTTATCAATCCAGAAAGTAGAACTGTGATTGTTAAGCTAAGTGATAATCCAACTGATTCAGATCATGAAAGTGATACCGCAAAGGCACTTCTAGAAATATCTAAACTGAAAAGCTAGTTAGGTAGGAAGTAAGTTCCAACCTCTTCACCAGCTAGCGCCTTTGGTAAATCAGATAATTTAGTAAGTAACATTCCAATTCCAGCTGCTGTAACAAGTTTTGCAGCTTCAATTTTTGTCACCATTCCACCACTACCAACTCCAGCTGAGCCAATACCTCCAATAGATTTCGCATCTATTTTTGAGATGTCATTGACTAGATGAATCGCTTTGGCACCAGGCGTTGATGGATTAGCGTCATATAGACCATCAATATCAGTAACTAACACCAGTAAATCAGCTTTAAGCAGATTTGTGACCAATGCTGCTAGGCCGTCATTATCGCCAAATTTAATTTCTTCAGTTCCAACAGAGTCATTTTCATTAATAATCGGCACGACATTTAACTTAAGTAATGAGAGTAGAACCTCTTTAATATTCTCAACATGCTTTGCCTTAGTAATATCATCTAAAGTAATTAGAACTTGAGAAGTTGTAATTTTAAACCTGTTAAATGATTGGGTATACCTTGCCATAAGCAAGCCTTGGCCAACTGATGCCGCAGCTTGTTGAGAGGTTAGATCGGTAGGACGAGATTTAAGTCCAAGGGGTGCTAGGCCAGCAGCAATAGCACCGGATGAAACGACAGCTACCTCTTTACCTTCACTCTTAAGTTTTGCTACAACATCAACTAATTTATCAATTGCAGCAGGATCTAAATCATCTCCGGCTTTTCCAGTAAGTGTGGATGAGCCAACTTTAATGACAATTCGTTTAGCAGTACTTAAATTAACGGACATCTTCATCCACTCTTGGCGATTTAGGATTGGCTACATTGTACTCCCACTGCATTTCAATCTCATCATCACTTAATTGATCAATGTCATCATTTAATAAATCCATTCGCCATGGTGTTGAAAGGCGAAGATCTTCTCCTCTAGGACCTGCTAATAATTCTGCACCTGCCTCAATTGATGGCTCCCAATCAAATATAACCGCTTCTTCTCCGGAACCAATTCTTACTTCATCTCCAGCTTTAGCACCGTTTTTAAATAACTCTTTTTCCACGCCATATGAAGCAAGACGATCTGCTAAATAACCAATAGCTTCTGCGTTTGCAAAATCAGTTTGCTTAACCCAGCGCTCTGGCTTATCACCAATTACATTAAATGTGCCATCTTCATTTGCAATAACAACAAAACCAGCATCATCAACTGCAATTGGTCGAAGCACAATTCTGGCAACCTGCTCCTCTTTTTGAGCTTTTCTAACCTTTTGAATTATCTGCGCCATTGCATAAATTAATTCCTGCATACCCTCCCTAGTTGCAGCTGAAACTTGAAACACTGGATACCCACGAGCTTCTAAAGTTTTTTCAACCATATCTGCCATTGCCTTACCATCTGGTAGATCGATCTTATTTAGCGCAATAATTCTTGGCCGATCAGCAAGGCCGCCATACTCTTTTAACTCCTCTTCAATTACATCAAAATCTTTAACTGGATCACGATCAGTCTCAAGTGTTGCGCAATCTAGAACATGTACTAACGCAGCACATCTTTCAACATGTCGTAAAAACTCATGTCCTAAACCTTTACCTTGACTTGCTCCTGGAATTAAGCCAGGCACATCTGCAGCAGTAAATCTAGTATCACCTGCTTGCACAACACCAAGGTTTGGTACCAAAGTTGTAAATGGATAATCTGCAATCTTTGGCCTAGCTGCTGACATTGCCGCAATTAAAGAAGATTTACCGGCGCTTGGATATCCAACTAAACCAATATCTGCAACGCTTTTTAACTCTAGAAATAATGTGCGAGTCTCACCTGGTTCACCTAGGAGTGCAAAACCTGGCGCACGTCTTTTAGAGTTTGCAAGGCCAGCATTTCCAAGTCCACCTTTACCACCTTGAGCGGCCATAAATCTTGTTCCATAACCAACTAAATCTGCAATCACATTTCCATTAACATCTTTAACCACTGTGCCATTTGGAACAGAGAGAATTAAATCTTTACCTTCAGCTCCATTATTAAAATCTCCAGCACCTTGTTTACCATCTGTTGATTTGCGATGCGGTGAGTGGTGAAAATCTAAAAGTGTGGTGGCATCTGGATCCACTACTAATACAACATCCCCACCTCGACCGCCGTTTCCACCATCTGGTCCACCTAGTGGTTTAAATTTTTCGCGGTGCACAGATACACAGCCATCGCCACCTTTGCCAGCATCAGCATGCAGAGTTACACGATCAACAAAGGTTGCCATGTGAACTCCTTTCGCTAATTAGAAATCAAATAAAAATGGGCCCGCAGATAGCGGACCCATAATTAAATTCCGCTGGGATTATGAAACCGGAAGAATGTTTACTACTCGACGACCGCGTGCGCGACCAAATTCAACTGATCCACCAGAGAGAGCAAAGAGTGTGTCATCTTTACCGATTCCAACATTCTTTCCTGGGTGGAAATATGTACCGCGTTGGCGAACCAAAATCTCTCCGCCTTTAACTACCTGACCGGCAAATCTTTTAATGCCAAGGTATTGAGGATTTGAGTCGCGACCATTACGTGTGGAGGAGACACCCTTTTTACTTGCCATCTTCTTTCACCTGCCTTAGTTAGTAGTTACTT
>Ga0222713_10006222_pt1 | contig 11392 bp, 14 predicted proteins | sample C33_649DmetaG_FD_165061 | JGI IMG/M metagenome (GOLD analysis project Ga0222713, IMG submission 165061) | Estuarine water microbial communities from San Francisco Bay, California, United States - C33_649D | ecosystem: Environmental > Aquatic > Marine > Unclassified | place: USA: California... | reverse complement strand
GAATATTTTCAATTGAAAGAATATTGGGACTATCAAAGAAAAGTAGAATACAATAGAGAATTAACATACGAAAAGATGTCATTGGTTTGGGCATTACATGAGGTAGATATCATGTTTGATACAGTATGGAATGCGGTGTCACCAAAGATGTACTTAGACCCACCTTCTAATTATGTACCTGAAAATCCTACATTGAGATTGGATGGTGAAGATATAGAAAAGTGGAGAGCAATACCACATAGATTTATACCAAAAGAAGAATATCGAAAAGAATATGAATAAAATTTATGTGAATATTATCACAGATTTTGGTCGAAGTTCTACATATATTGAAGAAAAAGACCTTGACAAATTGAAAGAAGTATGTTATAATAACGACTATTATTATATTATTATTCGAACCAACGGAGGTGAAAATTAAATGGACTTTTTAAAACAAATAATAAAAGAAACTGGCAATGAGTTTGCGGCCATCGTAGATGACGGTGTTGAAGCAGGTGATGTTGCAAGTTTTATTGATACAGGTTCGTATATCTTTAACGGACTAATATCTGGTTCACTTAAAGGAGGATTACCAGCAAATAAGATTACTGCAATCGCTGGTGAAAGTGCAACTGGTAAAACATTCTTTGTTCTAGGAATGGTAAAGAATTTCTTAGACAATAATCCTGAAGCAAATGTTGTGTACTTTGAATCAGAAAGTGCATTAACAAAAGATTTAATTCAAAGTCGTGGTATTGATACAAAAAGAATTGCAATCATGCCAGTGACAACTGTACAAGAGTTTCGAACACAATCACTCAGAGTATTAGATTCTTATTTAGAAATAGAAGAATCAAATAGAAAACCATTGTTTCTAGTATTAGATTCTTTAGGTATGTTATCAACTACAAAAGAAATCGAAGATACTGCTGATGGTAAAGAAACAAGAGATATGACACGAAGTCAAGTCGTCAAGGCTGCATTTAGAGTATTGACATTGAAACTTGGCAAAGCAAAAGTACCTCTTGTGATTACTAACCATACCTATGATGTGATTGGTTCAATGTTCCCACAAAAAGAAATGGGTGGCGGGTCTGGTCTAAAGTATGCCGCTTCAACCATTGTCTATCTCTCAAAGAAAAAAGAAAAAGATGGTACTGATATCGTTGGTAACATCATTCACTGTAAAACACATAAGAGTAGATTATCAAAAGAAAATATGATGGTTGATACACGATTAAGATATGATACCGGTTTAGATAGGCATTATGGTCTATTAGAACTTGCATTAAAACACAATATTTTTAAATCAGTATCAACACGAATAGAACTACCTGACGGCAGTAAACAATATGCAAAAACTATACAAAACGAACCTGAGAAATATTTCACTGATGAAATTATGGAAAAGTTAGAAGAAGCCGCTAAAAAAGAATTTAGTTATGGCATTAACGAAATATAGTTATGTAGATAATCCACGATACTCACACTCTGGTATTGTTATCGAAGACGGTGAGTATAAAGATGTGATTTACCTTTATGGTAAAGTACAACTAATTGAGGAGAACGAACACCTGAGATTAAAGTTTGACTATCAGGTGTTGCGTAATCCAAACAATGTTGATACCGATTGTGAAGCATTTAGAAGTACAATTGGTGATATATTAACAGAGAACTTAGAAAAGGAAGTGAATGACCAACGAAAGAATAGAGAGAACGACACTAAAGAATCTTCTATTTAATGAAGAATACTCCAGAAAAGTATTACCATTTATCAAAGAAGAATATTTTTCTAATCGATTAGAGAAGATACTCTTTGGTGAAATCTTTAAATTTACAAATCAATATAATAAACTTCCTACAAAAGAAACTTTAGAAATTGATATTCAGAATCGTAGAGATATTACCGATGAAGAATACAAACAAATTGTCGCATTAATTAAATCTTTAAATCCTGAAGATATTAATTTAGAATGGCTTGTTCAGACAACTGAGAAGTTTTGCAAAGATCGAGCAATACACAACGCAGTAATGGATGGTATTCAAATAATTGAGCGTAAAGATACAAAAAGAACACCAGAGGCAATACCAGAAATATTATCCGAAGCATTAGGCGTCTCCTTTGATTCTCATGTTGGTCATGACTATTTAGATGATGTTGATAGACGATTTGATTACTATCATCAAAAGTTAGAACGCATTGAATTTGATTTAGATTATTTCAATAAGATTACCAAAGGTGGTTTGCCCAACAAAACATTGAATGTTGCATTGGCAGGTACTGGTGTTGGTAAAACAATGTTTATGACACACATGGCAGCTCATTCACTATCTATTAATAAGAATGTTTTGTATATCACAATGGAAATGGCTGAAGAAAGAATTGCTGAAAGAATTGATGCAAACTTACTCAACATCACCACTGATGATCTATATTCATTAAACAAAAAACTATTTACAGACAAGATTCAAAAATTAAAAGAGGCAACAACTGGTCGATTAGTTATCAAAGAATATCCTACTGCCTCTGCTGGTACAGGTCATTTCAAAGCATTGATTAATGAACTTGCATTAAAGAAAACATTTAAACCAGATATTGTGTTTGTTGATTATATCAATATCTGTGCAAGTTCTCGTTTTAAACCTGGTGCCAATGTAAACAGTTATACTTATGTCAAGGCTATTGCCGAGGAGTTGAGGGGTCTAGCAGTCGAATGTAACCTCCCAATTGTTACTGCAACTCAAACTACTCGAACTGGATTTGTTTCCTCTGATGTTGGCCTTGAAGACACCTCCGAATCATTTGGTCTGCCTGCAACTGCTGACTTTATGTTCGCTCTCATTTCAAACGATGAGTTAGAACAGGCAGGTCAAATGATGGTCAAACAATTGAAGAATCGTTATAATGATCCTACAATTAATAAGAAGTTTGTCATTGGTGTTGATCGTTCTCGTATGAAATTTTTTGATGTAGAACAATCAGCACAGAATCTAGTCGAACAACAAATAGAAGAAACTGATGGAGATGCATTAGAATCTTATATCAAAAAGAATAAAGGAAACAAATATGGCAACTTCTCGTAAGAAAACATCAACAAGTAAACTTAATTATACTACAAAACCTGTGAAGTCCAAACGTATGCCAGGATTTGTTGACATCATCTGGCAAGTCAGAGAGAATACCCGCAAGGTTGTTAATGTCTTTGAATTTGAAGATGAAGCATCTAAGTTTGCAGAATTTCACAATAAAGAACAGATTTGGAAAGAAAACAACGGTATACCTAACTTCCTGTGTATCAAAGAATTATAAATATTACAGTTGACATATTATGAAAATTGTGATATATTTTTGACACATGGGAGAGGTGTATGTTAAGTTTTAAGGGTTATTTAACCGAATCTACAGCAGGCGGTGCTGATTTTGAACCAGCAATAGTAATGGGATACTATTCAATTCAAGGTTTACAGATTCCTTCAGCAGATGAGTTAGAAATAAATTCAAAAGACTATGATATGGTTTTAAAAGACAAGTCTTTAAAGGCTGCTGGTGAAACTATTGCAAAAAACATTCTTGCTAAAGTAGGTAAAAATAAACAAGCAAAACAATTAGGTAGAGGTACATATCCTCTTACTCCTTTTTGGAAAAGTTTCGGTGCCACAAACACCACACCAAAGACCGACTTAATGATCGGCAGTTCACAAATATCTCTCAAAATAGGACCTGCACAATTGATGTCTGGTGGTAAATCGGAATCATTAGCAACATTCAATGCAGCTTTAAGAAGCCAATCAGTTAAAAATACTCTTACAAAAGACCCACTTGTAAAATCAATTCTTGGTGATTTTGATAATTTTGTTGAAAGAGGATTAACAAAAGGTGGAACTGTGGATGATTTTATTAAAGGATCTAAAGCAGGTAAAGATAAAATTATCTCAGAGGGAAATAAAGCACACAAACAAATGATAGAAAAGTTAAATCAGTTGTTTGATAAAAGTGATGCATTTAAAATTGCCTTTGCTCGAGAAGCAATGACTGGTGTAGAAAAATTTGGACCAAAGAATCCAGCAACAGCACATTATTTTTTAGTTGGAGACAAGTCTGGTAGAAGTACATCATATCACGCAATGACAGATGATTCTTATGTTCGTAAAGTTGCTGATGCAATGAAAACATCTGTTCGTTTTAAATCTTCAAGCCAAAAGTTACAAGGACAAAAAACAGGAAAATATAACTATTGGTCAGTTGTTGCATTGATTGTAAATAAACTAGATGATACGGCAAAGCAAGTTAAAGAAGAAATCATTTTAAATGGTCAATGGAATTTTTCTTTAACCGAAGAACAGATTAATGAAAACATATTTAAAATAGCATATCAAAGAATTAAAGATTTTGTTTTAAACTTAATCACAACAATAAAGAACTGGATAGTTCAGAAAGTAGAAAATGTTATTGAATTTTTAACAGCAGAACCTATTATGCAATTTAATAACACAATAGTTTTTCCACAATGATAGAATATTTAATAGAAGATGCAAACACACACTTAGAACATTTAGAAGATGATATTATTCTAAATGGTGCAGATGGTGGTGAAAACGCATTAAACTTTTTAGATAGTTTAAGAGATATGTTACAAGGTTCTTCAAATAAAAAATTAAATCTTACTGTTAAATGGGATGGTGCACCTGCTATTGTTGCAGGTATTGATCCTGAAAATGGTAAGTTCTTTGTTGCAACAAAAAGTTTATTTAATGTAACACCTAAAATTAATTATACACCTGCAGATGTAATGAGAAATCATTCAGGTGATGTCGCCAATATTTTAAGAGAAGCATTATTGTATCTTGCACCTTTAAACTTTAAAGGCATTCTACAAGGTGATTTAATGTTTACTCAATCAATGAAAAAGATGAAAAGTATCGAATCTCCTTCTGGTAAAAAAGAAACAGTAATCTCCTTTCAACCCAATACAATTGTTTACACAATACCTGAGAACACAGGTTTAGGTCAAAGAGTTGCTCGTGCAAAGTTTGGTATTATATTTCATACAACTTATACAGGTTCATCAATTGCAAAATTAAAAGCATCATTTGGTGCAGATGTATCAAAACTTAGACGCTCTCCCAATGTCTGGTTTGATGATGCATCATATAAAGATGTTTCAGGTAATGTAATGATGACACTAGGTGAAGGTGAACAACTTGGTAAAATGTTAAACATGGCAAGAGGTTCATTGAAGAAGTCAACACCATTATTAAATAAAATGAAAACAGATTTATCAGAGTATTCAATAGGATTGAATTTGAAGACATATCTAAATACTTTTGTGAGGCAAATGTCTGATATACCACCAACTGCAAAGGCAGTTTCAGGATTTAGAAACTATTATGAAGGTAAAGTGAGTGCAGATATTGATCGTGTAAAGAAACAAGAAACAAAAGATAAGTATAAGAAGATATTAGATGACGGTTTAAGATTTATTGATCGTGCAGGAGATCAAGTTTATTTTGCCATTGCAACATATAAAACAATACAGAAAGCAAAAAAGATTATCATTGATAAATTGAATCAAGCAAAATCAATTGGTACTTTTGTTGTAAAGGGTAATGGTTTAGAAGTGACTAATCCTGAAGGATATGTTGTAGTAGATCAACAAGGTAATGCAAGAAAGTTAGTGGATCGATTAGAGTTTTCGGCTGCAAACTTTACAGCTGCAAAACGTTGGGATAAAGGTGCAAGTAGAGTAGCATAATGAAAAAAACATTAAAAGAGTTTCTGGCAAAGGGTAGTAAAAGACCAAAGGCAGTTGCGTTTGCTTTTGGTAGAATGAATCCACCAACTGCTGGCCATGAAAAATTGATACAAAAAGTTGAATCAATTGCCAAAAGAATTAAAGGCGATGCGATTGTATATGTAAGTGCATCACAAGATAAAGATAAGAATCCTTTAGATGTACGAACAAAAATAAAGTATCTACAGCCACTATATCCAGATGTTCAGTTTAAACCCGCAACAGGTAATACAAGAACATTTATGGAAGTATTAAAGAATGATTTAAATAACAAATATTCAGATGTTTATATGATAGGTGGAAGTGATAGAGTATCTGAATTTAAAAAACTAATTACCACATACAATGGAAAAGATTATGACTTTGATAAGACAGAGGTAATGAGTGCAGGTGAAAGAGATCCTGATGCACAAGGCACAACAGGAATTTCAGGAACTAAAATGAGAATGTTTGCTGTGAAAGGTGATTACAATAATTTTAGAAAGGGTCTGCCAGTTAAAATGAAAGATGCAGACGGAAAGAATTTATTTAAAGATTTAAGAACCGCAATGGGAATTAAATCCACATACGGATTTGGAGTTCAAATGAAACCAGTAATGAGTTTAGAAGATTTTGAAAAACAGGAATTAAGGCAAGAATATATGGAAGAGAATGTGTTTAATATTGGTGACTATGTTGAAAATATGAATGACTGTACTATCGGTAAGATTATTAAAAGAGGAACAAACTATCTTGTTTATGAAATGGAAGATGGTGGTGTTAAAAAGGCATGGTTACATGAATGTGTAGCTGTTGATTCAACACAAATTGAAATGATGGAATCAACGAATGTAAAAAAAGAAAAAGTAAAAGATGTAGTGTTACAGAAAAATTCTGATGCATTAGATGAAGATGATGATGACTTTTTAGAAGATATTAAAGTTTCTACAAAAGATTATGGAAGAAATCAACAAGATCCTGATGTTAAAGATGTCAAAGGCACACAACCTAAAAAGTATTACAAAGGTATGAGTGATGCTGAAAAAGAAAAAAGAGCAAAACATTTTGCAAAAGATCGAGGCGATAGTGATAAACCAGCACCTGGTGATGCAGATGCAAAAACAACACCAAGTAAATATACAAAAAAGTATAAACAAATGTTCGGTGAAGCATGTTGGGATGGATTTAAACAAGTCGGAATGAAAATGAAAAATGGTAAACAAGTTCCTAATTGTGTACCTGAAGAAATGTCAGTTGAAGAAGCAATGAATGTTCCTGGTTATATTCCAGAATCAAGTCATTTCTTAAATCCTAAACTACCATTAAAACATCAAATGACACACGCTAGAACAAGAGTAGATGTTGATGTAGATGGTGATGTAGATATTTTAGATAAAGTTGCACCAGTGCCCGATGAAATTACAGGAACAGAAAAACAAGATATGACTAAGAAGATGATGAAGAAATATGATAAAGAAAAGAAGCACACAAAAATTGGTGTTGCATTTGAAAGATATGAAATTGGTACACCTGAATATACAGCACATACAAAAGATATTACACCAGGTGAAAAGAAAGAAAACAAATTTAAAGTTGCACCACATATTGCTAAATTTGATCCTATCGAATATGGTATTAAATTAAAAGATATTAAAGAGTGGGCAGAAAATGAAAATACAATTGCAAAATATCAAAAGAGATATGGTGATGAGTACGAACAAATCTTAGAATCAGTTGTTGCAAAGATGATTGAGAAGATTGAAGTGACGGAAGAAAAAATAGAAGGTCTTGTAAACAAATCAGAGAAGTCTGGTATATCTTACAGCATTCTAAAGAAAGTTTATGATAGAGGAATGGCCGCATGGCGTGGTGGACACCGACCAGGTGCAACACAACATCAATGGGCATTTGCTCGTGTAAACTCATTTATCACAGGCGGTGGTGCTCGTAAAGCAGATAATGATTTATGGCAACAAGCAAAAGGTAAAAAAGAAGAAGTACAAAAGAGGTTAAAACCATTCAATGAAACGATTTAAAGAACATACACTAGTTGAAGAATCACACAAGGCGATTCAATATCACTTAGAAAGACACATTCCATTATCAGAGTGCATCTTTCGTGTAGGTTCTGAAGCATATTATAAGTTCTTTAATGAAGCAAGACAACTTGTAAAAGAAAGAAAGATACAAGTTGATGAACACGATTTAAAGATTCTGGCAACTGATATTGGTGAGTTTGCAATGTATGAAGGCAAACATGTTCCTTTAGATTCACCAATGATGGAAGAAGAACAACCAGAATTAAATAAACCTAAAGTTGGTGGACCAAAGAAATACTATGTGTATGTTAAAGATCCTTCAACTGGTAATATTAAAAAAGTCACTTGGGGTGACACTACTGGATTAAAAGTAAAATTAAATGATCCAGAAGCGAGAAAGAGTTTTGCTGCTAGACACAAATGTGATCAGCAAAAAGATAGAACAACAGCAGCTTATTGGGCGTGTAATCTCCCAAGATATGCGAAGTCTTTAGGACTATCAGGAGGAGGAAACTTCTTTTGGTAGAGGTATATACAGATGACAGACAGGTGGGATACTTTAATCGTACTATTACTAGCAATCATAGTGATACCGATTATGTGTGGCATCGTGATCGTAGAGATCGTAAGGTTGTGCCTATCAAATCTGATGGATGGTATATACAATTTGATAATGAAATGCCAATCAAAATGGAAGAGGGTAAAGAAATCTTTATAGAAAAGAATGTTTATCATCGAGTGATAAAAGGAAATGGTAATTTAGAATTACAAATTTGGGAGAGTTAAATGAGATACAAAAGTAATATGGCAGAAGCATATCGTAAAGTCTTAGAAAGACTGAATGAGGCACCAGATGATGCTGAAGAAATTGATATGGCAGTCGGTCAGTTAGAGTTTATAAAGTATGCGTGTGATGAGATTAAAGAGTATGCTCAGAGAGATGGTATTGAAGAATGGTTTCAAAATAAACTTTCTGGTGCCCATTCTACAATGAAAGATTTACATTCTTACATTGAAGGTGAAGAAGGCAAAAAAGGTTTAAACAATCAAAAAGAAGAAGTTGATTTAACAGAAGCAGTTGAACTACCAAAAGATAAAGTTGATATGATCAAAGGCTTTACAGATAGAAATCAACATTATGATGCAAGAGCATTCATTTGTCAAATGATGAAAGACAGTAGATTGAAATCAATTTACAGTGAAGTCGGTGCATTACAAGACAAATATAATAAAGAATTAGGTTTCTTACTGTCAAGAGGAGTAAGAGATCAATTAGATAAAATGGTATTACTACCAAAACTAAAAAGAGAATTTAAGAACTGGCAAGAAATTTACAGTTCAATATAGGGAGAGAATAATGGCAAACGGACTATTTAAAGGAAACGCTACTTACTTTGGAAGAAGGGGCGGTTCTATTGAGGATGTAGTAGAAAGAATTAATTCTGCTAATCCTAAACCAGAAGTATTTGATATCAAAGAACAAGGAGCAGAATACAAAAAAGTATTTGATGCTGCTATGAAAAAGTTTGGTATTAATTCACCAGCAGATTTAAAATCAGATGAAGAAAAGAAGAAATTCTTTGATTATGTTGATTCAAAATATAAGGCAAAAGGCGAACAGATGGACGATAAAGCACAAAATGCTAATCAATCACAAATCGCAAAAGATGGTGAAGAAAAATCAAAAGTAAAGAAATCAGTTAATGAAACTGTAAGAGATATGTTATTAAAGGCATGGAAACAAGCTGCACAAATGGCTGAAGAAAAACACAAAGACAAAAAAGAAAAGTCTGAAAAAGTTGATGAGCCTTATGCAGTGGGAATGGCACAAGCAATGAAACAAACTGGTGACAAACCACCTTTAAAGAAATCAACAATTACTAAGGCACACGATATTGCTAAAGGTATAGAGAAAAGCGAGAAGTAATATGGCAGACCTAAAAGACTTTGGAGTTGTTAAGTCTTGGTATGAAGCATACAAAAAGGTTAATGAAGAAAAGAAACCGGAAGATGAGAAAAAGAAATCTCCAGTAGAAGTTCTACCTAAAGAAGACAACAAAGAAGAAGAAAAGAAACCTGAAGAAAAATCTGAAGGTGGGGAAGTTGAAAAACTCAAAGCAGAAATCGAAAGACTAAAGGGTGAAGTTCAAAAGAAAGACCTTGAAGTTAAAAAGAAAGATGCTGAAACAACTGTTGAACCAAACGCAGTAACAGGTGAAGTTCCACTTCGTGTTGGTATTGCACAATCCATACTTGACAAAAAGAAAAAGAAAGAAGTCAAAGAAGAAGCTGAACTTGATGAATCAACCGTTGCTGTTTATGATGTATCATACGATGATATGCCTAAAAACAAATTAGCACAATCTGCTAAGAAATTTAAAATCCGATTGAAGAATCTTCCTAGAAATAAAGTTCAATTTGGCGGTGATGCTGCTATTGAATTTACTGGTTCTGATTCTGATTTATTAAAATTCTTCAAACAACATTTTGGCTCTACTGCAAGAAACATTAGAGACCTTAAGAAAGAACTTGGCGAATCATATGAAGAACTTGAAGAAGGTAAAAGTCTGAATGATCTTAAAAAGATGTTAGATAGAACAACTCTTTTAACATCTAAAGAGAAGAAAGAAATAGAATCTTTAGAAAAAACAATGGGTTCAAAGGGATATGAAAAAGTATTAAGAAAAATGTTCTCAGAGAATCTAAATGAAGCAAGAGACCTAAATGCGATTGATTATGCAAGAAGACTGTCAACATATGCTGTGAAGTTTGGTGGCATTGATAAAAGGGACTTTATGAAAGTTGCTGATAAGTTATCAGACGCAAAAAATGATAATGATCTCAAAAAAATTGGCAAACAAGTTGATAGTTTAGATACAGAACCTAGAGATTTAATTAAAGGTTCAGTTGCATTATTAATGGGTCCTAAAGCTTATTTAAAAATGTTTGGTGATCGTTTAACTGCAAGAGATATGAATGTGTATAAGGATATGACACCATATTCATTGAGAGAAGAAACACTTGATGAAGTTAACAAAGATGCAGTAGGTACAATCACTACAAGTCAAATGAATAGATTAAAGAGTGCTTATAATTCTTTACCTGATCGAATTGATCCTGAAAAGTCAATGGCACTTGCAAAGATGCTTGATCGTTTTGGTGAAGGTGAACTGCGACAACTTGTCAAACCAGATATTAAATTCATATCAACACTGGCAGTGAATAAACTCATTATGAAACATGGTTATAAAGCAAAAGATATACACGATATTAGAAACGAAAAATAATGAAAACTTTTATCGAACATACAGTTAATTTAGATGAGGGTTATATTGATCGTCTAAAGGCTCTTTTGAAAAAAAATAATATCACACATGATGGTATTGATACCTCTGGTAAACTTAGAGTAAAAAAGGATCAAGTCAAACTTGCACAAGATATTATTAAAAAAACAAGAGAGTTGGTTCATAAACCAAAAGTAATATCGAGAGGATATTAATGAATAAAACATTTGGACAGTTTAGGGCAGATTCTTTAGTCACACACTTTAGAACAGAAGCAGAACAACAACTCCCAACCATATATTGTGATATGGATGGT
>Ga0222713_10006221_pt1 | contig 11393 bp, 11 predicted proteins | sample C33_649DmetaG_FD_165061 | JGI IMG/M metagenome (GOLD analysis project Ga0222713, IMG submission 165061) | Estuarine water microbial communities from San Francisco Bay, California, United States - C33_649D | ecosystem: Environmental > Aquatic > Marine > Unclassified | place: USA: California... | reverse complement strand
TGGCCGTCGTGTCCGGTGCCCGGTTGTCGATGGCCGTTCGTTGGCACGGATCCAACGCGGCGGTCTTGTGGGACATCGAGACGAACGATGGACGCCTCGCGCGACGCCCCGAACTCCGATGCGGCGTCGACGATCAGTGGTCCTCGAGAGAGTTGCGCGGTGAGGGTCTGTGGCGCGTGTCGGCGGCGACCCCCGTTGTCGACGGTTCAGAATCCGTCTCGTTCGGCTGAGGATCATCGTCGATGTGCGATCTGCTGGTGGCCCTCGGCGACGCCACCGGAAACGGTGCGACGATCTTCGCCAAGAACTCCGATCGACCGCCGTCGGAACGCCAAGTCGTCGAAATCGTGGAACCTCGAGTCGAGGATGTGACTCGCACCACCTATCTGACCATTCCGGGTGCATCGGGCCCCACGGTCAGATGCGTCATTTCGCGTCCCGATTGGGGATGGGGGGCCGAGCACGGTGTGAACATCGACGGAGTCGCGATCGGAAACGCCACCGTCTTCACCACACTCGACCCCCGTCCGTTCCCCGATGCGCTGACGGGCATGGACCTGGTGCGACTCGGGCTGGAACGAGCCCACGATGCTCACGAGGCAGTGGGAGTGATCACCCGTGCGATCGAGCGATTCGGACAGGGTGGATCGGGGCATGATCCGGCCGCACCACGCCGCCCGTATTGGAGCAGCTTCCTCGTGGCCGATCCCAGGTCGGCATGGGTGTTGGAAACGAGTGGGCGCGAGTGGGCGACGGAACAGGTGCGATCCGTTCGGGCGATTTCGAATCGAATCACGATTCCCCACTTCGACGATCGACGTCATCCGCATCAACCGGTGGAAACCCTCGTCGATCCTCGACTTCGAAGCACCAACCAGTTCTTGGAGACGCGACCCGTGAACGTCGACGGAATCGGGCGACATCTGGCATCGCACGGCATGGGTTCGCACGGTTGGGACGTGTGCATGCACGTGGACGGAGTCGAAGAGACGACCGCATCGCTGATCGCCGTGCTGAACACCGATGGTGAGCCCGAGATCCGGATGACACAGGGCAGCCCGTGTCGCCAACCGTGGACACTCGTTCGCTGGTGAGGGGTCGACACCGTCAGCCCAATCGGTCGTGGGAGAGGGCAAGATAGGGGGGTGCAGTCGCCCGTCCGAGTTGCGTACACCCTCGAACAGTGTTGGCACCGCGTACCAGGAGGCACCGCCACCTCCGCATTGCGCACTGCGGTCGCGCTGGCCGACGTGCCGGGGGTCGAGGTGATCGGGGTCGCGGGCCGTCATCGCAATCCGCCCGAACCGTCGTTCGTCCCCTCGGTCAACATGCGATACATGAACCTGCGGGCTCCGTACCTGTACGAAACGTGGTTGCGTTTCGGTTGGCCCACGGTCGAGAGCGTCACGGGTGACGTGGACGTGGTGCACTGCACCGGCTTCGTTCCTCCACCTTCCAAGGCTCCGATGATCAGCACGCTCCATGATGTGGCGTGGCGACATCGACCGGATCACTTCACGAGGCACGGGGTCCGGGTTTTCGAGCGAAGCCTCGCCGAGGTTCGTCGTCGCGCCGAATTGGTTCTCTGTCCGTCGACGGTGACGATGCTCGACGCCGAACGTGCCGGGATCCCCGTCGAGCGCTTGCGGCTGGTGCCGTGGGGCGTGGAGGCGTTCGAAGTCGAGGAGTCGCACAAAGCGGCGGTGCGCGCCGCGCACGGGTTGCCACGTGAGTATCTGTTGTTCGTGGGAACCGTGGAGCCGCGCAAGAATCTGGGTCGTCTGGTCGCGGCGCTCGAACGTGCGCAGTGTGATCTCCCGCTCGTCGTGGCCGGTTCCGTCGGCTGGGGGGATTCGGGGGTGGCTTCGACCTCGCGGGTGCAGTTCATCGGTTTCGTTCCGGAGGCCGAGTTACCCGCTTTGTACGCCGGTGCGGCGGCCTTTTGCTACCCCAGCGAGCGCGAAGGCTTCGGTATGCCCGTGCTCGAGGCGATGTCGTACGGAACCCCGGTGGTGACGAGTATGGGGACCTCGACCGAGGAGGTCGCCGGAGGAGCCGCCGTGTTGGTGGACCCATTCGACATCGATGACATAGCCCGAGGAATCGACGAGGCTTTGTCTCGTCGCGAGGAGTTGTCACTGTGGGGGTTACGTCAGGCGGCCCGTCGTCATTGGTCGGAGACCGCACGACTGACCGTCGAGGCGTACCGCGAGGTGATGCGTTGATTCGTCCGACACGTGTCGCCGTGAATCTGACTTGGTGCGTGCCCGGGGCGGTGGGGGGAAGTGAGGAGTACCTCGTTCGCCAGATGCTCGGCCTCTCGCAGGATCAGGTCGAGCCGACGTTGTTCGCGCCACGGGGTTTCGCCGCGGCCCATCCCGAGTTGATCGCTCGATTCGAATGTGTCGAGACCGACGCTGACGGAGTGTCACGTTCACGACGAATCCTGAACGAGTCGACGTGGTTGTTCCGTCGCACCCGGGGTTTCTCCTTGGTCCACCATGGTGGGGGAACGATTCCGGCCCGTCATCGAACTCCGACGCTGCTCACCGTTCACGACCTTCAGTACCTCACGTTTCCGGATTACTTCGACCGACGAAGACTGACGTACCTGCGCGCGATGATGCCGCGGTCCATCCGCCGCGCGACGGCGATCGCCGTTCCCACCGAGTTCGTGAAGTCGACTGTCTGTGATGCATTCGACGTTCCGGGCGAACGTGTGCACGTCGTCCCCCACGGCATCGAGCCCCAATTGGGTCTTCGAGCGACACCGGAAAGCGACTTGAGGGCGAAATTCGGTCTGGGCGACGAGCCGTACGTGGTCTTCCCGGCCATGACGCATCCGCACAAAGGCCACGCTTTCTTGCTGGACGTCATGGAGAGACATTGGAGTCGTCGAGGAGTTCGGTTGGTTCTGATCGGTGGACGTGGATCGGCGGATGAAGCCGTGATGAGACGGATCTCCGACCAGCCGTTGTCATCGGCGGTGTCGCGACTCGGCCGCGTGTCGGCGGCCGACCGGGACGGACTGATACGGGCCGCCACGGCAATGGTGTTCCCCAGCCAGTACGAGGGTTTCGGCGCACCGCTGATCGAGGCGATGGCCTTGGGCACCCCGGTCGTCTGCAGTGATCGCGCATGTCTGCCCGAGGTCGTCGGCGACGGTGGGCTCGTGCTGGAACTGGACGTCGATCGGTGGGGAGGAGCGCTCGACGCCGTCGACGCGCGTCGATCCGCACTGGTCGAGGCCGGTCGTGGCCGCGTGAGCCACTTCACATCGGCCGTCTCGGGAGATGCGTTGACTCGCGCGTACCGGAGTGTGCTCTCGTGAGTACCGGTTTGAAGTTGGTGGTGTTGTGCCCGCACTTCGACCCGGACACCGCGCCGACGGGAGTCGTGATGACTCGGATCGTCGAGGAGTTGGGTGCGCTGGGACACGAAGTGCACGTCGTGACTTCTCTGCCGTGGTATCGCGAGCACCGCGTCGACGAGGCATGGTCGACGGTGCGTTGGCGCGATCGAACCGCGACCACGGGGTGGGGGACGGTCGCCCGACTCGATCCCCACGCCGGAGGAGACAAGCGCAATCTCGTTCGACGTGCCGTTGGCTTCATCGGCTTCTCAGTCGTGTCGGTCCTGGCCGGGGCACTCGCAGGTCGTGGTGGGCGTCGTGTGGACGCCGTGATCGCGATGTCACCACCGCTCACCTTGGGTGTCGCCGGGCGTCTGGTCGCCTGGTTGCGACGCGCACCGCTCGTGTTCAACATTCAAGATGTGTTCCCCGATGCGGCGGTGGAGACCGGGGCCATCACCAATCGGTGGGTGATCGCGGCCGCTCGGGCGCTCGAGAAGGTCTCGTACCTGTTGTCGAGTCGGGTGACGGTGCTGTCCGACGACCTGGCCGACAACGTGGTGTCCAAGATCGGCGCCTCGAAAGCGACTCGGGTCGTGGTGATTCCGAACTTCGTCGACACTGAGCGGATCGTTCCCCTCGATGCCGCGACCGACTATCGACGCGAACTCGGCCTCACGGATCGTCCCGTCGTGATGTACGCGGGGAACATCGGCTACTCCCAGTCGTTGGAGATGTTGGTGGCCGCGGCCCGCGCTCGTCCCGGCGTCGATTTCGTGATCAACGGAACCGGATCGGCGCGCTCGGATCTCGAACGTTCGGCACTGGGGCTGAGCAATCTCGTTTTCGGGGATTTCCAGCCGCCGGAGCGACTGTCCGAAGTGTTGGCCACCGGTGACATCCACGTCGTTCTTCTCCGACGGGGATTGGGCCGGGTGAGCGTTCCCTCCAAGACCTACTCGATCATGGCCGCGGGCCGACCCATCGTGGCCGCCGTCGATGCCGGGACGGAGGTCACCCGGTTGGTGGATGGCGCAGGATGCGGACTCGTCGTGTCCCCGGACGAGACCGGCTCATTTCTCGCCGCCATCGACCGAATGGTGAACGATGCCGATGCTCGCGCCGACATGGGACGGCGCGCCCGCGCGTTCGTGGAGTCGCAGGCCTCCCCACGAGCGGTCGCCGAGCGCTACGCGGATCTCGTGCACGAGATCCGGCGGTCCAAGCGTTGAATTCACCCACTTTGTCCGGTGACCCCGTAATCGGGTCCACCCGCAGGTAGCCTCCCTTCCTCGTGGGTAAGGCATCGTCAGCCAAGAAAGTCGCTCGTTTGGCCCAGAAGGGCAAGGGGCGCAAGGTTCGTTTCCAGGGCGGGACGTTGTTCCCCGCCATCATCGTGGGTATCTCCGTGGTCGGATTGGCACTCGTCGTCTATTCGCGGTCCTCGATTCCGAACCAGAACGTTCCCCCGACGGTCGAGGATCACTGGCACGCCTCGTACGGCTTCTACGCCTGCGACGCGTGGCTCCCCGACCTCCAGGGCAACAAGGAAGAACTCGATTCGGCCGGCCAGTTGGCCAATGACGGTTTTCGCCGCACCGGTATTCACAGCCACGACGACGGAGTCATCCACTGGCATCCGTACTCATCGTCGGCCACGGGTCGCAACGCCAAGCTCGGCGTCTTCCTCGACGTGTACGGCGTCAAGGTCTCCGACACCAAGATCGAGTTCCCCGCCGATCAGGGTGGAGCCGTGTACGAAGAAGGCGTCACGAAGTGCACGGTCGACGGCAAGGAGGTCGACGGTGAGGTCGTCGTGTACGCCTTCGACTCCTACGACAACGGCGACGACTACTCGACCTACATCACGAACTTCGATCAGATCCGTCTGAAGAACGATGCGATGGCTTTCTCGATCGTCTTCGCTCCGGCCGGATCCGACCCCGAACTGCCGCCGTCGGCCGCCTCGTTGCCCGAGTTGGGTGCCGCGGACATGGGCACGAACGTGACCACGACGGTTGCCGGCGATGCCAGCACCACCACCGTTGCCGGCGATGCCAGCACCACCACCGTTGCCGGCGATGCCAGCACCACCACCGTTGCCGGCGATGCCAGCACCACCACCGTGCCGGCCTCCACCACCACGAGTCCTTGATGCGCGCGGTCGTCCTGGTGGGCGGGTTCGGCACTCGGCTGCGCCCCTTGACCCTGACGACTCCCAAACCGATGTTGCCGGTCGGACACCGACCGATCGTCGAGAACCTGGTGCGCATGTTGTCGGCGGCCGGAATCACCGAAGTCGTTCTCGGTCTGGGTTTCAAACCCGAACCCTTCATCGCGGCCTTCCCCGATGGTGAGTGTGCCGGGGTTCGACTTCATTACGCGGTCGAACCCGAACCGCTCGACACCGCCGGGGCCATCAAGTTCGCCGCCGAACACGCCGGTATCGACGACACCTTCGTCGTGGTGAACGGCGACGTGCTGACCGATCTCGACGTCGCGGCATTGATCGCATTCCATCGCTCGACGGGCGCCGAGGCCACCATCCACCTGACTCCGGTCGAGGATCCCTCGGCTTACGGAGTGGTGGCATTGGCCGAGGACGGACGGGTGGAACGATTCGTCGAGAAGCCGGCGCCTGGCACCGCCCCGAGCAACTTGATCAACGCCGGTACCTACGTCCTCGAACCGTCGGTGCTGGCGCGAATTCCTTCGGGTCGCAAGGTGTCCATCGAACGTGAGACCTTCCCGAGCATCGTCAGCGACGGTCGCTTGTTCGCCTTGTCCACCGATGACTATTGGATCGACACCGGTCGTCCCGAGCCCTACCTACGGGCGAATCTCGACATGATCGACGGAGTACGCCGAACCCTGCGCGCTGACGCGGTCGAAGATGGTGCTCGGGTGGACGGCGGTGCCCGGGTGTCCCACAGTTTGATCTCTCGGGGAGCGGTGGTGGGCTCCGGAGCGGCAATCGAGGATTCCGTCGTTCTCGGATCAGCGGTCATCGAGGATGGCGCGGTGGTCCGGGGCTCCATCGTGATGGGCCACGTCGGTCGGTCATCGATCATCACCGACACGGTGGTGGGTGCCGAGGGCCGAGTGGACGAGGGTGTCGTTCTGTCCCATGCGTTCGTGCCCGATCCCAACGCGGTGAAGTAGCTCGTGAAGAACGGTCCGAAACCCCCGTTGCCGGCATCGGTGATGGTCGTGGGTGGTGCCGGATTCCTCGGATCGCACACGGTCGACCGGCTCCTGTCCGAGGGCGTTCGGGTCTCGGTGGTCGACGACCTGTCCACCGGCAGCTTGCCCAACTTGTCCGATGCCCGCGGGAACGCGGTCTCGGGTTCGTTGGGGATCGACACGGTGGATGCCGGCATCGCCGAGTTCGCCGAACTCGTTCGACGTCGTTCCCCCGACGTGCTGGTGCTCTGCGCCGCGTTCCTCGGACGTCACGATGACGCGCTCGCGGCCGGTCGGTCGTACGCGCTCGTGTTGTCGGTGCTGGAGGCGTGTCGGGCGGCGCGAGTGGGGAAAATCGTCGTCGTCGTTCCCGGTGATCTGTTGTACGGGGAGGTGCCGGCGCGCGAGTTGCCGGTGAAGGAGGATCGCCCGCTGCGGCCCGTCGGGTCCCTCGGAGTGACCGTCGCGGCCTCACTGGAGTTGCTGGATATGTATCGACGTGATCATGGCATGGACTTCACCGCTCTGGCCGTTGCGACCCTCTATGGCCCGCGGCAGAGTCCTGCTGGCGGCATCGTGGCCGAGTTTCTGTCCGCACACCGGGACGGGGTGCCGCCGGTCGTTCGTGGTGATGGTCGGCGCACTCTCGATGTCTTGTACGTGGCCGACGCGGTCGATGCGATCTTCCGCGCCCTCACACGGGGGAGCGGTTTGTTGCTGCACGTGGCGTCGGGTGAACAGACCGGTCTGCGTTCGATCCTCCAGACGATCGGCATCGAAACGGTGGTGTCCGAGAAGGTGGCTGGCCGAACGATCGGGCGCATGGCCCTGTCGCCGGCGCGAGCCCGACTTCATCTCGGATGGGTGCCCTGGACCGGGCTGGCCGAGGGCATCGCGTCCACCATCACGGCGAGCGTCTGAGAGACCTCAGCGGAAGAGGTCTTCTTGCGGGGGTCGCACGATCTCGCTCATCGACGACTCGCGAAACCAGGACGGATCGACGCCACGCACCACGGCCACGGGAATCCCGCTCGATTTTCCCATCACCAACTCGGCGGCGGAGGCGATCTCGTCGGCCGCGCACACTTCGGTCACCTGCATCATGCGTCCGAGCGCGTCCGGGGTGCCACGGAGATCGACGACGGCCGCCACACCGGCGACTCCGATGGCCACGTCGGTCAGCCCCTTGCGCCACGGTCGACCGAAGGTGTCCGAGATGATGACACCGACCGAGACACCGAGACGCGCCTTCACGATGTCGCGGATGCGCCGGGCCGAGCGGTCGCTGTCGATCGGCAAGAGAGCCGCCCAACCGCGCTCGACGTTCGAGAGGTCGATTCCGCTGTTGGCGCACACGAAGCCGTGTTTGGTCTCGGTGATGATCAGGTCACCGCGTCGACGCACCACTCGAACGGCTTCGTCCTCGACGAGCGCCTTGTGGGACAGCGGATCGTCGGCGTCGATGGCGACCATGCGGCCCTCGGCTTTGGACACCACCTTTTGCGTGACGACGAGCACGTCGTTGTCGCACAGCGGGCCGTTGGGCTCTTGGCGGCACGCGTCCGCGATGATCTCGCCGAGTTGATCGTCGGGGCGGATCTCGCCGATGCCGACGACTCCCCATGCACTGAGGCGCATGGGGACGGAGGTTGATGCGTTCTCATCGGTCATGTCGGGCTCCTTCGCGGGCGGCGGTCAACGTGGTGGTGGCGAGAGACGCGGCGATCTCGGGGGTTCTCATGATGGTTTCGGCGACCACGCATCGGACTCCGATGGCTTCGATCGCGTCGCGATGTTCGGCGTCTTGCTCGTCGATCACGAGAGTGCCACAGATCGGCGCATAGATGCGCGCCACGCCCAGGACCGAAGCTTCGAAACCGAGTTCGGAGAGCATTCGGTCGGCCGGACCTTTCAAGGCCGAGCCGGCGACGATCGGCGAGATGGCCACCACACGATCGCGGTGCGCGGCCAGGGTGGCGTCGACACCGTGGAGGGCCCGGATCGGGCCGATCGAGACCAGTGGATTCGACGGCGCGATGATGACCGCCTCCGACGCGCCGATTGCGTCGATGAAGGTGGATCGCGCGTGATCGGCTCCGTCGAAACGGATTGCGGTCACCGGCACCGAATGTCGGCGTTTCACGAAGTACTCCTGGAAGCCCACCGTCGTGACGTGGCCGTCCTCGAGAATGTCGACCATGGTTCGAACGCGATCGTCGGTCATCGGCACGATGCGGATCGCGAGTCCCCACGCGCGGGCGATCTCTGCGGTCACCTCGCTGAGCGTCGCGCCCTCCGACAGACGGGCGGTTCGATAGAAGTGCGTGGCGAGGTCACGATCGCCCAAGTTGAACCATTCGGGTGCGGCGGTCGACCCGGCGGGACGCACACCGACGTATCGCGTCAGGTTGGCCATGGCGGTCCACGTTTCGTCGGCCAATCCCCAGCCACGCTCCGGGTCGATCGCACCGGCAACCGTGTAGGTGACCGTGTCGATGTCGGGAGAAATGGACAGTCCGTGCAACACGGTGTCGTCGCCGGTGTTGACCACGGCGGTGACCTCCGCGGGATCGACCGCCAGAACGAGCCCGCGCAGGAATCGAGCGGCACCGACGCCACCGGCCAGGACTGTGATCACAACGTCATTCTTGCCGGTTCACGCGCCATCGGCGAGATTCCGGTAGAGGTGTTCCAGTTCGCGGGCGGTGCGGGACCAGTCGAAAACGTCACGTCGACGACGTCCGTTGTAGATCAATCGACGTCGTTCGTCGTCGTCGGTGAGAGCCGTGACGAGGGACTCGATCCACGTGGCCCGATCGTTCGTCGGACACAGGAACGCCGCGTCACCGGCCACTTCGGGGATGGAGCCGACGTCGGACGCCACGACCGGGGTGTCGGTGGACATGGCCTCCAGTACCGGGAATCCGAAACCCTCGTCGAGCGAGGGATACGCAACGACACGCGCTCGGTGATACAGCCGACCCACGGTCGCATCGTCCACCCGTCCGAGAAGGTGCACACGTTCGCGAACCACGGTGCTCGCGTTCTCCACCGCCGACCGCACGGCCACGGCATCGTCCCCGTCGCCACCGGCGATCACCAGCCGGGCATCGGGAACCATGCCGATCACGTCGTCCATCAGCGACACGAGAAAGGGCAGGTTCTTCCGTCGTTCGAGCGTTCCCATGGACAGGATCACCGGTCCGTCGTCGGGAAGCCCGTCGATGGATCCGCCTCGCGCGTCCACGAGCGCAGGTGCTCCGAGATGAATAACCGTGACGGACGCGTCGGGAAAGTGCCCCCGCAGACGTTCGGCGGTGGCGTGCGACGAGGCGTGAACGTGAGCGCCGGTGTCGATGGCTCGACGCAATGCGTTCATCATCGAACCGATGTCGCGATGCACCGTGTCGGGATGCTCGAGGGCCCAGCAGTCGTACACCGTGACGAGTCGAGGATGCCGCGATGGCGGAACCACGTAGTTGGTCCCGTGCACCAAAGCGACGTCACCGAGGTGTCGATCAGGTCGGGGGCGATCGAAACGTCCCCATGCGCGCAGCGCCAGGGCCGCGGGATAGGGAAGACGAACGGTGTCGGTGCGCAACGCCGCGCGGAAACTCAGGACGTACGGCACGAGGTCGACGGTGCTGTGTGTGGCCATCGCCTCGACGGCGCGACCGACGCCGGTGATGGGGCCGTGCAGGGGTCCGGTATCGAAGGCCACGCGCAACATCAAGGGCGAGGCTAGGTCCCGCACCGTAGGATGCAGGGCAACAGGCCCGGTTGGGCCGTGTACGAGGAGATCCCCATGCCCCGCGCGTTCATCACTGGAGTCACCGGCCAGGACGGCCAACACCTGGCCGAGTTCCTGCACGGCAAGGGGTACCAGGTGTTCGGCATGGTGAAGGGTCAGAACAACCCCAAGGCCGACCTGCTGCGCGATCAGTTCCCGTACGTCGAGATCGTTCCCGGTGACTTGGCCGACCTGCCGTCGTTGGTGAAGGCCATGGAGGTCGCCCAACCCGACGAGGTGTACAACTTGGCGGCCATCTCGTTCGTGGCGCTGTCGTGGAACCAAGCCGAACTGACGGCGAATCTCACCGGCACGGGGGTGTTGCGCATGCTCGAAGCCGTGCGCATGGTGGGGGGTGCTTCGGACAACAAGATCCGCTTCTATCAAGCGTCGTCGTCGGAGATGTTCGGCAAGGTGCGTGAGACGCCCCAAACGGAACGCACACCGTTCCATCCTCGTTCTCCTTACGGTTGTGCCAAGGTGTTCGGTCACGACATCACCGTCAACTACCGCGAGAGTTACGGATTGTGGGCCTGCTCGGGAATCCTCTTCAATCACGAGGGACCACGACGCGGTGTCGAGTTCGTCACGCGAAAGGTCACCAACGCGGCCGCGCGCATCAAGCTCGGACTGCAGAACGAGTTGGTGATGGGCAACCTCGACGCCAAGCGAGACTGGGGCTACGCCGGTGACTACGTGAAGGCCATGTGGCTGATGCTCCAACAAGACGAGCCCGATGATTACGTCATCGCCACCGGCGAGACCCACACCATCGAGGAATTGGTGGAGCGGGCCTTCGCCGAAGTGGGCATCGACGACTGGAAGAAGTACGTCCGACAGGACCCCAAGTTCTTCCGACCCGCCGAGGTCGATCTGTTGATCGGCGACGCGACCAAGGCCCGCGAGAAACTCGGTTGGACCCCCGAGGTGGATTTCCCGTCGTTGGTCAAGATGATGGTGACGAACGATCTGGCGATCGAGGCCGCGCGCGCCGGACTTCCGATCCCGTCCTGAGCGGCGTTCGCCTCGCGAGGCGCGGTCAGGCCTCGAAGGGGCGATCCGACAGTG
>Ga0222713_10006219_pt1 | contig 11396 bp, 12 predicted proteins | sample C33_649DmetaG_FD_165061 | JGI IMG/M metagenome (GOLD analysis project Ga0222713, IMG submission 165061) | Estuarine water microbial communities from San Francisco Bay, California, United States - C33_649D | ecosystem: Environmental > Aquatic > Marine > Unclassified | place: USA: California... | reverse complement strand
TCAGCGCTGTGCAACATGCACATTGCCCGCGGGGCGTGTGATCTCGCAGGTTGTGCGCTCCGCTGAGCGCACTCGGCCTATGTGAGGAGCGTGACCGCCGCAGGGCGCACGGTGAAGCGTGCGGGGAGGCGCCCCACGATCTCGCCGTCGGCCTCGATCTCGACGGCGCGGGCGGCGGGACCGCCCGCCGGTGCGGCAAAGACGTCGGCACCCTGGGAGACGGTCACCTTCGGATGCGCATAGTGCGTTCCCTTATAGACGAGCGGCAGGCTGACCACGAAGTCGCTGCGGGCGATGTCGCCGAAGCGCACCACCTCGAAGCGGCCATCATCAATGCGCGCGGTGGGTGCCACGTGCATGCCGCCACCAAACCAGGCGCCGTTGGCGATCGCCATGGCGGCGACGGGGCCGCTCTCCGGTGCATGCTCGTCGACGCGTGCCTCTACTAGATCGGGGGCGTAGCTTGCACCGGCACGCACCGTGGCGAGGCCAAAGGCCAGCGCACCAGCGTGGCGCTTCAGTTGCGGGTACTCCTCAAGAGCATGAGCAATGCGCGCGGTCACACCGAATGAGGCGATGTTCAGAAAGAGGCGCACGCTGCCATCGCTGAACTCAATCTGCCCAACATCAATGGTGCGCGCGGTGGCGCCGCGCGCCAGGTGACGCGCGGCATCCACGGGTTTGCGCGAGATTCCGATGGTGCGCGCAAAGTCGCGGCCCGTGCCAGCAGGAATCAACCCCAGCTGCACGGCGGCAATGCTGCCGTCGGCTTGTCGTAGGCCGTTGAGTGCTTGGCTCGCAGTGCCATCACCGCCAAGTACGGCGATGCGGGTGACGCCGTCCGCCACCGCCTCGCGCACGATGCGCTCTGCAGGGCGATCCTCTCCCGCACGTGTCACCGCAATCTCGAACTCGCCCCACGGCTTCAGCTCCTCGAGTACACGTGAGAGCACGCGGCCCGCGCGACCCGCACCCGCGGCTGGGTTGACGACCAGGAGTGTGCGCGGTGAACTCATGATCTATCGAGCGACGAGGAAGCCGCGGCCGATCGGATCGTTGTCGTCAAGAACGAAGCGTGCGCTTCCCGTCATGTGCGCGCTACCGCGTACCTCGGGAATCACCGCGTTGCGGCCCGCCCACTCTTCGGTGCGTGCGACACGGCCACGAAATACCGACTCGCGACCGAGGATTGATTCAATCGCAATCTCTTCGCCAATCTCTACCGCACCACGCGCATGGAGCACCGCGAGCCGTGCCGACACACCTGAACCGGTTGGCGACCGATCGACCTCGCCCTCGGCGAAGAGGCAGAGATTGCGCGAGTGGTGAGCAGGGTCTTCGGGCGGCCCCGAGATGATCGTGCCGTACAGGAACGACAGGTCTGCCTCTTCAGGGTGCGATACGCCAAGTGCTGTGGCGAGCGCGCCGCCAGCACGCAGTGCGGCACGGCCCGCGTCGGTAATCGCTCGACCGGCAGCTGCGAGTGCGGCAGCATTCTCAGCCTGCATCTCAATGCCGAGCTGTGAAGCATCAATGAGCGCATAGAAGGCACCGCCGTAACCAACGTCAATGGTGAGTGATCCGTAGCCAGGAACATCAATGGCAACATCGAGCGCGGCGGCAAACGCCGGCACGTTCTCGAAGGTCACCTCATGCACGCGTGGTGTGCGGTTCGCTGCGCGCGCCACCGCGAGCTCGCTCTCGTGCACATGTGCAACGGCACGTACCAAGCCGCACGGTGCGTCGATACCGATCGGTGTTGCTAAACCAACCGCTTCAATCGCACCACTCTCTACCAGTGCCGTCGCGAGCGCAATGGTGCCGTGGCCACACATGGTGGAGTACCCCTCGTTGTGCATGAAGAGCACGCCGACCTGCGCCTCGTCGTGATCTGGTGGCACCAGAATTCCGCCGTACATGTCGGCATGGCCGCGCGGCTCCCACATCAGCATCTTGCGAAGGTGATCGTGCTGCTGCAACGCCGAGCGTCGTCGCTCCAGAATGTTTGTGCCAGCAAGTTCTGGGTACCCGCTCACCACAATGCGGAAGGGCTCGCCAGCCGTGTGATAGTCGAGCACTTCGATGGCGGTGCCCGCTGCAGCAGGTGGAGCGTCAATACGCAGGCGCGGCGTTAGTCGACTCATCGTTCGAGCAGCGTTCCCACGTTCTGCCTCTCGGCAAGGTCAAGGAGCAGTTCTGCATAGGCCAAGTCACACGCAGAGATGCCGAGGTGATTGACGAGAGTGATCACCTGCCCAGCGCTCTCAATGCGCGTGTCGCCAATCTGGGCGTCGGCGGCGGGCCAGCCGCTGAGCTTTGGTGTGCGACGCGTGTCGTCGTACTGAGGTGCGCTATCGGTAATCACGCGAATTGGTCCACGCGCAGCAAGGGCGGCGATCACCCCGGCGCTCATGGTTGCGGCGTAATCGATCACCAGCAGCGTGGCGCCGGGCTCAATCAGCTTCACGTCAATTGGGCGTGGCGGTGTGTCGAATGCGGCGGCGGTGACGATGATGTCTGCGCCACGAATGGCGTCGTTCACGGAGTCGGCGACACGATCACCAGGGCGTAGCGGTAATTCGCTCGCCGCACGGCGCGAGTAAAAGGTAACGGTGATGGCAGGGTGCAGCGCCGCGAGCACGGCGCGGTGCGTGGCCGCTTGGAGTCCGCCACCTATGATTGCCCCCGTATAGGGAGCGCCCGAGATTGCCGCGGCGGTGCTTGGTGGGGCAATGCGCAGGCCAGCACCCGAGACGGCGGCGGTGCGTGCAGCGGTGAGTTCGCCCGCGGCAACGATGCCGCGGAGGCCGCCCGCCTTCGGGCGCTCAACGAGCACCACTCCGCCGATGCCTGCGGCGCCTCCCCCGCTGATCCACTTCGCCCCTGCGACCCGACCCGAACCGAGATCGATGGCGGCGGGCATCGCATGAGCGAACGGTGCGCCAGCTCCTAGATTGAGTGGCACCTTTGGCGGCTGGTGCGCGGTGCCGGTCGCTACGGCGCGGAGTGCTCCTTCAACGAGTCCGATCTGCACCTCTATAGAGGGGAGAAGCGCCAGCACATCGGCCTCGGTCAGATAGCGGATTGGGGTCGTCGGCATGTGCGGCAGTGTATCCCCCTCTGATAGGCTCCGACGATGAAGTCCCGCCTTCGCACCCTTCGACCGCTCTTCATGGTGGCTGCGCTGATTGCCGCGCTCATTGCACCTGCGAGCGCCGCCGGGAGCACGGTCAAGGAGGTCGCACTCACCTTCGACGATGGGGACAACGAGCGACACATTCGCCAGGCGGTTGCTGTCGCCGTGTCCACACAGACGCCGATCACCTTCTTCCCTACCGGCAAGTCACTCCGCAAGTTTCCAAATCTCTGGAAGGCTATCGGAGACGCAGGGATCCCGATTGCGAATCACACCGTCTCTCACCCAAGTCTGACGGCTCGCTATGCGGCGAAAGGTGCTGCTGGAGTGAGAGCAGAGCTCCAGGGGTTCATCAATCTCGCGCGATCTCTCAACATTCCTGTTGTGCCGTACTGGCGCCCACCTGGCGGCGCCTGGAATGCGAACGTCTTACGCGTTGCAAAATCGTTAGGCCTCACCCTCACAATGTGGACGAACACGTTCGCTGACACTGCGCGGATCTGCAAGAACGGGAAGCCGTACAGCAAGACATGGGGAAGCTTCTTCAATGCTACACGAACATACAACGCAGGCACCTCGTGGTGGAGCAAAACATCTGGCGGAACGCAGGTCAATGTGCTTGGCCACGTCAACCCCTACACCGCACAAACGGTGAAGCTCCTTGCAGCGGTCATTGCGGACTATGACGCACGTGGCTTCGAGTTCGTCACCGTTCCTGAAATGTCGACGGGTACGCCGAACTCCATTGATTGGGCCAAGGCCGCACTTGCAGTGAGCGCACCGGCGAAGGCGGGTGGAGCGCGAGTGCCTACGAGCCTGCCAACACCGATCAATCCACTGGATAAGACCTACACCTTCGCCCAGGCGAACGGCATCAGCTGCCGCTAAGCGCTACCAGCGCAGTCGTTCCGCCAGCTGAATAATGTTTCCTTCCGGGTCCACTGCATCGCAGTAGTGCACGTTGCCGTACGTGGCAACGGTGCTTGCGTCGTACACGCGGCCGCCAAGATTCGCGACGGCGGCTCGTGCTGCGTCGATTGAGCCGACAAAGTAGACCGGCTTCATCGCAACCTCTTCGCGCGGCGCGTAGGTCTCGTTGGGCACTGTGCCAGGGATCTTATGAATGAGCACCTCGCTGGAATCAGAGGCTACGCGCACGAACGTGTCGGACTGCTCGAAGAGATCGGCACTGAGTAGCGCCGCGTAGAAGTTCGCGCTGCGCGTGAGATCTTCAACAAAGAGAACGGTGGTACTCATGTCTCAGCACTATAGCGGAGAGACTCACTCGGTATTGTCACCGCTGCCACGGTTTCGTACGATGGGGAGCATGAAAAGCCTGGCCGAAAAGCTTCGATCGGAGCAGTGCGCGCGCATTCTTGCGGCGCTGGCTGATGGGTCAAAGTCTGCCGATGAGCTTGTAGTTCAAACGAAACTCACCGCCGGTTCCGTATCAAAGCATGTCGATGTGCTGATTGAGGCTGGAAAAATTCGGCGTGTCGCTCGCGGAAAGTTCTCAATCCGCCGGTAAACCTACGCGCGGCGGCGCTTCGCGTTCGGGCCCGAGGTCACCAACGAGGCGACGAGCAGCGCGAGGGTGACAAGGAGCGCTGGCGTGTTGAGCGCCGCACCAGGTGGGGTACCGACCGCGGTTACTGGCATAATCTGCCCGGCGACCTCTCGGAGCACGGGGTCAGCCGCGAGCGCTACGAGAACGAGCGAGGTGAGGCCTCGATAGCGCGCAAACAGCGTGACGAGGAGTAGAGCGAGTAGGAGCTGAATCGCACCCCACTGGTGGAAGAGGGCAATGATGTTGTTTCCACCTTCGACCGATGTGTCGATACCAGCGATGCTCTGTGCGCCACCGTCAGCGGTGAAGAGGTGAACGAGGCTGCGGGCCACGACCACGAGTAAGAGGGGAACGGTGGCGTAGCGGACCCATTGAGGTCCTGCGTACGCTGTTGGGTCGAGCGGCAAGATCTTGTTCATGACCTAAACATTGAACCTAAACTCGACAACGTCGCCGTCGCGCATGACGTACTCCTTACCCTCCATGCGCACCTTGCCGGCCGCCTTGGCGGCAACCATCGAGCCGTTGCTGACCAGGTCGTCGAACGAGACGATTTCGGCCTTGATGAAGCCGCGCTGGAAGTCGGTATGAATGACGCCCGCCGCCTGCGGAGCGGTCCAACCTTGGCGAATCGTCCAGGCGCGCGCCTCTTTTGGTCCGGCGGTGAGGTAGGTCTGCAGGCCGAGGTTCTTGAAGCCGATGCGCGCCAACTGGTCGAGCCCCGACTCGCTCTGCCCCATGGAGGCGAGGAGTTCTCCCGCTTCGGCGGGGGCGAGGTCCACGAGCTCAGATTCGACCTTGGCGTCGAGGAAGACCGCTTCGGCAGGGGCAACGAGTGCGGCGAGTTCGGCGCGGCGGGCAGCGCTCGTGAGAATCGCCTCGTCGACATTGAAGACGTAGATGATCGGCTTCGCGGTGAGGAGGCCGAGCTCCTTCAGGAGCGTCAGGTCGATCTTGGTCGAGGAGAGCGGCTCGCCGCGGTTGAGGGCCGCAATGGCGGCGTCGACGATGTCGAGCACCTCGGCGTCAAGCTTCTTCCCCTTCACCTCTTTCTCGTAGCGGGAGCGCGACTTCTCGAGGGTCTCAAGGTCGGCGAAGATCAGCTCGGTGTTGATGGTGCCGATGTCGCTCTTGGCATCGACCTTGCCGTCAACGTGAATGATGTCTTCGTCGGCGAAGGCGCGCACCACCTGAGCGATTGCGTCGGCCTCTCGAATGTGCGAAAGGAATTTGTTGCCCAGCCCCTCACCTGTTGAAGCGCCGCGCACGATGCCGGCAATGTCTACGAACGAGACGGGAGCGGGCAGAATCTTCTCGGAGCCGAAGATCTCAGCGAGCTTGGTGAGGCGTGGGTCGGGCAGGTTTACTACGCCAACGTTCGGCTCGATGGTGGCGAACGGATAGTTCGCGGCCAGTACGTTGTTCTTGGTCAGGGCGTTGAAGAGCGTCGACTTACCGACGTTCGGGAGCCCCACAATGCCAATCGTCAATGCCATGCGACGCAGTATAGGGGCGACCTTCCGAGGGGGTAGGATGCAGAGATGAGCAGTCATCGCATTAAGCCTGGCAAGGAGCCGAAGCTCCACAAGATCGACACGGCCGGCACCCCCGACTGGTCAGCGGGGCGCGAGGCCGGCGAAGCGCGCATGCTCAAGTTGAACGACGAGCTAGAAGCGCTACAGGAACTGCTCTACGCCGAAGGGAAGCGCCGCGTGCTCGTGGTGTTGCAGGCGATGGACACTGGCGGCAAAGATGGCGTGATTCGACACGTGTTTGATGGAGTGAATCCGATCGGTGTTCGTGTCGCAAGCTTTAAGCAGCCAAGCACCCTTGAGCTTTCACACAACTATCTGTGGCGCTACTTCCAACAGCTGCCGAAGCGCGGAGAGATTGTCATCTTTAACCGCTCGCACTACGAGAGTGTGCTGGTCGAGCGCGTCCACGAGATTGCACCAAAGAAGGTGTGGAAGCGTCGATACGACCACATTGTCGACATGGAGCGAGCGATTGCAGAAGAGGGCACTACAATCCTGAAATTCTTCTTGCACATCTCTAAGGCAGAGCAGAAGTTGCGCCTTCAGGCGCGCCTTGATGACACGTCGAAGCTGTGGAAGTTTGCTCCGGGCGACGTTGCGGAACGCGAACACTGGAGCGACTACATGGAGGCGTACGAAGAGGCGATTGAGCGCACCAGTACCGACGACGCCCCGTGGTATGTGATTCCTGCAGATAAGAAGTGGTATCGCGACCTAGTGATCTCGCAGATCATCGTTGACACGCTGAAGGGGCTCAACATGCAATTCCCAAAGCCAGCGAGCGGGCTCGACTCGATCGTTATTCCCGACTAGCGCGTCTGCCGGCTACTTGCCGAAGTTGGTGCTCTTTACCAAGTCACCATCGCGAGTAAAGGTGTTCCACACACCAACCTGACGACCACGATCGAAGCTGCCGGAGCGCATCAGGCTGCCGTCGAGGCGGAAGAACTTCCATGCGCCATGCAGCTCGCCGTCGAGGCGTTGACCTTGCGCTTTCACGGTGCCGTCGCCGTACTTGATGCTTTCGCGAACGGGCTTTGTGGCCGCCATGGTTACTTCGGCTCGAGCACCAGCGAGACGCTGTTAATGCACCAGCGCTGATCAGTAGGCACGTCGTACCCTTCGCCCTCAAAGACGTGGCCCATGTGTGAACCGCACTTGGCGCAGCGCACTTCTGTGCGAATACGCGGGGCGAGCGAGCGATCTTCAATTAGCTCCACGGCATCGTCAGATGTTGGCTTGTAGAACGACGGCCAACCGCAACCGGAGTGGAACTTGTTCTCGCTGCGGAAGAGTTCGTTGCCACAGGCCTTGCACTTGTAGACGCCCACCGTTTCGGTGTCGGTGTACTCGCCTACGAACGGCGCTTCGGTCTCGGCGCGGCGTAGCACCTCAAAGGAGAGCTGATCGAGGCGGGCACGCAGCTCCTCCTCGTTGATCTCGATTGGATAGGCGCCGCTCACCTTGATCTCGGACCAGGCGTCTGATGGGAAGGCGACCCCAGTCTGGCTGTGGCAGTCGTACCCCTTCGGATTCTTCTCGAGGTAGCGCTGGTGATACTCCTCAGCCACCCAGAAGGTCATGCCGTCGGCGGAGAGGACCTCGCTCACGATCGGGCCGTTGCCCGCAGCGGTCAGCGCCGCGCCGTAGAGCTTGAAGCCGGATTCAATCGCCTCGCGCTGGTTGTCATTCGTGTAATACACCGCGCTGCGGTACTGCGAGCCAATGTCGCCCCCCTGGCGGTTCAGCGACGTTGGGTCGTGCATCGTGAGGAACTCCTCGAGGAGGCGACGGTACGAGACCTTCTGGTTGTCGAAGACGACCTTCACCATCTCGGCGTGGCCGGTGCTGCCGGTGCAGACCTGCTCGTAGGTGGGTGACTCGGCGTGGCCGCCCATGTAGCCAACGGCGGTTTCGGTGACGCCCGGCATCTGCCAGAAGCGACGTTCAGCACCCCAGAAGCATCCCGTGGCGAAGTAGGCAGTTTCAATCATGGGTGAAGTTTAGCGGCGCTCAACGCGCACGTCATCGACCGCTACTTCAATGAGACTTGCTCGGCCAACATCGCCCGCGCCAATCACCACACGAACCCCTTGATTTGCCCAAGCGGTAAGCGAGACGCGAACCTCGGTATACGCGGCGTAGCGGTAGCGCGAGGCGGCGAGGCGCTGGTGTACGAGCGTGCGGGTGCCATCTTCGGCCTCGACCCAGACGCGGAACCAGTCGGCCGAGGTTGCCGTGGCGCCATACGAGAACGAGGCGTTAAAGACGAGATCGCCTGGGTCGGTACCGAGGGTGATTTGCGGTGAGCGCGCGGTGGTCACCCCGTCGAGGTCGTAGCTGTTGGCAGTTCGCCCTGCGAGCGCGCCGGTGACCATGGCGCGGAACCCAGAGACGGCATCGTCGAGCTGCATGGTGCGTGAGCCGATGCGCACGCGGGCAGGATTGCCGCGTTCAAAGCGACCACCGGTTGCCGTATCGGTACCGTCGGGATTCACGACCCACCCTGTGGCGCGCTCGAAGTCGTCGAAGCGCGGACCACATTTGCGCACACCAAGCCCAGCAGGATCTGCAGGACACTGCGCCTGGCTAATCAGCCACAGGATCGCTGGGCGATTCCCTGCGACCTCACTCGTCATCGCCTCCGCGGTTGGATAGAAGCGCGAGATCTCGCCCGTGTATTCGCCGATCTCCATGAGTAGGCTGGGGATCTTGTAGGTGTGATACATCCAATCCGTCGATGAGCCACCCGTGGGGGAGTATTGAAAGTACCCGTACCCATTGATCTGCGAGATGCCGATGACGAGCGCGTTCATGGTGAGGCGGTCGTCGAGCGTGGTGGCACGAACGCCAGCCGTTGGAGGGAATCGTGGCCAGGCAACGTAACGCCCGGCGGCATGCAGGCTGAGGTAGATGGTGATGCGCTGCACGCCGTTGATGACGCGTGAGGCAACGAAATCGCGCATGGCGGCGGTCTCTGGTGCCGAGAACTTCGCGGGGCCAGCGTAGACGCGCGATGCGGGATTGCGCACGCTGGCACTGCAGCAGTGCCAGTAGGCGCTGTAGTTGCGATTAAGGTCGGTACCAACTGACGACGATCCTGGCGTTGGCTGGCGGTTCTTGCGCCAGTTCCACGGACCGTTTTCGGTGAACTCATATTCGAGACCGTCGGGATTCACCGCAAACACGATCCACACGACGCGCTCATCTACAAGTGTTGTGATCGCCGTATCAACGCCGTAACCGTCAACTAGTGTGTGGAGTAGGTCGAGCGCCTGCGCCACGGTGACGTGCTCGTTGGAGTGATGTAGTGCATCGATGAGCACTTCGGGTTCGCCCTCTTCAAGCGCAACGTTGTCAGAAATCTTCGCGGCGTAGAGCTCACGCCCCTCGTAGCTCTGCCCAATAGAGAAGACATCAACGATCTCGGGGTGCGCCAACTCAACCGCGAGGATCTCGCTCTCGATCTGGGCGTAGTTCTTGAAGTCACCCGGCCACAGATCGCTCGCCTCTGCCGTTGGTGCCGTGCTGACCAGCACCGCACCAATCACGAGGGCGACGAGGAGGCGAGCGTGGCGGGTCATCAGGTTCAGTATGCACTGGGTAGCAGCGCTACATTTGATGTAATCGTTATACGAGCCCTAAGCCCTCAACCCCCGCTTCAGCCAAACATTCTGGCCCCTCGTTGCGCGCATTGGAGACGAGGCGCGAGACGCGGCGCGGCACCAGATAGGTGTCGGGCGATGGGCCAAGCAACCCAGCAACATCATCGAGGTGCGTGCCCGCGTCGAGCCAGGCGGCGCGTGCGGCGTCGTCGCGCAACATCACGGGCATGCGATCGTGAATGCGCCCCACCACCGCATTCGCCTGCGTCGTTATAAGGGAGAAGGTGGTGACCCCCTCGTGCTCGGTGGCGATGCCGCCCAGGGCGAAGCGCCCGCCCGCACTCGGCAGGTACGCCCACGGCTGCTTCGGCTCGCGCTTCCCAATGGGGCGCCCGAGTTCGGCCAAGTGTTCGGGGTTCTCCCACTCATAGAAGGCGTCGATCGGCACCAGCACCCGCCCCGTGCGGAAGGCGTCTCTAAAGGATGGAAGCGTCGCCACCGTCTCGGCCCGAGCGTTGAAGAGACCTGATACGCGCGTGGTACGTGCCTTCTGCCAGTGCGGGATTAACCCCCAGCTGCCGTACCCCAGCTGGCGCCCCTCGCCACGCTCCCACTTATAAGGAGCGATCACGAGCGCACGGCTCGAGGGGGCCATGTTCCAGCGCGGATACCACCCCGCACGTACCAACGACATATCGCCAGGTGCCGGCGTGCTCAGGCTCTCGCGCAGCGCCACGCTGAGATCGGCGCCGAACTCCCGGGCGATCTCTTCGGGTGAGGTGGCTTGAACGATGCGGCCGCACATGCGGCACAGGATACGCCTCTAGCGCTGTACAGCCCCGCTGCGTCGGCGCAGGCCCACGCCCGCCGCCAGCGTTACGAGTGCCAGCGCGCTGAGTGCAATCGTCCACGCCGAGCCAACGCCGCCATCGCGATTCGTCTCTGGCAGCACATAGGTTGGCTCGTCGAGATACGCAAACTCGTGACCGATTGCATCCGATTCCACGGTGCTGAAGAGCCGACCACCCACAGCCACAATGTGCGAGTCAAAGCAATCGCAACTAATGCGCTGTCCCGCGTCTGGGAACGGCACGAGCTCCGTCCCTGTGCCGTTGGTTCGGTGAACATACGAGGCTGTTCCGTTGTACGCGGTGAAGTACAGGTAATCCCCGAGTGGAATGAACACATACGGATATGAGCCGTCACTGCCGGTTGTGTTGATGTCGTCGACTTGCGTTGTGGTGCTTCCATCGGTGCGCCAGAGTTCGCCACCTGTCACACCATCATCCGCCAGGAAGTAGAGATAACCGTTGAACGCAGTGAAGCCCCATGGGTTGCTGGAACCTGTGGTGGTGTTGATGTCCATCACGCGTGTGGTGCCAGGCGCCGTGCCGTCGGTGCGCCAGAGTTCATTCCCACTGCTTCCATCGTCGGCCCTGAAGTACAGGAACTCGCCGAATGGGGTGAGCCCGAGTGGGCTACTGGCACCAGCGCCGACATTGATGTCGGCGATGCGTGTTGTCGTGCTGCCGTCGGTGCGCCAGAGCTCAAAC
>Ga0222713_10006217_pt1 | contig 11397 bp, 8 predicted proteins | sample C33_649DmetaG_FD_165061 | JGI IMG/M metagenome (GOLD analysis project Ga0222713, IMG submission 165061) | Estuarine water microbial communities from San Francisco Bay, California, United States - C33_649D | ecosystem: Environmental > Aquatic > Marine > Unclassified | place: USA: California... | reverse complement strand
TACTGCTGCAAGTTGAAGTAAGTCAGCTCATCACCCTTCTTAACTTGAAGCAAAGACTTCAGCTTGGTGTCGGGATTAATCTTACGACCATTCTCCTTATCCTGAAGATTGTGAGCGCGAATGTAGGCGTTGATCTCACGAGTCACCTCGGTTCGGGCAAGCTCTGTGCCAACGGGCTTTCCAAGAAACTCAGCGAGCTCCTTAGAAATGAGAGTGGGCTTGACGAAACCAGAAGGGGCGCGGTTGCCAGTCTTACGCTTACGCTTAGAAGCCTTCTGTACAGCACGCATCTCACGAGCAACGTTGCGCTCAAGAGTGCGGAAGTCGCTACGAAGAGAAGAAAGACCGGAACTAAGAGTGTGAAGCTTGGAGCCAAACTCAGAGAAAAGAGAACTCAATGATGTCTCAAGAGCGGGGCCATCGGTGTGAGCATCACCGGTGGGGGCAGGGGTAGCAACGACAGGAGTGGGGGTAGATACAGATGCATGAGCATCGGCCTTGGAAGTTTTGGGGGCCTTGGCAGCCTTGTCGGTCTTCTCGACCTTGGGGGTAGATGCAGGAACGGAAACGGGAGCAGGTGCTGAGTCAGCGGAGGAGGAAGCTTTCTTTGCCATAGTGGTCTTTGTATACATTACTATGTGAGGTCTTTTTAAGTATTTTTAGACATTATATATTATATTTTTTTGAACATGCGATAAAAATGACGCATGTTATGGTCATAAAATATTTTGTTCATGCGTTCAAAAATACAAAACTCATTTTCTTAAGGAATTCAAAATACTTTAGGAAAATATTGATACTATACGTTGTAGTTTTCGATGAAATAGCAAGTAACTATGTTATGATGTTAAATAGAAATAAAATAAATATGAATAGTTACCATATTAGGTGATATTTATTTATATATACGTATATTTTATTATTATGTGTTTTCTCTCATTTCTCTCGTTTCTCATGCTCCGTCATTCCCACCATATACACCTGCCTCATATAGCCACGGCATCGCCTCTCTAGCAGGTTGGCTAACTAGCGTGAGAGCAGTCAATACATAAAATGATCCCAATGTCTTGTTATCAATGTCTATCGCAGATCTAACAAGATTTTCTATAATTTGCACATTAAAACGAATAAGAACATCTATTCCCAAGTTAACAAGTGTTATATTTGAAGCTGCATTTGTAAAATAGGGTGTCCCTAAAAATGGACTCCCATGGGGTGGACATATTTCATATTTTTTAAGATTACTAAGTTGTGCTCGATAATTCCATATGTCATACAACTCGCGTGCAAAACGTATATGTTCAAGTCTAGATAAGTCTGTAAACCATTCTGAGTTTGCATAGTTGCCATATGAATTCATAGTTTGAAATAATTCGAGTATTCTCATTTCCGTTCGTTTTCGGGGGTCCATTATTTCTTGTTTTATGACGATATCGAGCGGACTCTTTAGAACTGCTGATAGTTTTACTATTCGTTTAATATCTTGTTTTATATCATTCGTAATACTATTTCTATTATACGGGTTCTTTGTATTCTCACCTTCTTTTGAAATAAGATTATGCAGCGACAATATATTAAATCCGTAAATAAATCCGTCCATGTCTTTATAACTATAGAATTGTTCATATGGAATTTCGTGCATTTCTTCCATCGTAAAAAAGTCTGTCTCATTGGTGCACATATTACGTTTATTAAATGCTGGCCCGCGCAACTTTATCAATTTGCGATGCAGAAATCCTCTTACAACTTTTTGTATTTTTAAAGGCACTATCGAACTCTTGCAATAGTCGTATAAACGTTTTGTAATATCTTCTTTATTTCCAGCACGCGATACTTTATACTGCATGCAAAGTTTGCGCAGTTCATCCATCTTATATTTTTCTGTTTTAAGTTGTTCATATGTGTAAATTGTCAACTTCTTTTTTGCAGGAGGCGATACTATGACTTTTGTTAAACATTCACGTTCGTCGTCTACACTATTGCCTGTATTATTGCCGGTATTATTTGCAGTTTTTAATTTTTTTAAAGATGTCTTTGTGTCTGTCTTTAATTTTAATTTTTTGTCTTTGTCTTTGTCACGTTTGTTTCGCAAACTTGTTTTTATATTGTTTACAACATCATCTTGTTCATCGTCGGATGAAACTAATACGATTGAAGGGGGTAATACACGCCTTGTTCGTGGTTGTGATGTGTTAATGTTAGTATTTTGTAGTGGCATAATTTCATGATTCTCATGCAATATAGTATTACTATCCGTCAACATTCCGATATTTAGGTTTACTACGTTTACATTAAAACTTACATTTGTGTGAACCATAGTATTTTCAGTAGTATTCTCAACACTATCTATACTATTAACATTCATCATTATAATATTTGGTGACGATAATGATGTCATATTTATAGTAGTAGTTTTTAATTTATAGTAGTTACTTATTATTCTTTAATATGATACTCTTCTATATATTATAAACATTTTTTTAATATATTATACAAATCATTTTATTTGCGCGTGTTGTTATAATACATGATACATCATCATGTATGCACTTGTAAAGCAAAATAAAATTAAATAAAATATACTACTTTTTAGTATATAAGTATAGAAGTATAGAGAAATAGAACACGCGTTATTAAGATATATATTAATATATATATATATATATTTAGCTACATATTGACGTATGTATATTGGTTATTTTGTTCAACAAAATAGATATTTTTACTAGTATGCTTATTTTGACTCTCTTTCATATTTTTTATTTTGTATTATTTAATTTTTGAATTATGTAGGATATTTTCGTCGCCAGAAAATTGATCCAGCTTATAAAGATAAATGTGGATAGCATGAACACGCAAGTAGTCAAAACAGCAAACCAACCCCCCAAGCCAATAATAATGTCAGCTTCTTCCTCTTCCGCCTCCGCTTCTCATGCCAGTAAGTCTTCCGCTCCCAAGGAAATTCTGGTCGGTGAAACATTCAATCCTGCCAAGGACCTCAAATATTCCAAGCCCAAAGCGAACAGCTCTGGTGGCAAGAGTGTCGGAATTCTCAATGCGTCAACCAATGGTGCGACGTATATTTCAACTCCTCTCATGTTGACGTGGGGTGTTTCAACTTTTGAAGACAAGAAGACCGGCGAGAAATCATACAGCATGTCGCTTCAGTTTCCGGGCGAAGAATACAATACACCAGCAATTACCAAGTTCCGTGCTAATATTGTCAAGTTCGAGGAGAAGGTCAAAGCCGATGCGCTTGCAAATCAGAAGGACTGGTTCGGCAAGACGACACTGACTCAGCAGCATATCGACTTTCAGTGGACTCCAATGTTGAAATTTGCCAAGGGTGAGAATGGCGAGCCCGACCACAACAAGAACCCAACCCTCAGTGTAAAGATGCCTATCTGGGAGGGTGTGTGGAATGTCGAGCTCTTTGACCCTTCTACTCGCAAAATCTTCCCTGATCCTTGCAACGAGCACGTTACTCCTCTCGACTTGATTGCCAAGGGTTCACATGTTGCAGTCGTGTTGCAATGCGGTGGTGTCTGGTTCGCAGGTGGTAAGTTCGGTGTTACCTGGAAGCTGTTTCAGGCAGTTGTGAAGCCGAAGACAACTCTGCGCGGCAAGTGCCACATCAATCTGTCACAGGATGACAAAAAGTTGGTCGAGACTCAGGAGATTGACACGATCAGCGATGACGACATTCGTGCATCAAACGAAGTTCAGGATTCTGATGGCGAGGAAGAAGAGGAAGAGAGCTCTGCTGCTCCTACAAGATTTGCATCATGTGCTGCTCCTACACAAGCGCCTACTCCTATTCCTGTTGCTGCTCCTGCTCCTGCTCCCGAACCTGCTGCCGATGGCGATTCAGGTGCTTCCACAGGAACCAAGAAGATAGTAAAGAAGGTCATCAAGAAGTAAATGCGCCAGCATACCAACAACAACAACAACACACACTAAGCAATGAGTAAGTATACTATTTGCAAGGCAAAACGACAATACAGGTAAGAAAATATGATAAAATAATATTGTTTTAATATCATATCATATAATACTAACACTATTTTACAGGTAATATATCTTTTTTCAGTGATGTGCACACGCACACGTATACTATATCACACTACGTTACTTTATACTTTTCCAAAGCATATTTTTTATACTTTTCACCAAATACATTACCTAGCATATCACTATACTGAGTTATAATAGTTCTATACCTAGATACCGACGTAGATGTAGCAGCAGATAACTTTGTGACATTTTGTAACAATACTTTAAATCCTTGTAGTAATAATAATAGCGTATTGGTATCAGCATTGCCTTGAAGTCTACCAAGTATATCAATCATACTTTTAAAAAAAGTGACATAGTCATGATTTAAATCTTCGTGGTTTTTATACTTTCTTAATTCCCCTTCCCCAAAGTCGATTATTTTTAAAGCGTATGGATTCGACATAGACATAGGTTCAATAAAGTAAACACTATCTGCTTGAAGCGTCTTATGAAGTAAATTTGATTTTATCATTTTGTAAATTCCTACTATAATATTTGCAACAAGTGTAAAAAGGATTGCAAGTTTGGTATTGTCGACTCTTGCACTAAAATTACTTGTTAGATAAGATTCAAGATTTGTGTCTCCACAATATTTTATATTAAATACAAAAAACTCATCAACTTTGTAGTTTGGCTTTGACAAAGAACATTTATCAAAGTCCTTGGGAAGATTATTTTTTGTCAACTCAAATGCATTGCTAAGAAGTGAATGGAATTTACCATCGGGGTCAATCGTTTTCATTTTTTTAAGAATTTTATATTCATGGCGAAATTCGTTAAATATATTATTTCTTAATACTATTTTTGAAACTATACTACTACTTTTTGTAAGGATGTCTGGGCGAAATACGCATCCGTAATTACCTTGTCCTACGAGTGTTCCACCCTTTAAAGCAAAACGTGTATGTTTATATTTGCGAGTATGTTTTTGTCTATTTTTTATTATTGTTATTGTTCTTCTTGTTTTTGTCTTTGTTTTCATAATCACGCGTATAATAGATATATATACATGTGATTATTTTTAAATATATATTCTCAAAATACCAACTAACTATTTTTATCTACTATTATTTCTTTCTCAATATGTTTTATGATTTTACGCTCGTAATTATCATAGTTTTCAATCGGTTCACATATCGAACGCACCATAGTTAGGTATTCAATTTGTTTTTTCTCTGTTTCTATCCAATCAGGATTATCTATAGCCCATTGTTGTAATGCAGAACGTTCTTTGTCTGCGATTTTCACAATTGTATTTTTGAATATATCGTGATTATTATCCTTATGCCAATTGTCTTCATCTTTGATATACATAGTATCACGTTTAATATCCGTACAATGAATGGGACGCTTATACACGTCTAATTCTTTAAGACCTTTTATCATAACGTCTGTTATACCTTTGGATATTCCGTTCTTCTTTGAAAAAAGTAAGTCATCTAGTGTTATTTTTAACGAATCAATAAAATCTGATATATTCAGCGCATCCTTGCATTTCTCGTTTAGAAAAACATTAAGATTGAAGTTATTCATAGTATTGTTGTTTGTTATATTTGTATTATTTGTTATGTTAGCTACTTTTGGTATTATACTATTTATCTGCTCTTGTTGTCCTTTGATTATTTTCATCATCTCACTATTATCCTTTATAAGTTTAAGTATAAGATTATCTTTTATATTTTTTAACCTATTATGCTCAGATACTTTTCTTCTTTTTGGTTTATAATCCAATGATTCATATTCTTCTGATTGACAATTTTCATCATCTTCAATATCTTCAAAATCATTATAATAATTGATGTTACTTTCATCCAACTTTTCGGTTGAAGATTTATAAATTATACATGTTCGCTTATGCTTTGCAAGCCCTGGGCGATATTTATAAGCCTTACCACAAATGCAGACAAAATTATTTGATTCATCATTTGGAGTTTTTTTGTTACTCTCGGTTACTCTTTTATGCTTGTTGGTCTCAAGGTGTCTTTTGTATTCATTATGCTTGCAGCATTTAAAGTCACAACTTTTGCATGAAAAATTTGGAGTTTTTTTGGAGTTTTTTTGGTTATCCATTTCTATATATATAGAGTAACAAAAAAAACTCCTAAATCCTTTTTATAAATATTGTAAAAATTTCTAAAAAAGTTATCGTAACAAATTATTCAAATTAAAAAACCAAATGAGAGCATTATGGTCTGATTGAGATTTTCAACATTTTTTTCAAATCTAAAACTGAAAAATCAAAAATGGACATTTATAAATGTCCTTTTTTCAAAAATCGAAAATACTTTTGAAAAAATATTACATCATTCATTCTTCGGCGTCCGCCTGCGCCATTTCCGCGGGGTTACCTTTATGCTTTGGGTATGTGTTTTTAGATTTAAAGGTATTGACTGCATTATGCAGTGGTTTGCATATCGGCGTTTAGGGGAATTATTGGATGTGTGTTTTTGTCTTTGTTATCATAATCACGCGTATAATAGATATATATATACATATGATTATTTTTAAATATATATTCTCAAAATACCAACTAACTATTTTTATCTACTATTATTTCTTTCTCAATATGTTTTATGATTTTACGCTCGTAGTTATCATAGTTTTCAATCGGTTCACATATCGAACGCACCATAGTTAGGTATTCAATTTGTTTTTTCTCTGTTTCAATCCAATCTGGATTATCATTTGCCCATTGATATAAAGCAGTTCGCTCTTTATCAGCAATTTTTACTATCGTATTTTTTATTTTATCGTGGTTATCATCTTTGTGCCACTTGTCTTCATCTTTGATATACATAGTATCACGTTTAATATCTGTGCAATGAATTGGGCGCTTATATATATCTAATTCTTTGAGACCTTTTATCATAACATCCGTTATACCACGTGAAATGCCATTCTTTTTTGAAAAAAGTAAGTCATCTAATGTGATTTTTAATGAGTCAATAAAATCGGATATATTCAAAGCATCTTTGCATTTCTCGTTTAAAAAAACGTTTAAGTTGAAATTATTTGTTGTGTTATTCGTTGTATTGTTCGTCGTGTTATTTGTTATGTTACCTATTTTTGGTATTATACTATTTATCTGCTCTTGTTGACCTTTTATTATCTTCATCATCTCGCTATTATCTTTAATAAGTTTAAGAACGAGTTCATCTTTATTCACCATTTTTATATTTAATTCCATATTTTCACAATCTTCAGACGATAACTCGTGTGAGTCAGATACATAGTTGCAAATCTTAATATGCTTCCATAATCCCGAGCGAGTATTATATATTTTTTTACATTTCTCACACATATTATGCTGTGCTACTTTTTGCTTCTTTTTTGTTTCCAATGTTTCCAACGAGACCATAAGCTCATGTTTTCTAGTAGAGACGTGTTTATCAAAATTACACTTTTTGCTCGTAGTATAGTCACACTTTTTACATGAAAAAAATGGCTCCTTTTTTAGCTTCTTTTTTGTTTCCATTTGTTTCCTAAAGTATATGGACATTTTTTTTTAAGTCAGTTTGCAAAATTTCTAAAAAAGTTATCGTAACAAATTTTTAAACTAAAAAAAGCAAATGAGAGCATTATGGTCTGAGTGTGATTTTCAACATTTTTTTCAAATCTAAAACTGAAAAATCAAAAATGGACATTTATAAATGTCCAATTTTGAAAAATCTAAAATAGATTTGAAAAAACATTACATCATTCATTCTTCGGCGTCCGCCGTGGCGAACATTGATTGTGACCTTTATGCTCTGTATTTTATTAATTTTTATTTAGGTTATAAGAGCATTATGACGTGGGTTGTATATTCGCAGAATGATCGCAGAAAGATGGTCCAAAAGATAGGAAAGCCATTTTTGGGAATTCTTGGATGTGAGTTTTTAGGGGATGTTTTGAAAAAAGTTGCGGAAGTATAAAATATGAATATTATTGTTTTTAGTTTTATCCCCGAAAAAGGATAAGTTGACTTTTTGGGTAGAATAGTAGGATGGAGTTTTGGGGATGTGAGAAACGAGAGAAACGTGAGAAACGAGAGAAGTAATAAATTAATTATAAATAATAACTAATTTATTTTATAGAATTTAAGAATAGTTCACATATTTTCTACCAACACGATTTGTTGCATTTGTTCTAACAACTAATTCATCTGTAATTGTTTTCGACATATTTGCAACATCATATGCAGTTTGTTTTGCACCTTTATGAGGTGCACCGAATAATAATACTTCATCGCCTACTTTATCTATAGGCTTTGACTCAATTACAATCTGGTCCATACTAATATTTCCAAGAACTTTACGTTTTGTTCCGTTGATGTATACATATAGTTTTCCCGATGACGAACGTGGAATAATGTCTGCATACCCTATTGGTGCAATACATATTTCCATACCTTTCTTTGCAATATATTTGTTATCATACCCTACAACCGCACCTTTTGATATATGTTTTTTCTGTATAACACGCGATGTAATAGTCATTGCAGGCTGTAAGTGTTTATTATATTTTCCACTTGGGTCTAACCCATATACCGCCAATCCTGGACGAGCAAGAGTGAAATCGGATACATCATAATTTAAACATCCACCGGAATTTGCAATATGGATATATTCAAAATTTATATTATGTTTTTTTGATAAAATATCCCTAAGTTCTCTAAATAATCGTAGTTGTTTTTTTGTAGTAGCATCATCTTTTATTTCAGACTGAATAAAATGACTCATTAATCCAACCAAATTTATATTCGGATTTGATGAAAGCTCAAGTGCAGCATGAACGGCTTCGCTGTAAGGAATCGCTGCTCGGTCAATACCAGTATCCACAAACATATGTATGCGAACCTTTTTACCATACTGCGCGGCAAGTTTACAAATAATAGGTATATGTTTTTGGTCAATAATAGAAATATCTATATTTTTTTTAATGGCGTCTTTCAGTTCTTTTCCATTTATGTCATATAACCAGGCAACTATGTGGCCTTTATCGCCATGGTTACGCAACATAAGTGCTTCGCCAAGAGTGGCAACACCAATCATTTTTACATTATGGTTTCGAACTACTTTGGAAATAGGAACAATTCCATGACCATATGCATTTGCTTTTAATACGGGCATTACGTCAGTTTTTGACATTTTACGCAAATAGTCTATATTATGTCGTATAGCATCCGCATCTATTGTCGCAGTAATATCTTTATGTTCGGGTGAAATATAATCTTCATCACTTTGGTTAACTATATGTGTATGTCGTTTTATTGTATGTCGTTTTATTGTATGACGTTTTCTTGTATATTTTTTTCTTTTTGTGTTTTTTGTATTTTTCATTCCTATAATGTATATGTATATGTATGTATATGTATGTATATATACTATAAATATATATTAGTTATATTCATTCATAACAATTCTATATTCACAAAAATAGATGATTTTTCACTTGTATCATACATATTTTTTGCACTTATAGTAGGTATTCCTTGCCCCTTTAATATATATGTTTGATTATCTTTCACATACAATAAACCTGCAGGAATAGTAAAATGTTTACTACCGATTTGAAATGATATCTGTTTCTTTTCTAATAATTCGGCAATTTTCATACGCAAATCTATATAAATATCATTGTTTGTATCAATGTATATGTGCGACGGAGTCGACGGCATACAACGAACTATTAAATCAATCGATATATTTTGGTTTTCACCTATTTTGTAATATAACTCGGTATGCCAAAGTGGTATGTAATATTTTTTCTCATCGTGTTCTAATACATATATATTATTTTCACCAAGTAGTTCATCTAGAGATACAGAAATAATAACGAGATTATCTGATTCCATCTTTTTTCGTATGATCTTCTCAAATAACATAAGTTTTTCATTGCTTATATGAAACACAGAGTGATATTTGTGTATGATTTCGTATATCGTATATGCAGTTTCTTTATCCATATCTTCAAACATTTTTAATGACAACTCGTGACAATCTTCTACTATTATTCTTATAATCATATCCATAGTTATCTTAGCATTCTCTTGTGAGATATTTGTATACATCTTTTGTAATAAAGACTGCGTAAATATTCTAAAAATAGACATATAACTTTCTTCTCCTGTAGACTCTTCGTTGGTTGAATCCACGTGAGAAGAGTGAGAACCATGAGAACCATGAGAACCGAGAGAAATATATAAATCATATAAACATAAATACGCATTATTTACTTCCTTGAACTTTTCACATGACTCTTCGCTGTTATTATTTTTATCAGGATGGTGTTTCATTGCATTTATCCTATAACTTTTTTTCAACTCTTCGAGTGTATAATTCGTTTTTAAGTTTAATACATCAAGTGCATGTTTTATATCCATTTATGGTTGTTATTAGATTATACATGTAATTTTCTAAATGGTAAATCGGTCTATAATTATTATTATAATATTGGAAAAAAATAAACGTTTTTAATAGAACATCTGTAATATTATCTTTGTTTAATACTTCTGTTTGTATTAAACATGATAATATATACCATATACACTCATTTATGTCCAAATCGTATATCAATATTTCATATAAAATATCGCGAAATTTTAAAAGGTTAATAGTATCAGGATTTTTTATAGATTCTATAATATTATTACATATACATTCGTGTGGGTTTGTTAACTCATTCGTATTTACGATTACATTTTTAATATTTGATAAAGATGTCAAATGTTTATAGTTATCTGATATGGATATGTTAGTAGAAGTAGAAGTAGTAGATTTGTATTTTGATTTTTTATTATAAGAAATAGAATCAGTATTTTGGTATATTCCATCGATATCGCTACCACTATCATCGTGGTGAACATGTATAGTTTCTATACCTGATTTTTCTATTATATTTTTATTAGCATACATATGTGTATTTTTATTTGGATGTATTGAGTTTACACATTTATTATAAAATCCCAACGATGGCCTTGGAATAGAAATAATTTGTGAGTTATTTAAAATATTATCAGGTATAAAACTAATGTGTTCTGTAATAATTATAAAAAATAGTTTTATTTTATTAAAAGAGTTGCGTTGCATATAACTATAAAAAATATCCAATAATTCACTATGTATCTTATGAAAATATTTACATAAAATAATTCCAGTCGTATCTGTGCGCATAGATACAACATCTGTAATCTGGTTAAAAATATCATTCCATAATACTTTAGAATTGCAACCCAGCAAAGACATATCAACTTCAAAGTGAATATCGCTTATTTTTATAATAAAATTCTCCTTGTTTGAATTAATAGTTAGACGTTTCTCATATTTTAATTCGACATTGCTGTATTTTTTAATACATTGC
>Ga0222713_10006212_pt1 | contig 11403 bp, 10 predicted proteins | sample C33_649DmetaG_FD_165061 | JGI IMG/M metagenome (GOLD analysis project Ga0222713, IMG submission 165061) | Estuarine water microbial communities from San Francisco Bay, California, United States - C33_649D | ecosystem: Environmental > Aquatic > Marine > Unclassified | place: USA: California... | reverse complement strand
TCGTTGCCCTGGGCGACGTGGAAGACTTCCCAGTTGGCGGCTTCGTAGCGCTTGGCGGTGTCCTCGTTCTGCGTCTTCGAGGCCATGGCGTCGAGGGTGACGTCATTGGAGTCGTAGAGCATGATGAGGTTATCGAGGCCGAAGCGGCCCGCGAAGGAGGCGGCTTCCTGCGAGATGCCTTCCTGGAGGCAGCCGTCGCCGGCGAGGCCGACCACGAGGTGGTCGAAGATCTTGTGTTCAGCGGTGTTGAAATGGGCGGCGGCCATCTTGGCGGCGACGGCCATGCCGACGATGTTGCCGGTGCCCTGGCCGAGCGGGCCGGTGGTGGCTTCGACGCCGACGGTCTCGCCGAATTCCGGGTGGCCCGGGGTCTTGGAGTGGAGCTTGCGGAAGTTCTTCACCTCCTGGAGCGGGAGGTCGAAGCCGGCGAGGTGCAGCCAGCCGTAGATGAACATCGAGCCGTGGCCGGCGGAGAGCACGAAGCGGTCGCGGTTGAGCCAGGAGGGCGCGGCCGGGTCGTGGCGGAGGAAGTGGCCGTACAGGACGGAGCCGATCTCGGCGGCGCCGAGGGGAAGGCCGAGGTGGCCGGAGTGACAGGCGGCCACGGCGTCCATGGCGAGGCCGCGGGCCTCGGTGGCGGCGCGGGAAAGGTCGGCGGAATGATTGAGCGACATAAGGCTTATCCGTAAGGCATAATCGGCAAGGGTTTCCAGCCTTGAATGAGGTGCCAAACCCCTGCAAAACGGACACATGTCCGACCAAGAACTCGAAGAAGGCCAGGTGCTCCGGCTGGATTTCAAGAAATTGCGTAAAATCGCCTCGGGTCAGGCCGACGTCATCCCGGCCGTCGCCCAGGATGCCGTCACCGGCGAGGTCCTCATCCTCGGCTATGCCAACGAGCTGGCCCTGCAGACCGCCCTCCGCGAGAAGAAAGCGACTTTCTGGAGCACTTCGCGCAACGAACTTTGGATCAAGGGCCTCACCTCGGGCGACTTCCTCGAGCTCCTCGAGGTGCGCGTCAACTGCGAGCAGAACTCGATCCTCTACAAGGTCCGCCCGGCGGGCCAGGGCGCCTGTCACACCAAGGAGAACGGCAAGGCGCGTTCGGGTTGTTATTACCGTCGCCTCAAGGCCGACGGCACGCTTGAGAAGGCCTGAGTCTCAGCGCCGGCCCAAGGCCCGCAGGACGAGGTCCGTCTCGATGTCGAAGCGGACCACGAGAAGCTTGGTCTGACGCGTCAGGCGATCCGCGCCCGGACGGGCGGCGAAGCCGAGCGCGTCGAAGTCGCCCCGGCGTTCGGTGAGCTGCCTGAGCGCGGCCTCGGCTTCGTCGCCGGTCCGATAGGCGAACGCGACCGTCGCGACGAGGAAGGAGCCGTCGTCGCTTTCGCCGACGGCGATCGTGGCGCTTTCGGCCGACTGGCCGGCTTCGACGAGCGCGCGGCCCAGCCAGCGTCGGCGTCCGGCGGTCTCGAGCAGCGGGCCGACCTCGTCGGTATGCGCGACGAGATAGCCGTGGGGCAGGGCGGCGAGCTGCGCGCGAGCCAGGCCGGGCAGGGTTTTTCCGTCTGCGGGCGGTTGGCTCAAAGGCAGTCGGGCTTCCGCCGGACCCGCTGGCACGAAGCCGACCTCGATGCGCTCCGGCTTAGTCGTCCGTAGTTCGGCGAGGCGGGCGCGCAGCTCTTCGCGGCTGGTCAGATCGGTCAGCTCCGCGAGCGCCCGGAGGACGCCGTCCGCGCAACGTCGCCCGGCTGCTTCGCGGGCGTCGATCACCGCGACTTCGCGACTGCGGGGGTCGACGGAAAGCCGCAGGTCTCCCGGGCGCAGCCAGCGCCAGGCCAGCAGTCCGCCGACCGAAATCAGGACGAGCAGCAGCAAGGCGGCGGGGCGGGGCATCGAACATGATTAAGCCGTCGGCCGCCTTCGGGGACAAGCGGATTGCCCGCTCGCATCCGGACACAAAAAAGGGCGCCGGAAGGCGCCCTTGGTGGGAGGTGTAATCCGAGGATTAGTAGCCGCCGCGATCGCCGCCGCCGAAGCCGCCGCGACCACCGCCGAAGCCACCACGACGTTCGCCGCCGCCGAAGCCGCCGCGAGAACCGCCGCCGAAGCCACCACGGTCGCCGCCGCCGAAGCCGCCGCGACGTTCGCCGCCGCCGAAGCCGCCGGAGCGCGGACGGTCACCGCCGAAGGACGGGCGCTCTTCACGAGGACGAGCGACGTTGACCTTGAGGGGGCGACCCATGAAGTCGATGTTTTCGGTCTTAGCGATCGCATCCTGAGCCTGCTGGGCGTTGCCCATGGTCACGAAGGCGAAGCCACGAGGACGACCCGTGAACTTGTCCATCATGACTTCCACGGAGACCACTTCGCCAGCCTGGGAGAAGTGAGCGCGGATGTCGGATTCGGTAGCGGCCCAGGGCAGATTGCCCACGAACAGTTTGTTTTCCATATCTTTTGTTTTGCTTGGTTTACTTACGCCGCATTGCCCGTTTCCGACCTTCGGATTTCGATTTGCCGTCTTAACGACCGTCAACTCACCGGATTACTGCGGGGCTTGTCTCTTACTTTGGTTATTTTCCGAGACAAACCTGACTGCTTATAAGGGGGTTAAGCAGGGCTACGGCAAGTTTATTCACAATAGGGGCCTTCGCTCAGCCCTGCGTTGACTCCGGAAAGCGGGCGAAACAGGGTGTTTTCATGAGCGCCGCCTTGTCTATCGAGCAGATCCAAGCGGCTCTGGTTGGTTTGCCGGGTTGGCAGCTTGAAGGGTCTAAGTTGTTGAAGGCCTATAAGTTTAAGGACTTCAAAGCCGCCTTGGCCTTCATCAACCAGGCCGGAGTCATCGCCGAACAGCAGGGGCACCATCCCGAAATCCATAACGTCTGGAATCAGGTGACCCTCCGGCTCTGCACCCACGACGCGGGGGACCAGGTCACTGAGAAGGATTTGACCCTCGCCCGCGCCCTCCAATCCCTGAACACCCTGTGATCGACGACCCCGCCGAGGCTTTGGACATCCTCTTGGAGGAGCTCAAGCGGCAGAAGGCCGCGGGGGTCCGTCGCGTCAGCATCACGGCCGACTCGTTGGCCGCCTTGAAGGCCCTCGCCGGTACCCCGACGCCCCCGGCTCCAGCGCCCGCCAAGCCCGCGCCGGTGCCGGCTCCGGTCCGTCCTGCTGTCGCTCCGTCGGCCGCGCCGGCCACGCCGATTCCGGATGCGCCGATCTTCACCCTCGCCGCCGGCACCAAGGCCGAGCGCATGCGGGCGCTTCGTCAGCTCGTCGACGGCTGCGCCGAGACCAGGAAGCATCTCGTCGTCCCGCAGCGTCCGTTGCTGGGCCACGGTTCCCTCGACGCCAAGGTCGTCTTCGTCGGCGAAGCGCCCACCCTCGGCGAGATGGAGGCGGGCCAGGCCTTCGCGGGCGAGTCCGGCGAGCTGCTGCAGAAGATCCTCGGCGCCGCGGCCATCGATCCGGCCGACTGTTATTTCGCGCCCGTCATGGTCTGGCGCCCCGAGCCCCCGACCCGGTATGGCAAGCGTCCGCCGACCGCGCGCGAGCTCGCCTTCAACCTCCCGTATCTCCGCGCGCAGATCGACGTGATCGCCCCGCGCGTCGTCGTCGCGCTCGGCGCCCAGGCCTTCGAAGCCCTGCACGGCCGCACGCCGACCATCACGCAGGCGCGCGGCCGGTGGTTCGACCTCGGCGGCGTGCCGTTGCTGGCGACGTTCCATCCGAACTATCTCCTGCACTCGCCCAGCGCTTCCGCCAAGCGGACCGTCTGGGAGGACTTCCTGCTCCTGATGGAGAAGCTCGGCCTGCCGATCAGCGGGAAGCAGCGGGGCTTCTTCGCGGCGAAGTAAGGCTCAGCGCACCGAGTCGCTGAGGCGGCTCAGCGTGAAGGACAGCACCTGGGAGTTGCGGCCGCTCGCCTTGAGCGAGTTGCGGCGTTCGGCCGGCAGGTCGGTCGCCGCGCCCGGCACGAAGCCGCAGGCCGACTGGAAGAAGCCCTGCGTCTGGGTGGTCAGCGCGACGAGCTTCTTGGCGCCGAGCTTCTTGGCCTGACGCTTGGCGAATTCGACCAGCTTGCTGCCGACGCCGCGGCCGTGGTAGAACGGCTGCACGTAGACGGCCCCGAGCTCCATCACCTTGCCGCCCGGGTAGGGGCGGAGGGCGGCGCAGCCGATGATGCTGTCGTCGATCTCGTAGACGTAGAATTCGGCGAACGACTGCTCGATCTGCTGGCGCGTGCGCGCCACGAGCGCGTCGGTCTTCGCGCCGTGCTTGGCGAGGTTGTAGAGGGCCTGCGCGTCCTTCTTCTTCGCCTGGCGGATGCGGTCGTAGTCGTTGGCGTGCACCATCGTGCCGAGGCCGACCTTGTCGAAGATCTCGGTGAGGAGGCAGCCGAAGACGCGGCCGTCGAGGATGTGGGCGCGCGGGACGTCCTCGTCGAGGGCCTTGGCGGCCTGCACGGCCTTGCTGCGGATGCGCGGGTCGAGCTTCGCGTGCTTGTCGGCGAGCAGTCGCTTGAGGTCGTCCTCCGGGAGGTTGAGCTGCACGACGCCGTTCACCTGGAGGCCGCTGAAGGGCGTCAGGTAGATGAGCTTCGAGGCGCCGAGGGCGACCGCGAGCTCCATGGCGAGGTGGTCGCTGTTGACGCGCAGGGACTGTCCTTCGCGGTCGCACACGATCGGGGTGACGAGCGGGAGGATGTCCTGCGAGAGCATGGACTTCAGGATCGCGGCGTCGACCTTCTCGACCTTGCCGGTGTAGAGATGGTCCACGCCCTTGAGGCGGCCGATCTTGGTCGAGCGGACGGCGTTGGTGATGGCGCAGCGCAGGCCGGCCTGGGAGAGGTTCTCGAGGACGGACTGCGAGACGAGCGCCGAGGCCTCGCGCGCGAGCGACATGGTCGAGACGTCGGTCGGTCCTTCGCCTTGGATGTCGGAGAGCGCGATGTTGTGCTCGCCGGCGAGGCCGACGAGCTGCTGGCCGATGCCGTGCACGAGCACGACCTTGATGGAGAGGCTGCGGAGGACCGCGATGTCGGTGACGATGTTCGCGAAGTTCTCGTGGGACACGATCGAGCCGTCGACCGCGATGACGAAGACGTGGTCGCGGAACATCGGGACGTACCGGAGGATCCCCCGGAGGTCGGTCGGCTTCATGGCGCGCTCACGCTGGCTGGACATGCTCAATCCTTATGGACTCCCCGACGGGCGGAGCAATACTGATGACGCATGCCGAAGCCGCCCCGAGTCCGCCGCGAGACGGTGCCGCCCGACCTCCGGGAGCCGGTGGACGCCTTCCTGGCGCACCTCTCGCTCGAACGTGGCGCGGCGAAGCTGACGACCGAGGCCTACGAGTCGGACCTCGTCCGCTTCGCGGCCCACTGCGGCCGGGCCGGCCGGACGAACTGGACGGAGGTATCGCTGGCCGACGTCGATTCCTGGACGCGCGCCCTCGACCGCAAGGGCCATGCGGCAGCCTCGCTGGCCCGCCGGCTCTCGGCGGTCCGTTCTTTCTCCGCCCATCTCGTCCGCAGCGGGCTCCGACGCGATGACTTCACCGAACTTGCCCGCGGTCCCAAGCTCCGCCGCAAGCTTCCCGGCATGATCAGCGCCGAGGAGGCCGCGAAGGTGGTCTCGGCGCCCGATACCGGCACGCCCCAGGGACTCCGCGACCGCGCGATGCTCGAGCTCATGTACGGCTCCGGCCTGCGCATCTCCGAGCTCTGCGGCCTGGAGATCCAGGCCGTCGACGCCGAGTCCGCCCTCGTGAGGGTCACCGGCAAAGGCTCGAAGGACCGCATCGTACCCGTCGGCGAGACCGCGCTCCTCGCGTTGCAGGCCTACCTCAAGGCCGGCCGGCCCAAGCTCGTGCGCCCCAAGACCGGCAGCGCGCTCTTCCTCAGCGCCCGCGGCGTGGCCATCTCCCGCAAGACCTTCTGGCTCGGCGTGAAACAGGCCGCCCGCCGCGCCGGGGCCTCGGTGCCCGTCAAGCCGCACCTGCTGCGCCACGCCTTCGCGACGCACCTGCTGGAAGGCGGCGCCGACCTGCGTTCGATCCAGGAGATGCTCGGCCACGCCGACATCGCCACGACGCAGATCTACACGTCGGTCGACCGGACGGCGTTGTCCGCCGCGCACCGACGCCACCACCCGCGCGGACGCGGGAAGGGGCGTTAGCGGCCGGCGAGCACGAACAGGCCGCCGAGCAACGAAGCCGCGGCGAGCACGAACACGAGCGCGCGCGTGGACAGGGGCAGGTCGAGCGGGGCCAGTTCCTCGTCGTCCTCCGTGGGGCGGACGACCGCCTCGCGCAGGATCGAGAAGTAGTAATGGATGCTGATCGCGACGCCGACGAGGGCGGCGCCGAGGACCCACCAGAGCTTGGCGGCCACGAGCAGGGCGAGGACGAGGAGCTTGGCGATGAAGCCCACGGAGGGCGGGATGCCGGCGAGCGAACCGATGCCGAAGCCGAGCGCGCCTCCGAGCAACGGCGAGCGACGCAGCAGGCCGCGGAGGGCGAGCTGCGGACGGCGGTGGTCTTCGAGGGCCGGGAGGGCGACGAGCGCCTGCGCGGTGAGGAAGGTGCCGACGACGTAGGCGAGGAGGTAGAGCACGACGACGTTCTCGGCGTCGTAGCCGAACGCGGTGACGCCCGGGAGGACGAGCGCGGCGGTGACGGCGGCGAGGATGAAGCCGGCGTGCGAGACGCCGGAGAGCGCGAGCGTGCGCTTCACGTCGGTCGTGGCCAGCGCGCCGAGGTTGCCGACGAGCAGGGTGAGCACGGCGCCGACGGCGAGCAGCGGGGCGACCTTGACGGCGAGCGGGGCGAACGGACCCGTCGCGAGGACGAGGAGCGTGAACGCGCCGGCGGCCTTGGAGGCCGTGCCGAGGAAGGCGGTGGTCGGGGTCGGGGCGCCCTGGTAGACGTCGGGGATCCACGCGTGGAAGGGGAACGCGCCGAGCTTGAAGGCCACGCCGCCGAGGATGAGGGCGACGCCCGCGAGGGTGAGCGGGGAGACCGCGCCGCCGGCGGCCTGGGCGGCCAGCACCGTGCCGATCTGGGTGAAGTTGAGCGAGTCCGTGACGCCGGCGACGGAGCCGAGGGCGCCGTAGACGAGCACGATGCCCATCAGCAGCAACGCGGAACTGAGGCCGCCCGCCACGAGATACTTCACGCCCGCTTCGAGCGAGGCTTCGCTGCGGCGCAGGTAGCCCACGAGCACGTAGAGGCCGACGGCGGCCGTCTCGAGCGCGAGGAAGAACGTCACGAAGTGGTTGGCCTGCGCGAGGAGCATGAACGCGGCGGTCACGACCAGCAGCACGTGGTGGTAGTCGGCGACGGCGGCGTCGCGATCGCGCAGGAAGCGCGCGGCGAGGAAGCTCGTCAGCAGGGCCGAGAGCAGGAAGACGGCGCGCACGCCGTCGGTCGGCAGGTTCTGGCGGAGCAGGCCGGCGAACGACTCGACGTCGGCGGGCTGGGTCCACGGACCGGCGACGACCGACATCAGCAGCACGAGCGCGAGTCCCGTGCGGGCGGTGACGGGGATCAGCGCGCGGAGCGACTTCGGGAGCAGCATCGCCTGCAGGAGGCAGAGCAGGGAGAGGCCGGCGACGGCGATCTCGGGCAGGATGGAGAGCCAGTCGGCCGAGCGGGGGGCCAAGGCCTTGAAGGCCGGATCGACGGCGGCGAGGAAGGAAATCATCGGACGGGGAAGATCAGCGCTGGGCGGGTTGGGCGGCCTTGGCGGGAGCGGCGGCCGAGGGCTTGGCCGGCGCCTTGGCGTTATGCTGGGAGAAGGTCGTGACGTCGGCGGCGACGGGGTTGACGGACTTGGTCACGAGCGAGGGCACGAAGCCGATCGCCAGCGAAGCCCCGAGGAGCACGGCGGCGGCGGTTCGCTCGGCCCAGCCGAGGTCGCCGAAGGGAGCCACGGCCCAGCGCTTCTCGAGCGCTTCGGAGGCGGGGCCGAAGAACGTGGCGGCCACGGCGCGGAGCGCGTAGACGGCCGAGATCACGACGGTCGAGGCGACGACCGCCTGCAGCCACAGGGGCTGGGCGCGCAGGGCGAGGAAGACGCCGACTTCGCCCCAGAAGTTGCCGAAGCCGGGGAGGCCGACGGAGGCCATGGTCGCGGCGACGAAGAACGCGGCGAGCACCGGCGTGCGGGCGGCGAGGCCGCCGAGTTCGTCCAGGCGGTACGTGCCGGCGCGGGCGCGCACGGCGTTGGCGAGCAGGAAGAGCGCGGCGCAGGAAAGGCCGTGCGCGACCATCAGGAAGGCGGCGGCGTCGAGGCCGTCGGCCTTGCCCGACATGCCGCAGACCCAGATCCCGAGGAAGACCGGACCCATGTGCGCGACGGAGCTCCAGGCCAGGAGCTGCTTGAGGTCGCGCTGCGCGAGGCAGATGAGGCCGACGAGGAGGACGTTGCCCAACGCGAACCAGAGGAACCACGTGCCGAGCGAGCCGCCGGTGATGTCGAGGCTGCTCAGGCCCAGCAGGATGATGACGTAGAGGCCGAACTTCTTGAGGGCGCCGGCGTGCAGCATCGAGACCGGGGTGGGCGCGGCGGAGTAGCCGGGCGCGGCCCAGGAGTGCAAGGGAAAGAGCGAGGCGAGCGTGCCGAGGCCGAAGAGCACCAGGGCGCCGACGGCGGCCGGGATGTGTTTCGCGTCCTGGAGGGCCGAGGCGACGTTCTCGAAGGTGGCCGCGCCGTATTCCACGCCGGCGACGTCGACGGCGATGAGGATGCCTGCGAGGGACGCCATGGCGCCGGCGGTCAGGTAGATCGCCATCTGCATGGCGGCCGGGCGACGGCCTTCGCCGCCCCAGAAGAGCGTGAGGACGAAGGTCGGGATCAGGGCGAACTCGTGGAAGAAATAGCACCCCACGATATGGTTCGTGCCGAACACGCCGAGGGTGCCGCCGAGCATGAACAGGATCAGACCGAGGTACGTGTTACGTCCTTCGACCTCCTGGTTGAGCGCCTTGACGCCCGCGGCGAAGCCGACGAGCGAGGTCATCGCGAGGAGCGGCGCGCCGAGCCCGTTGAGCGCGAAGCCGAAGCCCCAGAAGCCGACGGAACGGAACTGCTGGGGGGCGGTGGCCGGATCGCTCCAGAGGACGAGCAGCCAGGGGGCGAGGACGGCCGGGAGGGCGAAACCGCCGAAGGCGAGGCCCGACGCGAAGCTGCGCGGGAGGGCGCGGCCGGCGAGCAGGATCAGCCCGACGAGGACCGGGGCGGTGACGGCGAGCGCGAGGAGCGTGGCGGGAAAAGTGTCCATGAAATCAGCGGGCGATGAGGAACCAGGCCAGGAAGAGGGAACCGAGGACGATCCAGAGCGCGTAGGCGCGCGCCTGGCCGCGGTGGAAGGAACGACCGGTCAGGTAGCCGAGGACGGAGGGGATGCCGGCGCCGAGCCAGCGCACCGCCAGGCCGTTGATCAGCAGGAGGTCGAGGAAGGCGATGAACTCGGCGACGCGACGCTGCACGGCGTCGACGTACCAGCGGTACAGGCCGTCCATCCAGCGGTGCTCGAGGAGGTGGTAGGCGCGGGGCGAGACGACCTGGAGGGCGTCGGCGCCGCGGACGCTACCGTAGAACTTCAGCGCGCCGAGGAAGCCGATGATAAGCGAGAGGAGGCCGACGATCGTCGAGGGGGCGGTGAGGTGGAAGGCGATCGCGTCGAGCGCGCCCTTGACCGGCTGCAGCGAACCGGCGGGCAGCAGGGTCGAGGCGAGGAAGCCGCCGGCGACGGAGTAGACGAGGCCGAGCACGACGAGCGGCAGGGTCATCGTCCAAGGCGACTCATGGGCGTGCGCGGCTTCCTCGGAGTTGGCTTCGCCGAGGAAGACGAGGCGGATCATGCGGCCGCTGTAGAGGCAGGTCGCGAGCGCGGCGAGGGACAGGAACGCGAAGATCGCGACGTGACCGTCGTGGTAGGCCGCCTCGATGATGGCGTCCTTGGAATACCAGCCGGCGAGGAAGGGCGCGGCGCAGTTCGAGAGCGTGGCGGCGAGGAAGGCCGCGGCGGTGAGCGGCATCTTCCTCAGCAGGCCGCCCATCTTGAGCATGTCCTGCTCGTGGTGGCAGCCGTGGATGACGGAGCCGGCGCCGAGGAACAGCGTGGCCTTGAAGAACGCGTGCATGGCCATGTGCAGGAGCGCGAGCTCCGGGTGGCCGAGGCCGAGGGCGCAGCCCATGATGCCGAGGTGCGCGAGGGTCGAGTAGGCGAGGGACTTCTTGATGTCCGTCTGCGCGAGGGCGCAGAGGCCGGCGAGCGCGGCCATGCCGGCGCCGGAGACGGCGATGAACTGGAGGACCTCAGGGGCGAGCAGGAAGCTCACGCGGGCCATGAAGTAGACGCCCGCGGCCACCATCGTCGCGGCGTGGATGAGCGCGGAGACCGGCGTCGGGCCGGCCATGGCGTCCGTCAGCCAGACGTGCAGGGGGAACTGGGCGGACTTCCCGAGGAAGCCGCACATGAGCAGGGCGCCGACGGCGACGGGGATGGTCTTGGCGGCGGCGGCGTGGTCCTTGAGCGCGGCGAAGTCGAGCGTGCCGTAGAGCGACAGGCACATCGCGATGCCGAGGATGAAGCCGAGGTCGCCGACGCGGTTCGTGATGAAGGCCTTCTTCGAGGCGGCGGCGGCGAAGTCCTTGTCGAAGTAGTGCGCGATCAGCATGTAGGAGCTGAAGCCCACGAGTTCCCAGAAGACGAACGTCATGAGCAGGTTGTCGGCGACGACGATGCCCAGGATGGAGAACATGAAGATCGACAGGCCGCCGAAGAAACGGCCGCGGGCCTCGTCTTCCTGCATGTAGCCGACGGAGAACAGGTGGATCCACGCGGCGACGAACGAGACGACGAAGAGCATCAGGCGCGCGTGGGCGTCGAGGAGGTAGCCGAAGCCGAGGCTCACGCCGCCGAACTTGGCGAGTTCGACGTGCCAGCGCACATCGGCGCCTTGGCCGAGGAGCCACAGCGAGAGGCCGGCGATGGCGAAGGCGGCGGCGGTGGAGAACCAGGCGGCGAAACCGCCGGCCCGGCGCAGGAACAGCGCGGAGAACGCGGCGGCGCCCAGCGGCAGGAACAGGATCCAGTGGACCACGGACGAAAGGTCGGAAGGCATCGGGAAAGGCTTAGTCGCGGAGGGTGGTGAGCGCGTCGGACCGCACGGTGCCGCGCTTGCGGAACAGGGCCACGATCAGCGCGAGGCCGACGGCGACCTCGGCGGCCGCGACGGTGATGACGAAGAAGACGAGGACGGCGCCGTCCATGGTGCGGTTGAAGCGCGAGAAGGCGACGAGCGCCAGCGTGGCGGCGGCGAGCATGAGCTCGAGGCACATGTAGACGACGAGCAGGTTGCGGCGGATCAGGACGCCGGTGAGTC
>Ga0222713_10006211_pt1 | contig 11404 bp, 9 predicted proteins | sample C33_649DmetaG_FD_165061 | JGI IMG/M metagenome (GOLD analysis project Ga0222713, IMG submission 165061) | Estuarine water microbial communities from San Francisco Bay, California, United States - C33_649D | ecosystem: Environmental > Aquatic > Marine > Unclassified | place: USA: California... | reverse complement strand
AGTGCAATTTTTTCAATATTACTTTCAAAGTCCGTTTCATTCAATTCAACATTATCTTTTTCAATGTTTTTTATAAACTGTGCGGAGGTGGGGTTGTCTTGTTGTTTTTGTGGTTTAATTATAGAGTGCTCTTTTTCTTCTAATGTCAAATCATTGAGGTTTTGAAGAATTGTATCTTTTTTATTATGTCGAATTGAGGTTAGTGCACCAAGTGTATCTGATATATCAACACTTGCAGTGATTGCATCGTGTATTGCACTTAGTAAGTGTATTCTATACTCCACCAATTGAATCCATTGCTCTACATCTTGTGGATAAAATGCTGTATTTAATCCCCAAAAATCACAATCTCCCAACCTTTTAATATTAGTGGTTTTGTTATTTGAGAGTGTTAACTGCTCTGGATAACTTTGTAATGTTTTGCTACCACTTGCCCAATCACCATCCATTCCCAGATGATGTTTGTTATGTGCAAAACCATCTCTACATTGGAGTACTTTATTGTGAATTTCATCAAACTCATTATTTTTCAATATCTTCGGAAGACTTTCAAGTATTTTTTTGATAGTTTCATTCGTTGTGTGTTTTAATTCATCCCAGTACACACTTTCAGTGTATCGTCTCCCAGTTGTGAGATTTAAATAGTTGTCGTGTCTTTTGTATAAAATTGTTGCACGCGTTAAAAGAGATAAATACACAACACGACTATCATTGTGATTGTCAAATTTAAAATGGTATTTCTTATGAATTAATGTTAGAATGCGATGCACATCGCATAATTGACCACTCATTTCCTCAATCCAACCAATTATACTACAATTGGAATGTATAAGATTATTTATCACTGTCCCTATTTCACTCATCTTATTATAAAAACTAAATTAACCAATTAAATTACTATAAACCACTTTTTTGCCTTCACAATTTCCAAACCAATTAATGAAGTTCATAAAGTCATCATTTTCTTTGCCGTTATATCTAAAAGCATACTCGTTCAAATAACGGTTAATATGCTTCTTGCTCGCCCAGTGATAAATACCATAAATTCCACGCTTAACTTGACTCCAAAAGCCCTCTATCGTGTTTGTGTGGATTTTAAAAGCAACCTTTGAATCTAATCTTACATATTCATTAGCGGAGTGCTTTATTGTAAAATGTTTGAAATTGTTTTTTAGATTTTTATAAGCGTGGTAAGTATCAGTTACAATTGTTGCACCTATTTTAACATTGCAACCGATTTTAGGCAAAAGATTTTCCTTATCTGCGTTTGGAATTGCCACTGCTTTAACTTGTTTTGTATCACGGTTGACCAAACCAATAACCGCAGTCTTTTCGTTTTTAAACTTGTTAATAGTGTGTTTATTCCCTTCCTTGCCACCAAAATAAGCCTCATCAACCTCCGTGATGCCGTCAAAAGGACTATTACCACTGTTCATAACTTCTCTTATGCGGTGTAACATAAACCAAGCTGTTTTTTGCGTAACCTCAATGTATTTACCAAGTTGAATTGATGAAATACCTTTTTTCATAGAAGTAAAAAGATAAATGGCTATGTACCATTTCACAAGCGGAAGTCTTGAACCCTCAAATATTGTATTTGTGCGAATAGAAAATTGTTTTGCACAAGATTGGCAAGTATATCTATCAATTCCAGTGTGTACATAACAAACATTATGATTACAATGAGGGCAAACTGCTTTATCGTGTCCACCCCAGCGTTTTTCTGCAAGCCAATCTCTGCAAGTTTGTTCGTCCTTGAATTTCATTTGGAATTTCATCAAACTCATCTTTTTATGTATTAATTTCATTTCTTACATTAATTTAATACATAAGATTTCAAAAGTCAAGAATTATTACATTAAATAAGTATATAATTACCTGCAAAATAAAAAATTGCTTGACAAAACACATTTTTACTTTCTTTGAAAAACAACATAAGCGGATATGGCGAAATTGGCAGACGCACCAGATTTAGGTTCTGGCGGGTGACCGTGGGGGTTCAAGTCCCTCTATCCGCACCATTTATCAATTCTTCCACAACTCTTGCATCACTAAACGGAATTTTTTCATCTCCAATTATTTGGTAATCCTCATTACCTTTTCCTGCTATAACAACACTTCCACCTTCTTGACACATTTTAATTGCGTGAATTATTGCAGTTTTACGGTCAAGAATTATTTCATATCGCCTTATATCACAAGCTTTTGCAATTTCTTCTGCAATAATTGCAGGTTCTTCATTTCTTGGGTTATCATTAGTAATAATTACAAAATCTGCAAGTTGTGAGGCAATTTTTCCCATCATTGGGCGTTTAGTTGCGTCTCTATTTCCACCACAACCAAATACTACAATTTTATAACCATCAACATTTTGAAGAACATTTTGGAGTGCGTCCGGAGTATGAGCATAATCTATAATTACATTTACACCATTAACATTGTAACCTTGCATTCTTCCACTTGGAGCCCTTAGCATTGGAATATTTTTTTTAATCTTCTCTAATTCAAACCCCAAAGATACAAGTGCATTTACCGCACAAAAAAGATTCAACACCTGAAACCTTCCATGTGTATAAAAGTCAACTTCTTTATTATCAACTTCCACGGTAAAACCTTTTAAGGCTTGTCTGAACGATTCATTTCCATAAAATACTGTTTTATTACTAATTGAGCTTGCAATTTTATACGAATATTCACTTTTTTTATTCAAAATTGCAACACCGGTTGGCTTTAGAAATTCACTAAAAAGGCGAAGTTTTTGCCTAAAATATTCCTGCATTGTATGGTGATAATCAAGATGATCTTGCGTTAAATTCGTAAAACACGCAACATCAAATTTAATACCATCAACCCTTCCTTGCTCAATTCCAATCGAGGAAACTTCCATAAAAACATTTTTAACACCTTGTTTTACAAGATTATTCAATATTCTATAATTTTCTGTGCAAGTTGGCGTTGTTAAACCTGTTTTGGTTTCTTGAATAACCTGACCATGCTCATAAATACAAACACCATTTGTGCCAATAGTTGAAGACTTTCCACCAATAAAAGAAGACAATGAAGCACTAAAATGTACAGTTGATGTTTTCCCATTTGTTCCCGTTACTGCAATTTTTTTAATGTCTTCAATGCTGTAAAATTCTTTTAAAAGATTTATATATGTACTCCAATCTGGAAGTAAAACATAACATAACTCATAACCTTGTTTTATTTTAAAATGCCCGGTTATGATAATAATCACATTACATCCGTTATTAATAGCATCTAAATCAAATCCTCTTTCTTTTGCTCTTGTATTACAAAAAAAAGCTGAATTTTCATTAGCTTGTTTGGAATTATCGATTATATCGTAAATTTTATACTCTTTCAAAATTTTTATAATTTCTTGCAACATGCACACTGTAAATCTTTTATCATTTTAATGGAACGATTATTACCAAGTAAGTCAAGAAATAAAAACTGGGAAAAATCCAGCGAAATACCGGTAAAATATTTCAAGATATTTGACGCAATAAAACCACCCACAATCTCTACAATTGGTGAAAAAACACCAGAATTTTCACATGTCTGTCCAACATCTTTAATGTTACCAAAAAGACACTCATAACAAGGAAATTCATTTAAATGATTCGCAAACGAATAAACATGCCCAATAAAACCCTGTGCCGCCCCTGTAAAAAATGGCTTTTTTTTATGCAATGCAAGATTATTACAAAAAAGACGAGACTCTAAAGAATCTGTTAAATCTACAATACAATCATAGTTATCAATTACATTCTTTGTAAATTCATGATTATCATTTATTACTGTAATTTCACAAGCCAAACTCCTTTCTTGCAAAAAAGCCTTAGCTACTTCAACTTTTAATTTTCCGATATCCGCATCTTTAAAAATTGTTTGCCTTGGAAGATTCGAAATCATAACGGTATCGTAATCAATAATACAAAGTTTTTTCACACCACTTGCAACAAGCAAAGGCAAAACAAAGGCAGCAAGGCCACCAGACCCAACACATAAAACAGACGCATTACAAATTTTTTGTTGCCCGGAAATATCTATTTCATTAAGTAAAATATTTCTTGAAAATCTTTCCAAGTTCATTGTATATCAAAATTAAAAACAATCTTTATTCATTTTTATAATGACAAAAATACTTATTGCAATTTTATTTTTGTTAAGTTGCTCTTGTAAAAAACAACAAGTTTTTTCAGAACATGAAATTCCTGAAATTATTCGCAATACAAGTATTTAATATCGTAATGTTGCATATATTTGTTCTTTTTTTCTCTTTTAGTGTTTTTGCAAATTCTTATTTTTATATTCCTACAGAAATAAAAACCGATGCGAGAAAACACGAATTTATGCATAAATCTTACATGGAAGTTCTTTATGGCAATTCAAAAACTAAAGACGGACAAGAGCTAAAACCTTTTAATCGTTTTCAGCAAGGAAGGTTAAATGCAAGATCTGTTATTCAAGTTAAAGATCTGCACAGCAAGTACTCCGCTCTTCTTGATGTCCAAATTGGAAGTGATGTTAACGAAGACCAGTCCACAATGTTTTATATAAACCAAGGCTACATTGAACTTCAAAATACAAAAGAGCAACCAATTCAAACAAAAGTTCGCATTGGTGTTCAAAACACTGCAAATGCAAATTTAGCGGTAAATTCTTCAACTGCAATGAAGAATAATCAAGGCATAAATGGAAATTGGTACAGATTCATTCAAATGCCGGTTGTGAATCAAGGAGGCGGATACAACCCGACTTTTATCTTACAAAGCAACCCTCTTTCATTCCAGGGTTTTACAGACGCAACCTTTCTTTATTCAACCAATTCCGGGAATTTGAATTTTGTTCAACCATCACCAAATTGGTCAGCATCAAATGTCGGGATCGGTTTTTCAATGGATAGATTCCACGGCTTTAAACTTGCATTTTCTTACCAACCTTCACAGAACACAGGTAACTTTGGTATCAACGCAAACGGTGGATATGACCGCCGCGGTATTCAACTTGATGCACCGGGAAATTCAATGTTTACAAAAGATTTAACCTCTGTAGTATTAAATTATCTTAATGAATTTAACGGTATTGCAATAAACACTTCAATTGGATACGAAACCGCAGGATATCGTACAAATACAAATATTGTTAACATTGAACGCAATAGACTTTCTCAATATACAGCCGGTTTAAATCTATCATATCTTGGTTTAACATTAGGGGGTTCGTATTCAAACGCAGGCCAAAGTGTTTTACTAAAACCAAATATCGGGCAAGTAAATTCATTTTCCACACATAACTCAAATAATAGCACCGTTCAAAATGCAAAAAGTCTTACAGACTTATACAACATCTCAAAAACCACCAATTTACTACAATTCAAAGATTCCTACAACTATGACCTTGGTCTTTCTTACTCAATTTCAAGATTTCAAGCTGGCGTTTCTCACGCAAGAAGTTATTTTGCCGGAAATAAATTCAACGCCACAATTTTTTCATTAAGCGAAGATTTGGCTTCCTCGGATAAAATCAAACTTACAACAATATATGAATTTGGAATTTATAAATTTAATTGCTCCAGTTATTTTGAAGAAAACAATGGAGCAATTTTAATTAAACAAGTTCCACAAATGAAAGGAATGTTTGGTTCGGTAGGTTTAAGAGTTACACTGTAACCATTTTATGGAAATAAATATAGAAGAAGTATGTAATTTTCCTGGTATTAATATTAGGACACAATGGTGCCACAAACAGGAATCGAACCCGCGACCTACTCGTTACGAATGAGTAAGCCCTATGTTCTATTAATATTAATTTATATTAACAAGTATTGATATTGCTTGACTTTGTAGAGTTTTGTTATTGATATATTTCAATCAAAATTAATGAATTTTAACCTATATTGCGGCAATGGTGCGGCAATGGAATTTTATAAATATATGAGTAGTATCAATTTTACAAAAACAACACTGGAAGGCTTGAATGCTCCACATAAGGGATTTAAGGTGTATAAAGACACCAAAGAAAATGGATTGTGTTTGTATATCACAAGTGGTAATGCGAAAACATTTTTCGTTCGCAAACGCATAAACGGCAAAGATGAACGCATTATTTTAGGAAAATTTCCCGACCTTTCCATTGAAAATGCACGCAAAAAAGCAGCACAAACAAAAGGTGAAATTGCACAAGGAATTGACCCGCAGGAAAAGAAAAAGGCAATAAGAGATGACTCATCTTTTGCAGAAATGTTTTATGAATACATTGAGAAACATGCCAAACTTTACAAAAAAACATGGCGGTTTGATGAGGTAGAAATTCGGAGATTATTACCACATTTCTTTAAGAAAAAATTACTCACAATAACAATGCAAACAATAAGAGATGAACATCAAAAAATTGGTAAAGAAAATGGTTTATATATAGCAAATAAAATTTTACAAATTTTAAGCTCAATGTTTAACCGAGCCATTGAATGGAGCTGGAATGGTAAAAACCCTTGCAAGGGAATTAAAAAATTCAAGGAAAAGTCAAGGGAGAGGTTTCTTTCCGCAGAAGAACTTTCCCGATTTTTTTCAGCCTTGCAAACTCTTGAAAGTAAAATTACGGCAGATTACATTATGCTTTCACTTCTAACGGGAGCAAGAAAGAGTAATGTTCTTGAAATGGAGTGGGAGGACATCAATTTTGATGAAAAAATATGGCACATCAAGGAAACTAAAAACGGCACTTCACAAAGGCTTCCACTTTCAGAAAATGCAATTGAAATTCTACAAGCAAGGCTTGAAAACAAGGGGAAATCTCCATTTGTGTTTGCAAGTGTGGAAAGTAAAACGGGGCATTTGGTTGAACCAAAACGAGCGTGGGCAACACTTCTTAAAAGAGCAAATATTCAAGATTTACGCCTGCACGATTTACGGCGAACACTTGGTTCTTGGCAAGCGGCAACTGGTGCAAATTCTTATATCATTGGTAAGTCTCTTAATCACAAAAGCCAATCCGCAACGGCAATTTATGCAAGGCTTGATATTGACCCCGTGCGTGCCTCCATTAATAAGGCAACTGATGCTATGTTTGCAAACATAAAAAAGTAAATACGGTTTATTATGTTATTGATTTTTTATTTTAATGTATATAAATTAACCTGTATTCACTAATATTTATTAATATGGCAGAAGTTGAAACAAAATTAACAATTAGCATTCCAAGAAGCTTACACGCATTTATAAAATCTCAAGCGGCATTAAAGCATACAAGCGTTAAAGATTTAATCATCAATGAAGTGCTTTTAAAATTTGCATTAGAAAATGGATACAAGGCGGAAGTGGAAAAAAAGTAATAGTAAAATATGGCAAAAAACTCAATTAAGAATGTTTTAAAAAATGCAGATACTCAAAAGGTTTTTGAACTTTTAGAAAAAGAAATTGGCAATGATAAAACTTCAACAGTTCAACAAAACATCATTAACACACTTCAAAACGAGCATAAAATTGAAATAAGTATTAATGATTTTTCAAAGGAAAAAGCAGGATTGAATAAAAAAGATTTTGATAAATTTATTGAAGCTTGCTTGTATGAATTTCATACACAAACACCCCAAAATGCAAAAATAGGAATTTTATTTGAACAAGTTGATGAACTTTCAAATGCAAAATCAATTGAGGAGGTTGAAAGGCTTTTATGTAGTATTTTATCAAGGGAGGAATATTCCAAAATAGACAATGAAAACGCTTACGATAGAACAATTGACTTGTATTTGCAATTTCCTGAACATTTTGAACACCTCCACTATACATTTGAAGCAAAAAACGCAAGTGGCAAATTATGGCAAGAACGCAAAGAAATTGAGGTTTTTGATAAAAACATTGATTTATTTACAAAAAAAGATGCTTTGGAAAAGGCAATTACAATGATTACTGAAACACTTGGTAAGGGAAATTTTTGCAAAGCTGAAACTTTTGAATGTGGTTTTGAAAAATGGTTTGTTGTTTCAATTGAGGGTGGCTTGCATACGGAGGGTGTTATTGAAAAGGGTAAGAAGGAATACATTAGCTACAAACCCGAAGAACATATTGTTTTTGTATTTAATGAAAAAGAAAAAAGACTTCAAACTTTGGCAAGCTTTTCAGACAAACAAGTGTTACAATTTGAAAAAGCCTTTGGTGATGCGGTTTTGAACATTGATATTACGAAGTACATAAAGAAGAATGATGCTTTCAATACTCATGAAGTTTATATTCGTATTTTAAGGAATGAGTGCTTAAATTTGAATATTACAAATGCAAAAATAAAAAGCATTCATGTCAAACAAATAAAACTGCAACACATTGCAAACCATTCCAAAATTACACTTACAAACTCACAAATTGAAAAAGACGGAGACATTTATAAAGAACTTAAACGGTACAACCTAACCGAAAAATACCAAAACAATGCAATGATTGGCGAAGAATATGAAGTGCAAAGCATTGGTTTTAATGTGCATTACACAGTGGAAAATCGCAGAAAAACAATCAAGAAGCCTTTTTCAATAGACAGCAAAGGCAAAACAAACCTTGATATGAACTACATTGGAAAAACTGTGCGTGAAGTTTTGATTGCAAACAAAATATGAATATACAAGAACTTGCAAAACGCCTTTTCATGCTTGAATTTCTTTATGATGATGTATTTAAAATTGATATAAACTCACCAAGGTTTGAGGAAATTTCAAAAGAGCTATTTCATGAATTAGAAGAAAACGAAATAATAACTCATAAAGGTTTTGCAGAAAAATTTGAATGTTCTTGTGGTGAAGGTTTGTGCGAGGAAACTGTAAAAGATGGCGTTTATTTTTGCGGTGAGTGCGGAAATTTTGAAACAATTAACGAAGAAAGAAAGCTTTACAAAGTGGACTGTGAAAGCATTTTTATAATGATAAGCAATACTTTTAATGAAATTGTAACAAAATACAAAGAGTTGGAAAGCTTTGTTCCAAGTAAGAAAGGATTTTTACAAAATGAACTTTCGCCAATTGGCACTTTTAACGATGCAGATTTAGGAATTTATTTTTTACATAAAAAACAACACGCACAATATTTCAAAAAACAAAAAGAAAATGCCAAAACCTTAATTTTTACCCTTGATGACAATGTTAAACACTTTGCAGATTATTATATTTCTTGCGGTGATATTTTAAACAATGCAGGCTCGTTTTCTTTGGCAAAAATCAATGCAAAATTGTTTGGGGTTTTAAGTAAAATATATGCAAACCAAAACTTAAAAAAAGAAGCAGCAAAATTTCATATTTTACATATTTTAAAATCAGGAAGTGGAAAATACAAATTTCAAGGAGGAAGAGAGAAATTTATTCAAGATATGGTGCGTGATTTTCAAGGTGTGAAGCAAGATTATGTTGAGAAGTTATGGAAAGATTACATGAAAGAATGATGTCCCCACGCCGCCAACCAGACCGAAATTTCTTCCGACTGAGGGAAAAGGTGGGGCTCACTAATAACAGTGAAACATATTACTTGCAATTTGTCAAGCAATTATTTAAGAATTTTAATATTTTTTAACCAAACTTAATGAGTGGCAACGAGCTTGAAAAACTTTTTGGCAAAAGTAGAGTTCAAAAATATAAAAGCTTTAATCAAGAATGGCTTTATTTGTGTGAAAAGAATATTGATATTTCAGAATCATTTTACCGTAAATTATACATTTTTGAAACATTTTTAAGAAATAGAATTGATGCTGAATTTACAAAAACATTTGGCGGGAATTGGTTAATTTTGGATAAAACCAACATCAAATTTCAAGAAAAGGGTATTGAAAAAATCAAGGAAGTTCATAAAAGATTTAAGAATAAAAACCTCACGCACAATATGATTTTAGAAAACCTCACTTTTGGCTTTTGGGTGGGTTTATTTCATGGTTATTATAACCGTCAAGTTTGGGAAAAACATAAAACGATTGAGCATATTTTTCCTTATATTCATGCAACTGAAAGGGGGCTTGATGTTATACAAAAAGATATTGACACAGTCCGCAAGTTTAGAAATAAGATTTTTCACTTTGCAGATATTGTGGATGCAAATTGTGAGGAAGTGGAAGCACTGCTTACAAAATACACAAAAGGGGTTTATAATGGTAAGGAATTTTTAATTTGAAAATATGATACTAATACAAAAACTAAAAGAACTTTTTCCTGAATTACAAACTTACAAACAGCTGGAGATGGAGCTCTATAAAGAAGACCGTTCGTTTGTTATTGAACGCCTGCTTTCCGTGCCTGAATTAAAAGCCCATTTCTTTTATGAAGCAAGTGGTTGCCTTGTGTTTGATGCTCAAAAGCTTATGGATTTTATTCGCCAAAGGGAGGTTTTTGCCTCTTCTTACACAAAATACAAAAACAAAATAACCCTTGCAAGTGGAGGAAAATCCATCGCTAAGGAGCTTGGGCATGTGGTTTTGAACTTTCCATTTAAGGAGTGCATTTTGGAAGGGGGGATGTCCACCGAAGACAAAAAGCGGAGCGAAATATTTTACAACGAAACCCTTGCACCGGAGGAAATCACCCGCCTGTTTGAGCCAAAAGCCTTGACGAACTTCCAATCATACGGCAACCGCACAGGGGAAATCAACCACGAAAAGGATAACCTTCTCATTAAAGGCAACAACCTGCTGGCACTTTACAGCCTTCTGCCGAAATATCGTGGTAAAGTAAAACTCATCTACATCGACCCACCCTACAACACAGGGAATGACGGCTTTAAGTATAACGATGCCTTCAACCATTCCACATGGTTGGTGTTTATGAAAAACCGCCTTGAAGTTGCCCGCCAATTGCTTAGCGATGACGGCGTTATTTTTGTGCAGATTGACGACAACGAACAAGCCTACCTAAAAGTTTTAATGGACGAAGTTTTTGGGAGGGAGAATTTTGTAAGCAATGTTATATGGGAGAAAAAATTTTCACCTCAAAATGATGCAAAATGGCTTAGTGATAACCATGATTTTATAATGATTTTCGGAAAAATAAAAAGTAGTTGGGAAATTAATTTATTACCAAGAACAGAAGAAATGAATGCTAGATATAAGAATTTAGATAATGACCCCAGAGGGGACTGGACTTCTGGTGCCCTGCAAGTCAAAACATATTCAGCAATTTACGATTATCCAATTACAACACCAGGTGGAAGAGAGGTTTGGGCAGGCAATGGTAGTTGTTGGAGATTTTCAAAAGAAAAATTACAGGATTTAATCAAGGATAATCGCATTTGGTTTGGAGAAAATGGCGATAGCGTACCAAGGCTCAAAAGATTTTTATCAGAAGTTAAAGACGGATTAGTGCCTTTAACTTTATGGAAGCATTCAGAAGTTGGGCATAATCAACAGGCAAAGCAAGATATTGGCAAAATGG
>Ga0222713_10006210_pt1 | contig 11404 bp, 10 predicted proteins | sample C33_649DmetaG_FD_165061 | JGI IMG/M metagenome (GOLD analysis project Ga0222713, IMG submission 165061) | Estuarine water microbial communities from San Francisco Bay, California, United States - C33_649D | ecosystem: Environmental > Aquatic > Marine > Unclassified | place: USA: California... | reverse complement strand
AACCATCGCGTTCGAGCGCGATGGAGACCCCGAGGTCCTCCTCGATCTCCGAGAGCGCAGCGTTGCCGTCGGCCTGCAGGAAATCAGCCACCTCCGGGTGCACGGCCACCGACACCGGCGACTCCGGGGAAGCACCGATGAGCAGGCGGATCTGCCGCTCGGCGTCGATCGCGTGGGTCTCGGCGCTCACCACGAAGCCCTGCCCCCCGCATGTTGGGCAGGCCCGGGTCATGATCTCCCGCGCGCCGTCGCTGATGTTCTGGCGGGTCATCTGCACCAGGCCCAGCGGAGAGATCTCCACCACGAAGGTGCGGCTGCGATCGCCCGCGAGCGCGTCGTTGAGCGCCTTCGTGACCGCACGCCGGTTCTTGGCGTCGTCCATGTCGATGAAGTCGATGACGATGATGCCGCCGATGTCGCGCAGGCGCAGCTGGCGCACGACCTCCTCGGCGGCCTCGAGGTTGGTGCGCGTGATGGTGGCCTCGAGCTGGGTGTTGCCGCGGCCGACGTTCTTGCCCGAGTTGACGTCGATCACCGTCATCGCCTCGGTGTCGTCGATCACCAGCGAGCCCCCCGACGCCAGCGGCACGCGCCGGCTGAGCGTGGAACGGATGGCCGCCTCCACCCCGTGGGCCTCCATGAGGGGCTTGTCGCCCTCGTAGAGGCGCACGCGGTCGGCCAACTCCGGCGAGGTGCGCCGGAGGAAGCCCGTGATGCGCTCGTGCTGGCGCGGGTCGTCCACGAGCACCTCGTCGACGGTCTCGTTGAGGATGTCCCGGATCACCTTGAGCGATGAGTCGGCCTCGCTGTAGAGCAGCGACGGGGTGTCGACCTTGTCGGAGCGCTCGCGGATGGCCTTCCAGAGAAGGTTGAGCGACGCCAGGTCGCGCGCGAGCTCCTGTGCCGATGCGCCGGCTGCGGCGGTGCGCACGATGATGCCCCCGCCGTCGGTGGGCAGGCGCTTGCAGATGTCACGCAGGCGGTGGCGCTCGTCGTCGTCCAGTCGCTTGCTGATGCCGATGCCATCGCCGAAGGGCACGTACACGAGGAACCGGCCCGCCAGCGACAGCTGCATGGTCAGGCGCGCCCCCTTCGTGCCCATGGGGTCCTTCACGGCCTGGACGATGATCTGATCGCCCTTCTTCAGCAGCTCTGCGATGAGGCGCTTGCGCTTGGGCACGCCCATGGCCACCACGTCATCGACGTGGAGGAACCCGTTCTTGCCGATGCCGACCTCGATGAAGGCGGCCTCCATCCCAGCGAGCACTGACTCGACGCGGCCCTTCCAGATGTGCCCCACCACGGAGGCCTTGCCACGTCGTTCGATCTGCACCTCGGCGACGCGGCCATCCTCAACGATGGCAACGCGTGTCTCGGCGCGATCCACGGAAACCAGGATCTGCTTGATCAGCTCTTCTCCTTGCGTCCCTTCCGGACGCGGGTGAGCAGCGACCTGAGCGCGCTTCGCGGATCGGCGGGGAGGTTGTCCTCTCCCATCTGATGCGAGATGCGATCGGTCGCGGCGGCGAGGGCTACCGTCGCGCCCCATGCGACTGCGCCGCGCACGAGCCACCGCGGAGCGGGGACCACGCGCGACGCGCCACGGGCGACGGCAGCGATGACAAGGCCGCTGGCGACGGCCGCGGCGACTTCGGGGACCCGGCGGACATCGAGCTGATGCCCCTCGGCCGAGCCCGTCTTGACGACCATGGCCAACTGCGAGGCCGAGGCGCCGGGAAACCAGTTGAGCGCCCCCGCCACGGCGGACTCCCGCGCGGCAGAGGACACGATGCTGCGGCGCACGGCGTCGCGCAGCGGCGGGTACCGACGCGCGGCCGGCACCTTATGGGCCCCGAGGACCCGGATGATGCCGTCCGTGATGGCGGCGAGCGACGCCTCGCTGGTGGCGTCGGGGGCGAACACGAGGTCGCCGATGGTCACGTCCGGCTCGGCCAGCACCTCCGCCTCGCGCCCGCCGCGGCGGGCGTCGGGGCAGATGACCACCACGAGCGTCCGCAGGTCCTGCCGTGCGCGGGCCGCGGCCTCGCGCGCTGCCGAGGTGGCGTCGTCGGCCATCCCCAGCGGGATGATGACGAGATCGGCATGCGGGCGGTCACCCACGGGGACGCCCAGCAGGTCGGACAGGGCGCCGGTGAGCACGGGGTCGCCCGGGAGGATCGCGATGACCCCTCCCTCGAGGGCATCTTCGTGATGCTTGCGCGTGTCCTTCGCGAAGGTGTTGACCCGCTTCGCGAGCGTGGTGATGGCGCCCACGGCTATCTCGTCCGCGGCCCGAGCTCGCGCCCGCGTCGGCCGATGCGAAGGAGCACGCCGACCGCCACGAGGTTGGTCAGAGTGTGGCTCCCGCCGTACGACATGAATGGCAGCGGGATTCCTGTGATCGGCATGATCCCCACGTTCATGCCGATGTTAACGAACACCTCGAACGCGAGCATCGCCGTGAGCCCGGCGGCCACGAGGCGCTCGAGCTCGGTATGGGCTTGTCGCATGATCACCAGGCACCGCCAGATGACGACGAAGTACAGGGCGATCAGCAGGCCTGCGCCGAGGAAGCCGAACATCTCGGCGACGACGGCGAAGATGAAGTCGGTGTGATGCTCCGGCAGGAAGTCGTTGATCGTCTGGGTGGCGCCGGAAGGCCCCTTGCCGAACGCGCCGCCCGATCCGATGGCCACCTTGCTCTGCTCGAGCTGGTACCCGGTCTCGGAGCGATCGGCGCCGGAGTCCACGAATGCCGTGAGGCGATCGACCTGGTAGGGCTTCAGCACGTTCACCCCCGCCGCCGGGAGGATGTACAGCACAAGCGCCACCAGCGTGACAACGACGGTGCCCGCCACGATGAAGTGCGTGATGGGCTGCCCCGCCACCCAAAGGATGGCCACGGTGATCGCGGCGTACACCAGCGACGTGCCAAGGTCTGGCTGCAGGAACACGATGCCCGCGGGCACTGCCGCGATGCCGGCGACGAACAGCGAGAGACGCGCGGAGTCCATCGAGCGGATGCGCTCCACCACGATGACCGCGAGCACGAAGGCGATGATCACCTTGCCCAGCTCGGATGGCTGGAGGCGCAGGGGTCCGAGCTCGATCCATCGCGTGGACCCCCGGGCGGACGACCCGAGCACGAGGACGATGCCCACCGCCGCGATGAGCATCGCGTAGAGGGTCCAGACGTAGCGCGAGAGTCGCTCGAGGTCGAGCCGCAGCGTGAAGAAGAGCGCCACGAGGCCGATGAGCGTGTACGCCACCTGACGGGTGAAGAAGTACCCGGGGTCTGACGGGATGTCGCCATCAGTGGCGACCCTCACCACGTAGACACCGAATCCCGAGACGGCGATCGCGCTGCCGAGCAGCCACCAGTCGAGCCCGGCCACCGCCGACCGCGTGCGTGCGCGGGCGGATCCACCCCCGATCTCCCCGGGGAACGTCGCCATCAGTTGACCTTCGCCCCGGTGCCGCAGGTGTCGGCGGAGAAGCCCACGTACGCGCCGATGGCCCGGCACACGACCGGGGCCGCGGAGTTCGCGCCCTGCCCACCACGCTCCACCACCACGGCCACGAGGATCTTCGGGTCGTCGGCCGGCGCGTAGCCCACGTACCACGCGTGATCGATGCCGCTGGGGTTCTCGGCGGTGCCCGTCTTGCCCTCCACCCGGAACTGCTCCGGCAGACCCCCGAAGACCGGCGTGGCCGTGCCCCCATTTCCATTCGCCGCCCGGCGGAGCCCCGTGCGCACGAGCCGCAGGCTCTGCTCCGAGATGCCGAGCGGGCGCTTCGCCCGTGCGCTCAGCAGGTCGCGCAGCACGCGGCCGTCGGCGTCCACCACCGCCCGCCCGAGGGTCGGCGTCACCACCGTGCCGCCGTTGGCGATGGCCGCGTAGGCCACCGCCATCTGGATCGGCGTGACGAGCACGTTGCCCTGCCCGATCGACATGTTGATCGAGTCACCGGGGCGCCACGAGCAGTTGATGGGGTCGACCGCGCGATCGCAGGTACGGCGCTTGTAGGCCAGATCGGGTACCAGTCCCGCGCTCTCGCCCTCCACGGTGTCGAGGCCGGTCGGGCGACCCAGGCCGAACTTGCGGGACCAGTCCTGCAGGGGCCACCCGCGCACGCGATACGAGCGGTCACCGATCTCGTAGAAGAACGTGTCGCTCGATACCTCGAGCGCCTCGGACACACCGATCTTCCCGTGGTCGGTCTCGTTGAAGCCCTTGAAGCGGGTCTTGTAGAGCACCACGGAACCGGGGGACTCGATGATCTCCCCCGGCTTGTACAGCCCGCTCTCGATCGCCGCGGTCGCGGTGATGGCCTTGAACGTGGACGCGGCGGGGTACTCGCCCCCGATCGCGCGGTCGAGCAGCGGCCGGGCCGGGCTCGTGAGCAGCCGTCGCACCTCGCGCGGGCTGCCCGACTGGAAGACATCCGGGTCGTACGTGGGGTATGACGCCAGCGCCAGCACGGCGCCGGTCGTCGGGTCGATCGCGACGCCCGCGGCCCCCGTGGACGTGCCCGACCCACGCACCTCGTCGCGCAGCGCCGCCTCGAGCGCCTTCTGCACCTTCACGTCGATTGACAGGCGCAGCGTCTGGCCCGGGCGCGGCGGGGTCTGGGAGAGGATGCCGCGCCCCACCACCTCCCCGCGGGCATCCACCTCCACCTGCTCGCGGCCGGCGATCCCGCGCAGGTACTCCTCGTATTCGGCCTCCATCCCGGCGCGGCCCACGGTCTCATTGCCGAGGTAGCCGCGGCTGCCGTACTCCTCCGCCTTCTCGGCGGGAATCGGCCCGGTGTAGCCGAGCACGTGCGCGGCCGCGGTGCCCTCCGGGTAGTCGCGCACGTATGCGGCCTCCAGGCTGATCCCGGGCAACTGCGCACGGCGCTCTTCGACGTACGCCTGCAGCTCAGGGGTCGTGTCCTCCTCGAGGACCACGGCTTCGAACGGCCGTGACTCGCCGGACTTCTTCACCTTCGCCGCGAAGTAGCCCGGGGGATGCCCGAGCGCCACGGAGAGCCGCCTGAGAGCCCCCGCGCCCTTCGTCCCGGTGAGCTGGCTCGGCTCGGCGACGAGGTTCAGCACCTCACGGCTCGTGACGAGCGGCGCGCCATTGCGATCGGTGATCGCCCCGCGTGGCGCCTCCGTGATGACCGTGCGCAGCCTGTTGGCCTCGGCGCGCTCCTGGTAGTCACCGCCGCCGATCACCTGCAGGAACCACAGGCGCGCCACGAGCACACCGAGCAGCAGCAGCACGGCCATGGTGAACGACGCCATGCGCAGCACGGGACGCGGTGGGCGGCGGATGCGGCGGCGCGGCGGGCCGGGCTCGTCGCCGGACGGCAGGTCGGGAGGGATCGGGCTCGTTGTGCTCACGAGTGAAGCATCCCCGGCTCGACGTCCACCGGGGCCCCGAGGAGTCGCCTCACGACGAGCAGGAGCGGAAACGACAACAGCCCGGTGAGCAGGATGGTGGGCACGATCACCTGCACGGCCACCGCGGACACCACGAACTCCGTGCCGAGAAGCAGCTGGAACACCGCGTATCCCACCTGCACGAAGGCGCACGCCGCCACGGCGAGCGCAACCGGCAGCCCCAGGCTCTCGGCCTCGGGGCGATCGACGAACCGGCCGCACCAGTAGCCCGCCGCGAGGCAGAGGAGGGCGAGCACGCCCAGCGTGCCCACCGGCGTGGTCAGTTCCACGGCGAGGCCGCACGCGAAGCCGAGGATGGCTCCCACGAACGGGCCGCGGAACACGGCGATGATGACGATGAGCGCGATGCAGATGTCAGGTGCACCATCTGCCACCGTGAGGTACGGCATGAGCGTGATCTGCAGCAGCACGGCGAGCACGCCCATCAACACGATGCGCCCGATGTGGGCGGGGCGCTGCGGCAGGCTGCGGATGCGCCCGACTGGCAGCGGGCGGGCCCCCGGGATGTCCCCCGTGATCTGCTCGGCCACCGTGGCCTCAGCCCTCGGCGCGGCGCTTCGCCGCCGCCGACTGCGGAGTGAGCACCGCCACCGACGCCAGCTCGCGCACGTCGGCGAAGGGCGTCACCTGGATGGTGAGGAAGGTGTCGACCGGCTGTGACCCGGCCCCGGCCACCTGGCCAATCGGGATGCCGCGCGGGAATACCGACGGCAGGCGGAGGTCGGCGACGAAGCCGGCTGTGCGCACCACCGCACCATCGCGCACGCGGAAGTCGCGGGGCACGTTGTCGAGCATCAGCTGCCCGCCCACGGTCGGCCGCAGCACGCCAAGCGCACCACCGGAGCCATCGACCGTCGCCCCGACGCGCGTGGAGGAGTCGGTGATGAAGCTGACGATGCTGCTGCCCACAGACGCCGAGGTGATCACGCCGACGAGCGACGCCCCGGGTGCGGCCGCGGCCACCACCGGGCTGTTCACCACCACGCCGTCATTCGTGCCCGCGTCGATGCGCGCACGCGAGTACCAGTTGGTCGGCGAGCGCCCGATGATCGATGCGACCACGGGCTTGTAGCCGCCGGGCACGTCATCGGTTATGCGCAGCAGGGCGCGCAGGCGCGCTACCTCGGCGGCCTGGTCAGTTGCCGCCAGTACCTGGGCGCGCAGCGCGGCGTTCTCCTCCTTGAGGCGCTCGTTCTCGCCGCGGGCGTCAAAGAGACCGGTCACCCAGTCCCACGCGCCCGTGAAGGGCTCCACGATCCGGCTGCCCACCGACTGCAGCGGCGCCACGACGGTGCCCGCCAGGCGCTGGGTGCCATGCGCCGGGCCGTCGCCGCCCTCGCGGAAGTAGACCGTGAAGAGGATCAGGCACACGGCCACCAGGCCGCCGATGACGCTGCGGCGGATGATCGTCCGGCGCCTCTCGAGGTCGTTCTTGCGCGGGGTTCGGGGAATCTCGGGCCTCCTACGACGCGGCCGGGCCGGCTATCGGCCCACGATATGCCACGTGGGCAGCCATTTCGCCGATGCCGGGGCCGCCATCACTCAGTATCGGGGGCGGCGCCCGCGGCGCCCGCCCTGGGAGGAGCGGCGCATGACCTCGAACTCCTCGAGGGAGCGGCCCGAGCCAACGGCCACGCACGTGAGCGGGCTATCGGCGAGGTGGATCGGCATCTCGGTCTCGGCGCGCAGGCGCTCGTCGAGCCCGCCCAGCAGCGAACCGCCGCCGGCGAGCACGATGCCGCGGTCCATGATGTCGGATGCCAACTCGGGCGGCGTGCGGTCGAGCGTGGCCTTCACGGCGTCGACGATCTGCGACACGGGCTCCTCGAGCGCCTCGCGCACCTGCTCCGACGACAGCACAACGGTCTTGGGCAGGCCGCTGATCATGTCGCGCCCGCGGATCTCGGCCTCGATCTCATCCTTCATCTCGAAGGCGGTGCCGATCTCGAGCTTGACCTCCTCGGCGGTCTGCGAGCCGATCATCAGCTTCTCCTCGCGCTTCACGTAGTTGACGATGGCCTCATCGAGCTCATCGCCACCCACGCGGATCGACTGCGCCACCACGATGCCGCCGAGGGAGATGACGGCCACCTCGGTGGTGCCCCCGCCGATGTCAACGATCATGTTGCCGGTGGGCTCCCCGACCGGGAGGCCCGCGCCGATCGCAGCCGCCATGGGCTCTTCGATGAGGTACGCCTGGCGCGCTCCGGCCGATAGCGTGGCCTCCTCCACCGCGCGCTTCTCCACGCCGGTGACGCCCGACGGAACGCACACCACCACGCGGGGGTGCGCCCACCTGTTCTGGTGCACCTTCTGGATGAAGTGGCGGAGCATGGTCTCGGTGACGTCGAAGTCGGCGATGACGCCATCCTTCAGCGGCCGGATGGCCGTGATGTTCCCGGGGGTGCGGCCCAGCATGCGCTTGGCCTCGATGCCCACGGCGTGAACGTCCCCGGTGCGCTGGTCGATGGCCACCACCGACGGCTCCGAGAGCACGATGCCGCGGCCCTTGACGCACACAACGGTGTTCGCCGTGCCGAGGTCCACGGCCATGTCGCGGCCGCCGAACCCGCTGAGGTAGCTCATGAAGCCGATCGGGGGCCTCCGGTGCCGATCGCGATGGTCCTGCCGGGCGCCCATCGACGCCGCCGGAAAGGGTATCCCACCCCGCTACGTGCGCGAATCACAGGGGCCCCGCTGCACGGGCCGTTGCATCACGGGGGAAACAGGCCGGCCCCGCGCAGCAACGTGGCCACATCGGCCACGGGGAGCCCGATGATCGCGCTCGGCTCGCCCGTGACGGACTCCACCAGCGCCGCGCCGGCGCCCTGGATGGCGTAGGCACCCGCCCTCCCCTGCCACTCGCCCTGCGCCAGGTACCAGTCGAGGAGTGCGTCGTCGAGCTCCCGGAAGCGCACCTCCGCCACGGCGAGGGCCTCCGACTCGCCGCGCTGGGTGAGCAGCACCACGCCGGACATCACCTGGTGCGCACGGCCCGACAGCGCAGCCAGCATGGCCCGGGCCTCCAGCGGCCCCGCCGCCTTGCCGAGCGCCCTGCCGTCGAGCACCACCTCGGTGTCGGCGCCAAGCACGCCTCCCCCCTCCGGCACGCCCACGCGGCCGGCCACCTCGTGCGCCTTGCCGCGTGCGTGCGCCATCACCCGGTCGGGAGCGGGGAGGCCCTCGTCACTCTGCTCGGGCTCCCCCGAGGCGACCACGCGGAACGGCACGCCCAGCGACCCGAGCAGCCCCCGCCGCTGGGGCGACCGCGAGGCGAGGATGATCAGCCGATGATCTCCGAGTCGGCGAAGTGGATGCCCAGCTCGCGGGCGGCCGATTCGGGCCCGTCAGACCCGTGGATGACGTTCTGGCCGACCTCGAGCGCGTAATCGCCCCGGATGGTGCCGGGGGCGGCGTCCTGCGGGTTGGTGGCGCCCATCATGGTGCGGCAGGCCAGGATCGCGCCCTCGCCCTCGATGCACATCATCACCACGGGGCCCGAGGTGATGAACTCCACCAGCTCGGCGAAGAACGGCTTGTCGCGGTGCTCCGCGTAGTGCTCCTCCGCAGCGTCGCGCGCCATCACGCACTTCTTGAGGCCGAGCACCGCGAACCCGCGCCGCTCGAAGCGGGCGAGGATCTCCCCGGAGAGGCCCCGCGCCACGGCATCGGGCTTGATCATCACGAAGGTGCGCTCGGTCATGAGATGCGTGTCTCCTCGGAGAAGCTTGAGGTGGAGGGCGATGCCGGGGCCGCGCAGTATGGGCACACGCGCCATGAGGGCTCGAGTGGCTCGGAGCAGCGGCGACATGGCTCGCGCAGAGGGGCGGTGCACATGGGGCACACCAGGAACTTCGGACCCACGACGGCCTCGCACTCGGGGCACCGAAGGCCCTCCACCTGCGCCTCGAGCGCGAGCGTCTCGAGCTCGCGGTCGTGGGCGTCCGTGAGGTACTCCGGCGGCCGGATGAAGAGGTAGATCAGCGGCCCGAGGAACGGGATGACAATCGCGAGCACGGTTGACCCCGTGATCGCGCCGGAATTCTCGAAGCGCCGCCGGGAGTCCTGGTAGACCCAGTACGCCAGGGCGAGCCACAGGGCGATCGCGAAGACCTGGATGATGACGAGCGCGATGGTCCACGCCGTCGAACCGAAGAAGTCAGAGACTGCGTTCAGGGTTCACTTCCTGAAGTCGTCGAGCCGCCACACCGTGGCAAGGCCCTCCTCGGGGCCCGAGGCGGCGGCGAGTGTACCGGACTGCCCCATCACAACGGGGGCGAGATCGGAGAGCAGGTGCAGCGAGCCGGCAACCAGCACGGCGCCCCCGGGACCGGCATCAGCGCGGGCGGCCTCGAGAGCGCGGGCGGGCCCCGGCACCACCTCGGCATCCACGCCGCGCTCGCGCAGCATGCGGGCAATCGGTTCGGGGAGGATGGCCCGGCCCGACGAGGCGCGCGTCACATGCGCGCTGCGGATCACCGGGGCGAGGGCGTCGAGGATCCCCTCGGCGTCCTTGTCGGCCATCATGCCGATCACGGCCACCGGCCTCACGCTGCCGAGGATCACCGGCACGGCCTCGGCCAGGGCGCGCGCGCCGGCCGGGTTGTGCGCGCCGTCCAGCACCACGGTGGGCTCCCCGTGCACCACCTGCAGCCGCCCGGGGTTGCGCACCGCCGCCAGGCCGCGCTCCACCTCGTCGCGCACGAGCCCGCGATCGAGCACGCGCTCGGCCGCGGCCACCGCGAGCGCGAGGTTGGCGCGCTGCCAGCGGGCGGGCAGGTCGGCGTCCACGCGTAGGGCGCCGTTGGGCGTGCGGATGGTCATGGAGTGACCGTTTCCGGCTTGCACGTCGAAGTCCTGCCCCATCCACCAACCCGACATGCCGCGTGCATCCACGGCCGTCCGCACCTCGGGCAGGCTCGCCGGGGCCTGCGCGCCGACCACGAGCCCGGTGAAGCCGTCGGGGGCCACCCCGAGCTTCTCGCCGGCGATCGTCGCGACGTCGTCGCCGAGGAGCTCCGTGTGGTCGAGGTCCACGGCCGAGAGGGCCACCACCGGGGCGTCGATGACGTTGGTGGCGTCGAGTCTGCCGCCGAGGCCGGCCTCGACCACCACGGCCTCCGCGCCCGCGGCGGCCAGGGCGTCGAAGGCCACGGCCGTCATGGCCTCGAACTGGGTGATCGCGCCCTCCGGAACCCCGGGCACCGCCGCGTGCACGCGCGTGGCCGCGTCGGCGAAGGCATCGGGCGGCATGACGACCCCGTCAAGCTCCACGCGCTCCCGCCACCCGAGGATGTGCGGCGAGGTGCAGGCGCCGGTGCGAAGGCCGGCGGCCGCGAGGAAGGCCGCGGTCATGCGGGTGACCGACGTCTTGCCGTTGGTGCCCACCACGTGCACCGAGGGGATGCCGCGGCACGGCTGCCCCAGGGCATCCATGAGCGCCTGCATGCGCTCGAGCCCGAACCTCATGCCCATGAGGTCGAGTCCCGCGATCCAGCGCTCGGCTGCCGCGGGGTCCATGCGGGTCACCCCAGGGCGTCGAGCCGGGCGGAGACCTCCTCCGCCTCGGCGGCGAAGCGCCGCGCCTTCTCGCGCTCGGCCTCCACCAGGTGCGCCGGCGCGCGGCTCGTGAACTTCTCGTTGGACAGCTGCTTCTCGGCCCGCGCCAGCTCGGTGCGCGCCGCCTCGAGAGCGGCCTCGAGCCGGGCGCGCTCCGCGGCCACGTCCAGCTCAGGGGCCTTCACGAGGATGCGCCCGTACGAGATGGGGATCACCAGGGCGTCGTCACCGGGGTCGCCGAGCTCGAGGTTGGCGATGGCAGCGAGGACGTCCTCGGGCAGGCCGGTGGGCCGATCGGCCACCACCGACGCCACCAGCACCTCGCGCGGGGAGATCCCTTGGTCGGCGCGCAGCGAACGCATGCCCTGCACGGCCTCGCGGAGCGCCTCGATC
>Ga0222713_10006208_pt1 | contig 11405 bp, 11 predicted proteins | sample C33_649DmetaG_FD_165061 | JGI IMG/M metagenome (GOLD analysis project Ga0222713, IMG submission 165061) | Estuarine water microbial communities from San Francisco Bay, California, United States - C33_649D | ecosystem: Environmental > Aquatic > Marine > Unclassified | place: USA: California... | reverse complement strand
AGGAAATGAAGAGCGGAATGAGAAAGCGCTTCAGGTGCAGGGCGCGGCGGATGACCTTCCACCACAACCCGGCATCGAGCTTGGCCTTGAAATCGTCTTCCTGATGAAATTGGGCGGGCATGGCGTTAAGAGGCTTACTTGGAGTTTAATTCGTTTTGGAAATCGGTCTCCACGCTGGTCTGAATCTGCCAGAGGCGACGGTAGAGGCCTTCCTGGGCGGCGAGTTCAGCGTGGGTGCCGGTCTGAATGATGCGTCCGTGGTCGAGCACGATAATGCGATCGGCATGGACGAGGGTCGCCAGTCGGTGCGCGATGACGAGGGTGGTGGCCCGACCGCGCCGGGTCTTGAGCGCGTCGAGAATCATGGTCTCGGTCTCGGCGTCGATGGCGCTCATGGCGTCGTCGAGAATCAGGACTGGCGCCCGCTTGAGCACGGCGCGCGCAATCGCCACGCGCTGACGCTGTCCGCCGGAAAGCGTGATGCCACGCTCTCCGATGACGGTTTCGTAGCCGTGCTCAAAGGAGAGAATGGTGTCGTGAATACAGGCGGTCTGCGCGGCATTTTCGACCTCCTGATCGGGGGCGCTGCCATGACCGAGCCGTAGGTTGTCGCGCAGACTCTTGGAGAAAAGAAACGGTTCCTGCATGACGACTCCGATCTGGCCTCGCACCCATTTGCGGGGCAGCGTAGTGAGTTCGCGCCCGTCGTATTGGATCGAACCGCGTGTGTAGTCATACAGGCGCAGCAGCAGATGCATGAGGGTGCTCTTGCCCGAGCCGGAAGGACCGAGGATGGCGAGGGTTTCTCCCGGTTGCACATCAAACGAAATGCCGTTGAGCGCGCCGCGTCCGTCGGGGGGCAGTTCGCTGGCAGCATGATTGAAGTGCAGGTCGCGAACCGAGATGCGTCCGGTCAGGGATTGGGCCGTCACGGCCGGATCGGTGACCGGTTCGGATTCGTGGGCGACGGCGAGGATTTCGCGGATGCGGTTGAGCGCGACCGTGGTCTTGCCGAGGTCGGTCAGGATGCGGCCCATTTGGCGAATCGGCCACATCATGATGCCAAGGTAGGCGAGAAACGCGAAGTGGACGCCAACCGTGATGGTGCCGTCGGCAATCCAATAGGCGCCGACCAGCAAGGTGAGTCCGATCTGGGTGATCACGACGACGTCGCTGATCGACCAATACCAAGCCATCAGCCGCAACATGTGCAGGGCGCGGTCGCGATAGCGGGCATTGGGTTCGGCGAACTTGGCGCGTTCGTGCGCGTGGCGGGAGAAAGCCCGCACGACGCGGATGCCGGTGAGATTTTCCTGCACGACGCCGGTGAGGGCGCCTTCGGCCTCTTCCACGAGTTTAAAGGTATAACGCACCTTGCGGAAATAAAAGTAACCGTAGAGCACGATCGGGCCGATCAGGGAGAACGACACGAGCGTCATCGGCACGTTCAGCGACAACATTAGCGGCAGGGCGGTGCAGGCGAGGATGAGGGCGTTGCCGATATCCATGACCTGCGATGCGAGGAACTGTCGGGTCGTCTCGACGTCGCTGGTGCAGCGTTGGACCAAATCCCCCGTGTCAGTCTGGTCGTGATGACGGGCCGGGAGGTGGTTGAGGTGATCGTAGAGCTCGTTCTTGAGCTTTTGCGAAATACCATCGCTCGCGAGGGAAGCCTGCCAACCCTTGAGGTAGCTAAAAACGCCACCGATGATGCTCAGCAGGACCATGGCGACAGGAGCCAGCCACAGGTTGGCGCGCAGGTGCTCCGCCCCGCCCAGCAGGTGGAGAAACCCGAGCACTGGGCGCGAGGTATCCGCGGCCACCTGCTTGCCGGCGATGGCGAAGTCGATGGTAACACTGCCAATCAACGGGACACCGTAGTTCAGCAGGGTGGCCATCATGAGGCAGCCCAGCGCGAAGCCATAGCGCAGGCGATTACCTTTCATAAGTGACCAAATGGTAGTTAAATGGGAAAGCATGACGAAGTGCGGAAATCCAAAAAGAAAATGGGAAAGACAAAAAACCCGCTCGGTGGAGAGCGGGTGCAGGGAGAATTACTTTTCCACAAAGCCCGCTCGAAATAGCGGGCTGAAGGCTCGACTCAGAAGGTCAAGCGGCCCGCGCGAATGCCGAGAATAACAATTTTGGCAAATGGGCGGGTCATCATAGGAGGGCGGGGTTGGTTTAAGGTCAGGCGGAGAAAAGTCAGCGAGTTGGGGAGAGGCAAGCCGGTAGTTAAATTTTTTTGCACCCACACAGGGTATTACGGCGGATTTTCCTCGGAGTTATGGTTTCGGAATTATTTTCTAAGAAAGCGGCATCGCCTGCGTCTATCACCTGAAGCCCATGGCCCACGACAATCCGACACCACGGGATACGACGCATGAAACCACCGGGAACCTGGAACGCACCTTTGCGGAACACCAAGCTCCGCTCACCCGCTATGCCACCAAACTACTTTCAGATCCCGACCGCGCCCGCGATGTGGTGCAGGACACCTTCATCAAACTCATGGCCCAACCGGCCGGAGCGGTGGACGGACACGTGGTCGAGTGGTTGTTTACGGTTTGCCGGAATCGGGCCCTCGATGTGTTGCGAAAGGAAGGGCGCATGAAACGGTTTGAGGAAGGCGAAGTGGAGCGCGTGACTGCGGCTGATCCGCGACCGGGCCGAGCCCGTATTTGCGCGAGGCTGCGAGGTTGGCTCCGATCTCTGTGAGATTGAGCCCCGTATATTCCTGCCACGCCGTGGACTGCAGCCGAGCACCGAACCAGGCCTGCCACTTCTCGTTTACGGGACGCAGATTGCTGTATTCGAACAACCCGCTGAGCGAGCTGTCCGGTTTTTGCTCCCTTATTGCCAGATTGGTATTGTTGTCATGCTGGGCCGAAATTTGCACGAAGGTCGTGCCGGTCATGGTTCCCGCCGCAAACAGAAACAGGCCCACGATGGTGAACCGCATGAGGCTTATCCAACAAGGGGTTCGGTTGGCACAAACTTGGTTCACGAATCGGATAAGAGGGGTTCCATGGTTCGCCACACGGTATCGGCCAGGAGTTGCTGACCTGCGGCAGTGGGGTGAATGAGGTCAGGCTGATTGAGGTTCGGGTCGCCCCCGACACCTTCCAAAAGAAAAGGGATGAGTTCGCAATTTTTATCCCGGGCAATGGCAGGAAAAATCTCCCGGTAGCGTTGGGTGTAATCATTACCCAAATTGGCGGGCATCTGCATTCCCGCCAAAATCACTTTGACCTGCGGATAACGTGCCCTGACTTGATCAATGATTGCAGCGAGATTCTCGGCGGTCACTTCAGGAGCGATACCGCGCAGACCGTCGTTGCCGCCGAGGGCCAGCACGAGAATATCGATATGCTGCCGCATCAGCCAGTTGATCCGCCGCATGCCACCGGCCGTGGTGTCTCCGCTCAGACCGGCATTGATCACGTTATATGGCAGGTTGCGGGTGGCAATTTTGTCCTGCAATAGGGCCGGGTAGGCCTCGGCCCCCGGGTTGGACAAACCGTAGCCGGCCGTAAGGCTGTCCCCAAGGCAGACAATGGTTTTCGTTTCATTCGCCCGGCAACCCAGGGCGACGCACAGGCATAAAATGAGTATTCGCACGTTCATCCGGATATTTCGACCGCTTGAACTAGCCTTGATGCGATTTCGGGGTTTGTGTGAACCATCTTACCTATGACTGCTCACCTGATGCTAAAAGTCGAGCGACTGACCAAATCTTATCCTGCCCCCGCGGGAGCCCTGATCGTATTAAAGGAGGTGAGTTTTGAACTTACAGCCGGAGCGAGTTTGGCGATCGTAGGCCCGAGTGGGAGTGGCAAGACCACACTGCTGGGGCTCTGTGCGGGACTGGACACTCCGACCAGTGGTCAGGTCCACCTCGCCGGTGAATCTCTGCATCAGTTGAATGAGGATGCCCGGGCCCGGGTGCGTAATGCGCATGTCGGGTTTGTTTTTCAGAACTTTCAACTAATCCCGACGCTCACGGCGTTGGAAAACGTGCTCGTGCCGCTCGAGTTGCGCGGGGAGGGCGGCCGGGAAAGCGAGGCAAGGGTCCTGCTCGATCGGGTGGGACTCGGTTCGCGGGCGGACCATTACCCGGTGCAGTTGTCGGGCGGCGAACAACAGCGGATTGCCCTGGCGCGGGCGTTTATCAATTCACCCAAAATTCTGTTTTGCGATGAACCGACGGGCAATCTCGATGGGGAAACCGCCGCCAGCATGACCGAGTTGGTTTTCGGTTTGAACCGTGAACGCGGCACAACCCTGGTATTGGTGACGCATGACCTCGAACTGGCCAAGCGCTGCCAGCGGATCATCCGCTTGAAAAACGGCGCGGTGCTCGGGGAATAACGGATCGGGTCATTCCATGAATTTCACGATCAAAATGGCCTGGCGGGACTCGCGCGCCTCACGCCGCCGCCTGACGCTTTATTCGCTCTGCATCGTGCTGGGGGTAGCCGCGCTGGTGGTGGTGGGAGCGTTCAGCGTGAACCTGCGGCAATCGGTTGAGGATCAGGCCAAGGGATTGCTCGGGGCCGATTTGGTCGTGGAGTCACGGCAAGAATTTCCGCCTGAGCTGCAGGCATACCTGGCTGGGCTGGGTGGCGAACAAGCGTCGGAGGTGGGCTTTTCCTCCATGATGGTTTTTCCGACCGCGCAAGAGGCGACGCGATTGGTGCAAGTGCGCGCCGTGGAGGGTAACTTTCCTTTCTACGGTGCATTTGAGACCGCGCCCGAATCGGCCGCGGCACAACTTAGCCTTGGTGATAAGGTCGTAATTTTGGAGGCCACGTTGATGAACCAATATGGCGTGCAACCGGGCGATAGGGTCCGTCTGGGGCGCAGTGAATTTAAAGTGCTGGGGGCGGTATTAAAGATGCCGGGTGAATCGATGGCGGTTACCCAACTGGCCCCGCGCGTCTATATCCCGCTTGGGCAACTGGACGATACCGGCTTGGCGACCAAGGGGAGTCTGCTGCGCTACAAGGTGGCACTGGCATTGCCATCGACGGTCGATCCCGGGGTGCTGGTAGCAGAACTAAAGGAGAAATTTTCCACGGATCGTTTGCGCTATGATACGGTCGCGATTCGCAAGGAACGGCTCGGGCAAGTGATCGATAATGTGCAGGCCTTTTTAAGTCTTGTCGGGTTCGTGGCCTTGTTTCTCGGGGCGATCGGAGTGGCCAGCGCCATTCACGTTTATGTGCGACAGAAGGTCGCGACAGTGGCGATCCTGCGCTGTTTGGGTGCCTCGGCCCGACAGGGATTCGGGGTTTATTTGTGGCAAGGGGCGGCGATCGGCTTGGTGGGGGCTGGATTGGGTGGATTACTCGGACTGGGGTTGCAGTTACTGTTGCCCGGCGCATTGAACGGCCTGCTGCCGATACCGGTCGATTTCTCAATTTCCTGGACGGCCACCCTGCGCGGCATGGCGGCGGGTTGGTTCATCTGTTTGCTGTTTACCCTGCTCCCGTTGCTGGCCATCCGCCGGGTGTCTCCCTTGGTCGCACTACGATCGATGGGAGCCGAAAAATCCCCGGGGTTTGATGGCTGGCGCGTCGCTTTGTGGATTTTGATTGGTGCGGCCGTGATCGGCTTTGCCATTTGGCAAACCCAGAGTGTCCGCATTGGTCTGGGATTTGCCGCCATGCTGACATTTGGCTTTGCGGTGCTGGCCGGGTTGGCAAAAGCGGTTGCCTGGGTCGCACGGCGTTGGGCGCCGAAACGCCTGCCCTACGTGGTTCGTCAGGGGATTGCCAATTTGCACCGCCCGAACAATCGCACGGTCCTGCTTTTGCTCTCCCTCGGCCTTGGCACATTCTTGATGCTCACGCTTTATCTGACGCGAGTGACTCTGCTGGCCCAAATCGAAGGCACGGCCGGCGGGGGTCGCGGCAACCTGATGTTCTTTGATATTCAGGACGACCAGATCGATGACCTCGGCAAACTGGTGGCGGACGAAGGGATGCCCGCGTTGCAACAGGCTCCCATCGTGACGATGAAAATCCGCGCGATCAAGGGACGTGGCGTGGAGGAGCTGTTGGCCGAGGACAAGGACGGCGTGCCGGGTTGGACGTTGCGGCGCGAATACCGCTCGACCTATCGCGATACCTTGTCCGACACGGAGGAATTGACCCAAGGAAAATTCACAGGCCGGGTGCCGGAGGATACTCTGGTCGTGCCCATTTCGGTGGAAGAAAAACTGGCCGCCGACTTGCAGGTGAAACTGGGCGATGAAATTGAATTTGATGTGCAAGGGGTGCCGATGCGCACGAAGGTGACCAGTCTGCGCAAGGTGGAGTGGCGGCGGATGGAGCCGAACTTCTTTATTGTGTTTCCAGCCGGGGTGCTGGAACCGGCGCCGAAGTTTTTTGTGGTGGCCGTGCGGGCAGCAGATGCCGCGGCATCGGCGCGTTTGCAACAGGCGGTGGTGCGTAAATTCCCGAATGTGTCCGCCATCGATCTGACCATGCTGATCGAAACCTTCGATGGGATATTCTCGAAGGTCGCCTTTGTGATCCGGTTCATGGCGCTTTTCACGGTGGTGACCGGTTTGATCGTGCTGGCGGGAGCCGTGGCGGCCGGGCGGTATCAACGCATCCGCGAAGTCGTGCTCTTGCGCACCCTCGGGGCGACCCGCCGTCAGCTTTGGCAGATGCAACTGGTGGAATACGCGATCCTGGGCCTGCTGGGTGCAGTGGTCGGTGGGTTGCTCGCCGTGGCTGGCAATGCCTTGCTCGCGCATTTTGTATTCAAGGTTACGGCGATGGTTCCAATTGGCGGAATGCTCCTCGCCGTCTTGGTGGTGACTGGAATTACGTTACTCACGGGCTTGCTTTCCGCCCGCGGGGTGACCGACCATCCGCCCCTCGAAATTTTACGGCAGGAAACATGAAACGAAATGTAGTCACTTTCAGTTACACGCTGCGCGATCCGGCGGGTCGGGTGTTGGATACCTCGGTCGGGGGTGAACCAATCACCTTTCTTGAAGGGGCCGGGCAGGTTATCGACGGCTTGGATGAACAACTGCGTGGTCTGGCTGCGGGCACCCTATCCATACTACAAGTTCCCGCGGCCAAGGCCTACGGAGAGCGGGAAGAGTCGCAGGTGCAACGCCTGCCGCGCGAGCAAATACCCGTCGAGGGTGCCTTGAAAATTGGCGACCGTTTTCAGACCGACACTGACCGTTATGCGCCGGTTGTTACGGTGGTGGCCGTGGATGACGAGACGGTGACCTTGGATGCCAATCATCCGCTGGCGGGTGTAGACCTGACTTTTGAAGTCGAGGTGATTGCAGTCCGGCCGGCCACCGAGGACGAGCTCACTCACGGGCACGCGCATGGGGCGGATGGCGACGAACATTGCTCCTGATGGAGCGATGCATCTCAACACTTTCATCCTATGAAAATACTCGGCATTGATATTGGTGGATCCGCAGTCAAAGGCGCACCCGTGGACACAAAAACCGGCCGTTTGTTGGCGGAAAGGCATCGGATTGCCACGGATGGGAAACCCACCCCCGCGCAAATGGCTGAAACGGTAAAGGAACTGGCAGCTCACTTTAAATGGCGAGGCCCCATCGGGGTGGGTTTTCCGGGGGTGATCCACGGTCCGCGCATTTTCACATCGGCGAATCTGCACAAAGATTTCTGTGGCTGCGATGCGGTCAGTTTGTTTGGGCAATCAACCGGTTGCCGGGTGGCCTTGGTCAATGATGCCGATGCAGCTGGTCTGGCGGAAATTCGATTTGGCGCCGGCCGCAATGTATCCGGCACCGTGTTGTTGCTGACGTTGGGCACCGGAGTGGGCTCGGCCCTGTTCAGTGAAGGGAGACTTTACCAAAATAGTGAACTGGGCCATCTGCCCATCCGAGGTAAGTCTGCGGAGCGTTTTGTATCCTCGGCGGCCAAGGTGCGTCGCGATCTAAGCTACCGCAAATGGGGCAAGGAGCTCGGCGACTATGTGCATATTTTGGAGAACATCCTCTGGCCTGAGCTCATCATCATCGGCGGCGGAGTGAGCAAGGATCACCAAAAGTTTTTCAAGCATATCAAACCGCGGGCGAAACTCGTTCCGGCGGAATTCTTCAACGAAGCCGGCATAGTCGGGGCGGCACTCTGGGCCGCCGAACAGAAATAGCGTGCAGGCGTCACGATGAAATCCGCGAAGGTGCTCATCGTAGGGCAGGGTCTGGCTGGCACGGTGCTGGGTTGGTCGCTGACCCGGGCCGGCATCGAATGGAGGATGATTGACGCCGGTCATGAACGCGCGGCATCCCGCGTCGCGGCTGGAATCATCAACCCGGTGACCGGGCAACGTTGGGTAAAGACCTGGCGGATCGAGGAACTCTGGCCGGAGACCCGAACAGCTTACTTGTCAATTGAGCAGGAACTGGGCGTGACGCTCTGGCGAGAGATGCGGATTCGTCGTTATTGGCGGACGGACAAAGAACGCCGCGTGCTCGAAGCCAAATGCGCCCGGGGTGATCTGGACCCTTACGTAACGGCGATCGACCATGACAGCTGTGTGCTGGCTCCGGCAGCCCGCGTGGATGTGCAAACCATGTTGGTTGAGTCTCGGCGGCGCTGGTTGAAGGAAGGGCGATTAACGGAAGGCTGGGTGGAATGGCGCACAGTTTCATCGCAGGACACGTTGACGATTGATTGCACAGGGGCGGCGGCTCGCAGTGGTCTGTTTAGCCATTTATCATGGTCCGTCTCCAAAGGTGAAGTGCTGCGGATTGCGGCGCCGGATCTGGCGCCCGATACCATTTTACATCGAGGTCACTGGCTGTTGCCGGTGGAGCAGGGTGATGCTTGGATTGGGGCCACGCACGAACCTGGCGTAGAAGATTTACAACCGACATCAGCCGCGCGGGATGCCCTGTTGGCGAGTGCTGAAAAACTAACCGGCCAACACCATATGCCTACCCAGCATATGACTGGACTGCGGCTCGCCGCTGATGATATGCGGCCGGTGGTGGGCCGGCATCCGGATTATCCATTGCTGGGCCTCATCGGAGGGCTGGGAAGCAAGGGCGTGCTTTATGCGCCGTGGTTGGCTCGGCAGTGGGTGGAGCAGCTGCAACAGGATACTGCGTTTGATCAGGAGGTTGGAATCGGTCGGTATTTTCCCGCTTGATGAGTGAAATGGCCGGATATACCAGCGCTATTCTCCGTTGATACCATGAATCCCGTTGTGGTCGTTCATCTGCTGGTCGCCGTCATAGTGTTGGTGGCGGCGGTGCCTTTGATTCGGAGACAGGTTAAAATGAACCACTGGTATGGCGTGCGTATTCCGGCCGCCTTTGTCTCGGAAACAGCTTGGTATGACATCAATGCGTATGGAGGCCGCTTGTTGTGGCGCTGGGGCTGGGCTATCATGATCACCGCTTTAGGCGGGGCAGTGCTGGAGCGAAACTATTGGGTGGCATATGACTGGACCTCCCTCGTCATCAGCATGGGCGGACTCGCATGGGTGATGCTAAAAATTTTCCGATACCCCCGAAGGTAACCGCACCGACAGTGCCATTCGTCGCATAATAGCGTCGGTTCGTCGCAAAGATGGGTATTGCGCTTGTCTAAGGCGGTTGGGGTGGGGAAAAGGCGCGGTTACGATCATGCAAATTCGTTGGGCAAAACTCGGGATCATAATTGGGGGATGGGCCATCGTGGGCTCCATCCTCTCGCTCGAGATTTTGTTCAATATGCGGGCGAGTATGAAGGCGGAGTATTTTGATGTGCTGGGAATCGCCATTCCGCAATTTGGCCGGGCCTTGATGTGGGCTTTGCTTGCCCCCTTGGTGCTCAAATTGCGCAAGATGGTGCCATTGAGTCAGGGCAACTGGCTGGGAGGGATGTCATTTCATCTCGCGGTCAGCTTTCTGGTCATGGCTGAGTTTTACGTGGGTCGGGTATTTTTCATGCTCATCCTTTGGGATGAATGGCCGCTGGGTGAATTTTGGAACACAGTTTTGGCTAATTTCTACGGGCGAAACATCATCGACATGGCCTACTACTGGGGCGTGATCGCCTACGGCTACAGCTTTGAGATTTATCACAAATACAAGAACGAGGAGATCAAGGCGGCACAGTTGGAAGCGCGCTTGATCGAATCAGAACTTAATGCCCTCCGGCAGCAACTGCACCCGCATTTCCTGTTCAACACCATGAATACGGTCGCGGTGCTCGTGCGGGAAGGTCAGAACGAGCAGGCGGTCTCCTTGCTGTCGCGCCTGAGTGCGCTGTTGCGCATATCCCTTGACCAAACGCGCAGCCCCGAGGTGACCCTGCAGCAGGAAATGGATTTTTTGGAACGCTATCTTGAAATTCAGCAGGCGCGTTTTTCCGACCGACTGAGTGTGACGGTTGATATTCCCATTGAGCTGCGCACGGCGCGTATTCCGAATTTGATGCTCCAACCCATCGTGGAAAATGCGATTCTGCATGGCGTCGCCCCGAAGTCAGGACCGGGTCATGTCCATGTGTCAGGCCGCAAGGAAGGGGATGACCTTTGCCTCGAAGTCCGGGACGACGGTCCCGGCGTCGTAAACACGGGTCGTGGTCGGGTGCGCGAGGGAATTGGCTTGGCCAACACGCGCGAGCGACTCGCCAAACTTTATGGGCCGGCCGGCCGGCTGACGTTGACAAGCGTGGCCAGCCGTGGCGTCACGGTGTTAATCGCTTTACCCTATCATGTATGAAACCTGATGCGACCAGCCCCGACCAGCCGCGCATTCGCACTTTGATTGTGGATGACGAACCCACGGCCCGACGCGGCGTGCGTTTGATGCTGGGCAATGACCGTTCGGTCGAAGTGGTGGGAGAGGCGGCCAACGGATTTGAGGCGGTGGATTTGATCCGCAGCGAGCAACCGGATCTGGTATTTCTCGATGTGCAGATGCCGGGCTGCGACGGCTTTCAAGTGCTCGAGAAGATCGGTCGGGCGAACGCGCCGGCGGTGATTTTTGTCACGGCCTATGACGAGCACGCCCTGCACGCCTTTGAAGTCAATGCAGTGGATTATCTGCTGAAACCCTACGATGACGAACGGTTTAATTCGGCGGTGGCGCGCGCCAAGGATGCGGTGCGCCGGCGCAGTGTCGAAGCCGACAATTCACGGCTTAACCAACTCATGGAGTTTTTGCAGACCCGCATGGGCATGAAGGCCTCCACGGATGCGGCCGCCGAAAGCCATGAACGCATATTGATCAAGTCTTCCGGGGACATCTACTTTTTGAAGGCCGATGAAATCGATTGGATCGAAGCCGAGGGCGACTACATGAAGTTTCACGCGGCCGGTCGCTCACATTTGATGCGGGAGACCATGGCGCGACTGGAAGCACGCTTGGACCCGAAACGCTTCATGCGCATTCACCGTTCGAC
>Ga0222713_10006207_pt1 | contig 11408 bp, 10 predicted proteins | sample C33_649DmetaG_FD_165061 | JGI IMG/M metagenome (GOLD analysis project Ga0222713, IMG submission 165061) | Estuarine water microbial communities from San Francisco Bay, California, United States - C33_649D | ecosystem: Environmental > Aquatic > Marine > Unclassified | place: USA: California... | reverse complement strand
AGAACCATTAAGTATTCACTTTTTCTTCTTGTTCTATAACCCATACCAATACGAGACTTTTCCCATGTAATTAAATCAACAATGGAAAGGTCGGCTTTCTTAAACCAATGCGAAACACCTTCGCATAAATGGAATTTGTCAATCCATAAAAATAAATGCCCAGAAGGAACAAGACACCTTGAAATTTCGTCAATAAATTCAATAATAGTACTTTCGTCCATCTGCTCTAATTCACATCTTCTTTTTTCTCTGCTTTTTCCTTCATTACCATAGTTTAATTTGTTTAGTATGCCACGGTATTGAGGGTCAAAAAAAGAGGTTTTAACAGTTTGCGATGGTATTAAATCAAGCAAATCCAATCCATTCATTTTAAGATTTCTGTTTATTAACGATGATACATCGCTTACTGTCTTTTCAATTGGCGTCACGCCAGTAAATACCATTTTTTTTAATAACGCTGTTTCAATCATAAAACCCTTGAAAATTCCAATTCTTTGTAACTTGTTTTTGTTGAAGTAAATTTCTTTTGAAATGTCAAATATTATTGAAATTCAAAACCTTTCTAAAAGTTTTGATGGCAAAACCATTTTAAATAATATTAATCTTGGCATTCCACAAAATGGTCTTTTTGGAATTGTTGGTTTGAACGGAGCAGGCAAAACAACAACAATTAAATGCTTGCTGAATTTAATTCCTGAATACGAAGGCACAATTTTAATTGATGGCAAAACCACTAAAGAAGCAAAAAACCGTAGCGGCATTGCCTACATGCCTGAAAGATTTTCCCCAAATACAAACATTACAGGGTACGAATATATCAAAACTTATTCAAGAATCTATAATACTCCATTTAAAAAAGAAAAAGTTGATGATATTGCACAAGACATTTCCCTTGATTTACCATTCTTAAACTTAAGAACAAAAGAATGTTCAAAGGGAACAATTCAAAAAATTGGAATACTTGCGTGTATTTATGTAAATGTAAAAGTTGTAATTCTTGATGAACCAACATCAGGTCTTGATATTCTTGCAAGAAGAAACCTAAAAAAAGCTTTGGTAAAACATAGCAAAGAAAAAACCATTATTTTTAGCTCTCACATTCTTTCCGATGTTGAAGAGCTTGCACAAAATATTGCCGTTATAGCACACGGAGATTTGATATTTTCAGGCACTCCGCATGATTTCATAAAACAAAATAATGCTCAAAATATTGAGGAAGCATTTGTTTTTAGCTCATGCTCTTCTAAGATTTAAAATATACCCATAAATACCTTCCCATTCTATAATTTTTCTTACATAATTTCTTGTTTCTAAAAATGGTATAAGTTCAATCATCAATACCATTTCTTGATAACTTCCGGCCCTCATGTATGCATTTTCCCATTTTTCTACATTACCGTGTCCTGCATTGTACGCAGCAAGAGCTCTTACATAAGAACCATTATATTTTTCCAGTAAATAATTTAAATAAAGTGTACCAAGATAGACATTGTATCCAGCATTATTCTGCAATTGTGCATAATTATATTTAATACCATATTTTGCACATACAAACTTCGCAGTTGCCGGCATGATTTGCATCATTCCTTTTGCACCCGCCTTACTATGTGCAATTTCTTTAAAGTTACTCTCTTTTTTTATTACAGCATGCAAAAGTGCTAAATGATTTTTTTGTATGCTATCATGGATGTCTTGGCTTTTTATAAGCTTAAATTCCTGTATATCAATAAACCCAACATCTTCAGCAGCTCGTTTTGCATCCGTACAAATATACTTATTATAAGAATCACAAACATGTGTAAGTAGAGAATTCATATAGGACAAATCTTCCACGCGCTTAACAGCTTGAATTACAAATTCTTTTGCATATCCAATATAACCGGAGTTTTTTAAAATTTCTGCAATTTGCAATATTTCCATTATATGCTTTGGCAAGCTTTGATAAAGCTTTTGATTGTTGATTATATTTGTTGTAATAAATTCATCATAGTGTTTTTTATATAATACTCTTTTGCGCTGAATACTCTTTTTCCAGGCAGTGGTTAAATATCTATCACCACCTACAAGAAAATCTGGAGAGATATCATGTATTTCGTCTATAGCTCTAGAACCGTAAAATATGGTGGGTTGCTTTGACGCAATTTGCAGCCAGTATTTATAAACATTCCTATTTCCCATCTTAAAATAACTTTGTGCAATAAAATAAGCTCCCTGGGTTTTTTCATCTAAGCTTTGTGCATTTTCGTAAACATTATGAAAATGTTCATAAGCATAACCGGGATTTTCAATTAACATTGCAATTGCACCAGAAAATATCTCTTTTCTGATGTAGTGTTTATGAGTAACATTTAGATGTATTCTAGAAAGTAACTTATACGCCTCCCATTTATATCCCCTTTCAACAAGATTAAATATTATACTTTGGCTATTGTTCCACCATAATTCTCCATTATGTAAAGTTTGTGGTAACTCTGCAATATATTTTGCTATTCTTGAATAGTTATTATGTTTGTAATGGTATATGATTTTGTCATAAATTAACATCTCGCTGCTAAGTTTTGCTTTTTGTGTGTAATTGTAATATTTTTTGTACTTCCCATCTCCACGAACATATAACCTTGCATACAAAATAGCCATTTGTTTTTCGTTTTGAATCTGTCCAATTTTATGCTGTATATTTAAATACCCATTCTTATTAATTTCTTCATCAATGATGTAATAATCTGAATAAAAACTTCTAATGTAATCAATAAAATCCTGAGGAAGAAAATTGTGGTTTTTTGCATCATCAACAATTTTCACAAACTGTTCCGAGGAAATATTATACTCATCAACATAGCTTTGTGCAAAATGTGTGTAATTGGTAATGTAGTTTACAAGAAGATATTTATCTGAAATATCTAAGAAATCATCTTTTTGAAAAACATACCTATTGATAACATCAGAAGATGGAAAATAAGGCGCATAAATGAGATGGTGTATAATGTTTTCCAGCTCTGACAATGTTATGTTTGACCTTAAACCCACCTGAGGAATAAGCCAAAACAAGGCTTTCTTTTCATTCTCATCTAGATGTTTAACATCCACAAAAGTTCTGCTTGCAACCATCTGTGACAGATTTGATGCAATAGCAAAACCGGAATAGAAAAATACAAAAAGCGCGAGTAATGCTCTCAAATATTATTGACTAATTAGAGCCTGAACTTTGAGTGTTGCATTTTTTGCATAGGAAATATACTGTGAAAGTTTTTCCTTAAAAGCATTGATACTTGTTTCTTCACCATTTTTTAAGAAATTTGTGTATTCTTCTACGATAGCATCAATAGTGCGGTGCATATAGCGAGTATAGGCCGTAATATGTTGCACTGTTTTTTCACCGCTTTCAGGATTTTCCTCAACATACGCCTTTGCAGATTGTATGATTGCATCAATGCGTTTGTACATTTTTTCAACTGTTGACTGAATTGTTTGGTGAATTTGGTTATATACCTCCTTTTGATTTGCTTGCATGTTGTTTCATAACAAATAATACTGTAAAAACATGTTTACACAAAAATATATTGTCAAGTTTTTTTTGGTCAGATATCATTCAATATAAATTTCCACCGCAAGCTCTTCTAATAAATTTCCCATAATGCACTTTTGCACCTTAACCATAACACTTTGAATGTGATTACTAAGATTTTTTACTTCAGTTGCTATCTCGCTTGCTATTTCTTCAATATATTCAAAATGTTTTTTATTTGGCACAATTTTAAGTATATTAATAATTTTATCGTAATCTACAATGTGATTTTTTGAAACAAACAAAACATTATCTGTTTCAACAGTAACAGAAATTAATAACTTTGTTTGATTTACTCTTTCATGATCATAAACACCAACAGAAGCCACTATAGAATAATTACGCAGAATGATTTTCATAAAAAAATATTGCAAAATTTTTATCATTAAAAATTTTCAAATGCGGAATTGCAAGAATATTATCTTCTTGCATAAAAACCGGTAAATGTGCAATCTCTAAAAATGGCTTTTTAATATTTAAGCTTTTTTTAATGCTAAACGAAACATTTCCAAGTGCCATGATTGCACAATCCTTATTACATTGGAATTTTATAATGTTATTCCAAGTTGTATGGAAATCTTTTTTTACCTTTAAAGAGCACAGTTTTTTATATTCCGGAATAATATGCAACATGTTGTTAGATTTCACAAACATACAGTGCATTAGAGTTGTTTTACAATTATCACGCACAAGCCAATTGTGTAAATTCTTTATTAAAGATTGTCTCAGCTCTAAACCAGAGTATGGAAAAATAAATAATAAAAGTTTTTTAATAATTTCTCTAAAAAGAGAAAAATCTTCTGCTATTAACACGTCAACAGGTAGTTTGACGCCAAGCATCTCCTTTTGCACATTTTTACTACAAAAACCCTTCACATATTCATCTTTCCTATTGCATTCATTTTCAATGTTTTTAATAGTTTGCAGTATTCCTGTTTTTTGCCGCTGAGTTAAATTAAGCATTTTTCTAATGTTGTTACGCGTGAATTTGGTATCTTGGTTTGTTTCATCTTCAAACCATGGTAAGGAATGAGTTTGCATATATTGAATAATTTGGTGTTTATCAAGTAAAAATACCATTGGACGAAAAAACTCAATACCGCTTTTAATGGTTTTCTCCCTCATTGAGCTTAAACCCGTTAAACCCGTACCACGCATTGCATTCAAAAAAAATGTTTCAATTTTGTCATCAATATGGTGCGCAAGCAATACATGATTAATTTGATTTAGCTTGCAATAATCTATTATAAGTTGATACCTAGCAATTCGTGCTTTTTCTTCAATGCCATTATAAAACAATTCGTGATTCCACATTAGAATTGCTGAACTCAGACCCCATGTTTTTAGTATTGCTTGCGTGTACTGCGCAACAGTGTTCGAATTTGGTTGCAAATTGTGATCCACAATGACTATGTGTAGTTTAATGTTTGTATATTTAGCAACCTCCGCGGCTATTTTTGTTAAGAACATGCTATCAACACCGCCGGAACAAGCAATCGCAACAGTATCTAATGATTTAAAATAAGAAAAAAGTTTTTCGCGCAATTCTAATGTGGAATCACTCATTAAGCAAAGTCGTTATAAAATTTAACATCTTGATGGGAGATGGGATTTTCAGAATTAATGATTGTGGCTTTGATAAATATTACAGTTTCAACATTTTGAACATATTGTTGATCCGAGCCAAAGATATAACGCAATACAGGCATATCTTTTAACTTTGGAATACCTTTACGCACAACCGATGTACGCTCCTCGTTGAACCCACCAATTACCATAATATCTCCACTTTTAATACGAAGCGTTGAATCAAGTTCTTTTTTCTTAACAATTGGAACTGCATTTGTAATTTTAGTACCGCCCGTTATGGTATCTATACTGGAAAGAAATGATGCCGCGGGGTCATCAACAGTTCCCGTAACTGCAGAAAGCACCGGATGAATGTTCATTGTAATTTCATTTGCCTCGATATCCGCCGTTGCTTGTAGATTTAATATTACACCAATTGGCACTGTTCGCATTACACTTTGTACAATAATTGGTGTGTTTGGATTTGAAAGACTCACCCCTGTTGCTGTAAATTGATTTTGAATTTGTGGCTGTAGTGAAAAATATACATAATCTTGTGCAAATGAAAGCCTTGCTTTTTGATTATTCATAACATTTAGCCTTGGGCTAGATATGGTTTTAGTGGTACCAAATGTTTGTAAAAAATTTACAGCCGCCTTTAAACCACTTCCGGTTTTTAGTGGATTTACAGTTGCAGCAAATGGAGCATTTTTAAAAGATGATACCGTTGATGCTAACAAATTTCCACTACTGTTAAATTTATCACTGTTGTAATTAAAATCAATACCAGAGCTAAATTCATCCTCCAATGCAACTTCTACTAAGCGTACCTCAACAAGAATTTGGGCCGTTGCTACTTTTTTAATTTTTTCAACATATTCCTCTACTTCATTATGAACGGAAATTGGTGCCCTTAGTGTAACAACGCCAGCTTGCTTATTGATTGAATATTCTGTGCCTTTGTTTTGGGAAACTATATACTTCAGACCATTCTCAAATTGCCCCCACATTGAATTGCCAGTTTGTGATAAATCTGACGAAGAATATAAAGAATTTGGAGTATTGGCAACAGTATTGGCAATTGGATTTACGCCCATACCATTGTTATAGTAGTTACCGTTCATACCATTGTTATAGTTTGTCCCACCAACAATGTTGCCAATGTTGTTGTTTACAGTATTACTGCTACCTATAGAACTTACACCACTCCCAGAAGCAATGTTTGCATCAACAAATGCAATATTATAATTTCTTGTAAAAGGTTTATTTGCCATGAAACGCACAACATTATTTTTTACACTAACATTTAGTTCTGCAAGTTCTGCAATTCTTTCTAAAACATCTGCAACTTTTGCATTTTTTAGAGAAAGTATAACTCCACCACTAACATCTGGGTCAACTTCTACATCAATGCCTGCAAGAAGACTAACTTCCATAATTGCATCTTTGATGGATACATTTTCATCAATGCTAACGCTAATTTTTTTTGAACCGGACTCCCCCATTTGTTCGGCAATCGATTTCTTTTTTTCCGGATTCTGAACAACTTGTTTTGCAATTTGTTCAATTTTATTTTTTATAAAATGTTTATTTTCATAACGGTTCAGTATTAATGCAGAATCAACTCTTGCGTGATGCAACGGCGATGCATCTGTTTCTTTGTTAGTGATTTTCCTGCTGTCCTTTTCAACTACCGTACCCTTGGTTTTATCAAGATAATCACTATGAGATGACTGATCTGCTTCATCATCAATATGTGATGCACTATCTTCTGCAGTTTGTATATTACCCTCGAAAGAGGACTGTTCTTGAGCATTTTCACTTTGTTGTGCTTTTTTCGCACAAGACAGCACAAAGAAGAATATAATAAAAGAAAGTGTAGCAAAATTCTTCATAAGAAAACCCAAATAAATAAAGTATACAAGCTTAACGATATTGATGGAATGAAAGGGTAGTGATTGTCATCAACTTGCCTTTTTAACAAACCAAACAACATTCCTATTAAGCCAGCTTCAAGTATAATCATAATTGATTTAGAAAAATCAAGCAAAAAAAATAATATCGTAAACAACTTGATATCTCCAATTCCAATAACAATAACTTTTTCTTTAGTAATTTTTGTACGAATATTTTCATACAAAACCTTAAAACACAAAGGAATTCCTGCCTTTATAAAAGAAAAAGGTGTGATTTTTAACTCTCCTACAGAATATAAAAAACCCACAAAAAAAATAAATAAAATTATTATATGTATATCATAAATATACATAACTTGAATGTCAATAATTGAAATTAAAAATAAAATTGAAGTAACACTGCAAAATAAAAAAAAGGCTAGCATGTTATTCTGAAAAACATAGAAATTTAACAAATAAGCACATCCATGGAGTACTTCCCATATCGTATATTTTATTGAAATAGATTTCTTACACTTAATACATTTACCCTTGCATAAAATATATCCAAGTATCGGAATAAGGTGTAAAAAGCTCAAGACTACTTCACAGTTATCACACTTTGACCTAAGAACAAAAGTTTTTTCCTCGCTTGCAATTCTGAATGCAACTGCAGTAACAAAGCTACCAATATACAAACCTAAAATTAAAATACTAATCCCAGCCAAAATAAACATTGATTTTTCTTAAAAAAGCTTTTGGTGTTGGAACACAAAGAAATTTGCAAGTTTATTTTATGAAAAAACAGAGTTACGCATCTCACGGCTTTGCATTACTTGAGGTGTTTATTGCAATGTTAATTATTACAACTTTAATTTCCGGCCTAATTATTCCAGGTTTAACATTGAACAATTACCAAAAACGCAAAACTACTCACAATAGAATACAACACATACAAAATGCAATTAACAATTATGTAATAACATACGGAAGACTACCATGCCCAATTAGCTTAACAAACAACACTACTCAAAACTATCAGGAACAACTATCTAATGGAGTATGTAGCAGCGTATCTTCTTTTAATTCAGGAAGTACACTGTATGGAGCTGTACCTGTTGATACACTAAATATATCAAGAGAGTACGCCCAAGACGGGTGGGGTAATAAAATTATGTACATTGTGCCAAAAGATCTCACACCTAGTATAACCAGCAAACGTTCAATTGTTTTTTACAAAAATACAAGCTTGGGGTATAAAATTGCACAAACACAAGTTTCTACAAATACTTTAACATACACACAAGATGTCGATTTCTCTAACTACTTAAATACATATTATAGAGATAGCGGCATTGACAGACTCCTAACAAATAACAATATTTACCTACTTTTAAGCTACGGAGATAACGCTCTTGGTGCATACACAATTGATGGGGTTCAAAATAGTACAGTTGGTTACAATGCGACGGTTGGCGAAGAAAATAATTTTGTTAGCACAAGCAAAAATAACAATAATTTTTTCACAAATCCATCAAAAAACTTGAGAGGTGGAAAGCTTGATGATATTGTTTATGAAACTTCTTTAAATGATATCATTTCCGAAAATCCGTCTCTTGTTCACTGTGATTACCGTTATAGTCCATATTATGCATCAGAAGATAAAACATTTACGAATCAAATAGCTGCAAATTCCGTCAGTACAACAAACTTTACCGGAGTACAATACTATACCAGCGGATCAATGATTCAATTTGATCAAAACTGTGTAATATGTCCCACCGTATCCGGCAGACGGCTTTATGTAGAATGCCAAAATGGAAACTGGGGTGAAATTATAAAACGAGACTGTACATGTTAACCTTTTTATATATTATACAAACAGTTTTTTATATAATTGTAGGCTGACTGCGGAACAATGCCACAGTGTGTACTCGTTTTATCATCAATTATTACCAAACTGTGTGGTGTAAAGGTTTTTATAATGACCATCTGTTTTGATAAGCTCTGCATGAGTTCCCTCTTCAACAATTTGTCCATGATGCATCACAATAATTTTATCTGCATTAATAATGGTAGAAAGTCTATGTGCTATTGCAATGGTTGTTTTGCCTTGCATAAATTTATCAAGAGCATCTTGAATAAGTTTCTCTGAAATAGAATCAAGTGCCGATGTTGCTTCATCAAGCAAGACAATTGGAGCATTATAAAGAATAGCTCTTGCAATAGCAATTCGTTGTTTTTGTCCTCCGGATAGTTTTACACCAGACTGCCCAACGATGGTTTGGTATCCGTCCGGCATTCTTTGAATAAACTCTTCTGCATTGGCAAGTCTTGCTGCATTTATAATTTCCTCATGCGAGGCATCTGTTTTTGTGTATCTAATATTGTTTTCAATCGTATCATTAAAAAGTTGAACATCTTGCGAAACGAGAGATATTGATTTTCTTAGCGAAGATAGTGTGATATTTGCAATATTAATTCCATCAATTGTGATCGTACCAGAAGTTGGTTCATAAAATCTTTCTAAAAGCGAAATGATTGTTGATTTGCCGGCACCTGTTGGCCCAACGATTGCAAGAGTTTTGCCACTTTGAACAGAAAATGATACATTGTTCAGGGTAAGACTTTCATGTTCTTTATTATATCTGAACGAAACATTTTTAAATGATATATCACCACAAACATTTGTAACCTCTATTGCGTTTGGAGCATTTTTAATTTTTACTTCTCTTTCCATTTCACCGCGAATAACATCAACGGAAACAAGAAACATTTGAACTGTAAAATTTAGTCTTGTCAAAGATTTCAACGGCTTATAAGCAATGGTCATCGCTGTAAAAAATGCAAAAAACTCACCTGAAGTTAAAGTACCATTTATTACACTATATCCACCATACCATATTACTGAAGCAACACCAATAATTGAAATTGTTTCATTAATTGATGGTAAAATTGAAGAAAGTATAATCACTTTTCTTCTAAAATTTAAAATTGCACCAAAAATTTTACTTGTTCTTTGAAGTTCAAAAGCTTCTGCAGCATTTGATTTCACAAGCTTTGGAAATTTAAGTGAATCATCGGTATGAGACATTAAACCCTCCATACCAAGTTGTGTGGAATTAATAGACTGACGCAGTTTTTTTGAAATAATAACAACAGGCATTATTGTAAATGGTAATGAAATAAGGCTTAAAAGTGTTAACACAGGACTTTGATAAAACAACACTATTAGTAGTGCAATAACTGTAAGGAATTCTCTAATTGCTACAACAATAATAGTATTAATACCATCTGCAATAGAGTTTGTTGTATGAAACATTTTTGTTAACATTGAACCTGTGGATGTATTATCAAAAAATTCCATATCTGCATTAATATATTTTTCATACATAGCAGACTGAATACCAAGAGTAATTTTAGCCATCATTACCTGCATAATACGCGTCTGTAAAAACAATGCAGTATTTTTAATAATAGTAATTACTATAATAACAAACGGAAGAATAACAAGCATTGCGGTATTTTTTTCAACGAATATTTTATCAAGTACTTCTTTCACGAGATAAGCATATGCAGCTGTTGTTCCGGCAACTACAAACATTAATGCAATTGCAATAAAAAACTTAACACGAAAGTGTATAAAGTAGGGTTTTAGAAAGGTTAAAGCATAAATAAACCTCTTAATAAGTCCAATAGATACTACCTTCATGTGTTATCAAATACTAATAAGACCAAATACAGCAGTATAATGACAAGTCAAGATTTATTATAGCAAGGTAAATAACGATGTGAGATATAAGAATATTTAAACTAATATGTTTGTTTAACAAGTCTGGCTATACCTACTCTCCCACATTTAAGCAGTACCATTGGCGGAAACAAGTTTCACGATAGAGTTCGGAATGGTGTCTTGTGGTTCCATGATTCCAATAATAGCCAAACTTGTTAAACAAACATTCGCATTGTACAAAACAAAACAGTATTAATACCGCATAGAAAATATACTTCTAAATTAAATCAATCGAGTTATTAGTAATGGTTAGCTTAATGCATTACTGCACTTACACACCCATCCTATCAACGTGGTAGTCTACCACGACTCTAATTGGGAAATCTAATCTTGAGGCAAGTTTCACACTTAGATGCTTTCAGCGTTTATCTTTTCCATACTTAGCTACCCAGCATGCCCCTGGCGGAACAACTGGTACACCAGTGGTATGTCCACTCCGGTCCTCTCGTACTAGAAGCAGACCCTCTCAAATTTCCAACGCCCACGGCAGATAGGGACCGAACTGTCTCACGACGTTCTGAACCCAGCTCGCGTACCACTTTAATCGGCGAACAGCCGAACCCTTGGGACCTTCTACAGCCCCAGG
>Ga0222713_10006203_pt1 | contig 11413 bp, 22 predicted proteins | sample C33_649DmetaG_FD_165061 | JGI IMG/M metagenome (GOLD analysis project Ga0222713, IMG submission 165061) | Estuarine water microbial communities from San Francisco Bay, California, United States - C33_649D | ecosystem: Environmental > Aquatic > Marine > Unclassified | place: USA: California... | reverse complement strand
TTTGTTACGAGTACGTATTTGTAGACTCTCGCCATGGCCCACTGGGCCGCCGTGGCGCCCGGACGGCTTCCGCCTGTCTTCCACGCCTTGAGGCCCCTGTTGTAGACCGTGTTGAGCGTCGAACGGCTTATTCCCGTACGACGCGCGATAGCCTCTTTATTGAACTTGAGACCTGGATAGGTCCTGTGAAATAACATGGTCCATTTTGACTTTTGTTTCGTCCCGCCCTTGTTCGACCGTCCCAACCGCAACTTGCTGTAGGGAACCCTGCGTCTTTTCAAAAGTTCCAATTCTCTTCTCAATTTCATGGAGCGACTCAGACCTGTAAAATACCGCTCGGGCCAAGCGCGTCTCAGAGTCACATGACGGGGCCTCATTTATTTTATTGTAGGATAATAAATGTACCGCAACCGAAACAATGCAAACCTCATGGAGGAACTCGAGGGTCGTGAAATGGCCGTCGCTACGATGAACATGCTGGCAGGCTACAAGAATTTTTACAGAAATCAGATTCGCGCCATCAAGCAGGAGCTGGCCAATCGGCGTCAGGCTCGGGCAGCCAAAGTTATTCAGAAGGCTTTCAAAAACGTATATTACACGCCCAACAACACCGGAACTGGACTGCGTGGTCGCGGCTACCGCGTGGCCATTGCTCGTATGCGCGGAAACAACGCCTCTCAGATCGGCCCACGTGAACACATAACACGTGTTCTCAAAAGCAAACTGAACAACCTCCGCCGTCAGACGAACCGCGGCGCGATGGTGAACATCTATAATAGCATGGAGCGCAAATGGAAGAAGGCTGGTGGCGTGCACGGGGCAAACGTGATGAACAACGCACAGAAGATCATGTTACGTGCTGGTCTCATTTAAAGCCGTGCCGCGTTATTTTACAAACAAAAATGGGTTGGGGAATTTCCATCGACCAAGACGAGAATGGTTTCGTCTACTGTCACGACGCCGACTTCGAGACGGGTCCGGACGATTACAATGGCTACCCACCGTGCAGCTACGACACGATCTATGAGGGCGTCGAAGCGCACCATCGTGATATTGATGGGGCCCGTGACGAGATTGGCCTAGATGCGGCCCGTGAGCAGGCCTGGGAGGCGTTCGGGTACGCCAAGAGGTGCTGGGATCGCCTAGATGACGCGGAACAGTGGAAGATTCACGGGGAGTGGATGGCTGAGAAGCGCAAGGAGATCAAGGAGTGTGTAGTGGACAAGGAGGCGCGAAAGGCGAAGAACAAAGAGATTGCGGCGTTCAATCACGCGCCGGTCGTGAAGCTCGAGGACGAGATCAAGGCCCTTGAGGAACGTCTGGCCCGTAAGCGCACTGAGCACCAAGCACTTCGCGCACCCCTCACGAAGCTCGAGGCCGAGTACGCGGAAATCACCCAACCGGACCGTACCAAGAAGGAGCTCCAGGAGCTCGTGGAGCTTGAGAAGGCATGGGCTCGTGACCGTTAATTTCTATACTTAAATTAATGAACTACGCAGTCGTGGAGGGTAAACCTGGTCAATGGGCCATTAATAATTCAGTAAAAAACACAATCTTCCAGTACGTGAAGAACATTATGGACCCTAATAACAGCCGCGCCCATTTCAATAGCTATTTTAATAAGCGCGGCCGCAACTATATTGCTATAAATGAAAAAGGGCAAATCTTAGGATTCGCCATCCTCGGCCCTAACAAACGCTCTGGGACGACGCGGCTTTATCTTATTGGGACGAAACCTCGACTTGGCGTGGGGAATGCACTATTGGCTCAAATTGAACAAAATGCGAGTAACCGAGGCGTCCGCAAGATTCGCATAATAGACCCCGTTAATAACGCCCGATCCTTCTATAGTCGCATGGGGTACAAGAATAGTAAGCGGAACACGATGTCCAAGAAGCTCAATAAACGAAAATCACCTTCTCGCCGGTCTCCAGCGCGGCCTTCATCTTCGTGAGCGCCTTCTGGACCGCTGCCTTCACTTCATCGAAGGCCCCCTCGTTGAATTCCTCCTCAAAATTAGCCAGGTCCTCCTTGGAGATGACCATCGGCTTGTTGCGCCAAAACAGCACTTCAGTGAGGCCTGAATCGTAGGCCTCATTGAAGTCCTTGGGCGTCTTGAACGTCTTTTCCTGATAAAGGTTGTTGATCCAACTGAGAACGTCGGGGTGGTCGAACTCCCCGAGCTTGGTCTTCCACTGAGGCATCGCAAAGCCGATGAGCTTGCGCTTTGGCGCGTACTTCACGGGAAGGGTCGCAAACTTGAGCATTTTTGGGTGGAATTGAGCATGATTTTGGGAAACCCTTGAGCCCCTCAAGACACGATTTCAGGCCGTCCCGCAAAGTGAAACTCAAAAAGCGACCCAGGTTTATCAAAATACATAAAATCGTCTAGACCTCGCCAGACGCCTCTGTTCCGCCCGTTCGGGCCCTGAAGCCACGCGCCGGTGTCCGTGGGCACCGCATCCTCAAACACCTCCCAGCAATACACGTCGTACGACTCGTCAAAGTTGATGTACAGGAGCTTTTTGAGCGCCGCAAAGTATCTGAATGTTGTCGGTGCGATGGGCCGCGGAACAAAGTCGGACTTCTGAAGGCGCCTTGGCTTGAAACCCAAGGCGCGCCGTGTATCAATATCGGCGAAACTGGCCACGTGTTCGACGAGGTCCCATGGTAGTTTGCCCCAGATTTCGGGGTCCATCTTAAAAGTTCAGTGCCATAAACCTTTAACGGGACTCCGACCGAGTGAGTGGTTCACGTAGTTCTACTGTACAGCCCTTGGGCTCAAAGTCATACTGCTTTTTAAATGCCTCGCGACCCCGAGTGTACTCTTCCGAGAGACTGAACCAAAGAGCCTCCTTACACAGCTCGTGATCGATGACGCCGTTCACGGGTTGCATACAACTCGCGCACCACATTGCGTTACAGACGCGGAACTCCTCTAAATAACTCAAGGGATTCCCGTGTACAACCGCGCGATACGCGGAGGCCATCCCCTCCTTATGAAAGTTTCGTAGTCGCCGTGTGGAATCTTGCCCGTGAAGGGAAACAAGCACATACTATTAGTTATCAAAAGATTCAAAGAGCTCCTCGACCGGTGACTTTTGCGCTAGGCCATCCACCCCCACGAACCACTTGCCTTCCGGGCCGCATCGCTTCTTGTCAAGACGGACCATCTTGGCGTAGTCGTGATGGACCTTTCCAGGACTCACCGCGACGACAGAGCGCACACACGTCTGGGCTCTGTTGTTGTAAAATAGGCAAACCTTACAAAGGCTCATTTCCTTTACAAACGCGACACACCTCTAAATAGTTCAAGCGGCTCCCACGTGAAGACGCCCGGCAGCTCCCCACAAATGCGGACAGCCTCTTCGCGCGTCTCCACATAGACCAAATTGACGCCATCTTTGAGATCACGGATGACGTATATCATTTTTAGTTACTTTTTACAGGCTCCACAGCCTTAACAAGGAACCTAATTCAAATTAGTCCGTGGAATTCTTCTCATTGAACGAGGTGTGTACGGGGAGCGTTTGGGTGACGTGCGCACAGCCGAGCCCTTCTTTGCCGACCGGTGCCGTCTGTAGGCTGCCTGAATTTTACGCGCGGCAGCCTGTCTGCGCGCGTTCTGACCCAAGGCGGCGTAGTTGTTATTACCCGACAGCCCAAGCTTTCTTTCAAGTTGTTTCAGTAGAATCTTGGGTAGAGCAGTCGCCGCCGAGGCCACGTACTCGCGTCTCACCCATCCCCTGGAGCTGGGGTGGTTCGGGCCCAGTACGCGCGTAGCGACTAAATACGAGTTATAGACTTGCGCGTGTGCTCTTTCAGCTTCCTTTAAGTTCTTGCTTAGTGCCGCCAGGGCGCGTTTTTGTATGAGTGTTGGCGACGGCATTATTATTACTGGGATTTTTTTACAGGAAACCACCAGTCAATAATCTCACCCATGCGAATCGCTAGATACATCAACGCCGAACTGACCCGCGCGGACATTTTGGTATGGCGGTCGATTACAACGTTCCATGCCATAACCTTGATGTCTGGGTTAGTTTCACGAGCACAGTACATTTTGTAATAAAATTACACTAGGCCTTAATTAACGTACTTGAGGTCATCCACGGCCCGGTCAACCTTCTTGAGGCGCCGTTCCATACAACCCAAGAGTACGAAAGCGTACATGGCCACGAGACCCGTGAAAATCACGAGACCTTTGAGGTCAGCCGTTTCCATTGAATTTATCACTTAATTATTCCTTAACTACAAATACTGGTCTCTCGTTGAATGGAATCCCGTTGAACCGAGTAGTAGCTGCTGACGTGTAAGCCCCCATGCGTGGCCAGACGACCCAGTCACCCTCCTGGAGACTTTCGGGCAACGAAATTTGTTTTGAAATTATGTCACCCCCATCACATGTGGAGCCAAACAAAACTTTAGGAACCTGGTGACTTTCAATTTTGTTTCCAAATTGGTCAAGGAAAAATCCTGGTAAGGGTTCGGCATGATCAAAAAGTACGCAGTTGAAGGCCCCATAAAGGGACTCTGAAATAGTCACACCTCCCCCCTTGACCCCCATGACCGGAGTGACGAGTGTGGCCATGTGCTCGACCATGTACCTTCCTGGCTCGGCTATGAAAATGAATTTTGGATCTAAATTGGAAATTGTTTCATTAATTTGTTCAGGTACCGGACCGAGGTCAAAGACGTTGGTCGATGAGAACCCTCCCCCGATGTCTATTATTTTTGGATCAAAATTGAAATTCTTGGAAAGCTCAACAGCCTCCATGGCCAACATAATTCCATTCTTAAATGCCGATGGGTTCTTGGCCATCGACCCCACGTGGAAGGAAATTCCTACAAGGGCCAGGCCTAGGGTCTGGCACCGGGCCATGAGGGTGGACCATTCATGTTTTTCGGCTCCGTATTTTATTCCTAAATTGCAACGAGCCTCTGGGTCGTCGGCCCGGATACGGAGGATGACCTGGTGCCATCCCCCCTCCGCGAGTTTTTCCAATTCACACTCGGAATCGAAGGTGGTCAATTTTATATTTAAATTCTTCGCGTGTGCAATCTCTTGGCGGCGTTTGCACGGGTTCGCATAGATGATCCGTTCTTGCTCGACGCCCATTCCTAACACGAGATCAATCTCGGCCGGACTTGCGCAATCGAACGAAGAACCCAAGTTCGCAAGGACGTTTACGATTCTTGGATCCGGATTACACTTAACGGCGTAGAATGGACGGATGGTCGGGAATACCCGCGTCCACTCTTTGTACGCCCGTTCTAGAATGCCCAGTTCGTAAACGTAAAAGGTATCTTCAGGTTTTTGAGTGTGGAGGAGGTTCGTGAGAACCCCGACCCCGACCATCAGAAGTAAGACTTCTAGGTGTCCTGGAGATTTTATTTCTTGACAAAAATTAAATGAAACGAGCTAATGCCCTCATACGCCAAACCGCGCCTCTGGCCCGTCGCCTGGCCCTCCTGAACCAAGGAGCGGTTCCAGTTGCCACCCACCGTCAGGCCCTCTTGAAAAAGATGGGCATCGCCAAGAGAATACCCGTCCCTTTTTATAACAAAAAAGGCCGTCAGTTTTTTCTGACGATGAAGGGAAAGTACGTGGTGCGGCACCAAGGCAAGTCCCTGTACGGCCTCAAAGCGACTGACCCACGGGCACCCAAAGCCATCCGTCCCAAAAGAATTCTCAAGTAAAATTAATGGTGAGCAGTTCCCCACGGTATGGTCCCAGAGGGTACGGAAATAATAAGATGCCTCGATGGATGCGGTTGCTCCTCGAGGGGACTAAAAAAAGTGTCACGCGGACGCCAGAGTCTCATTGGTTGAGAAAGCCAAGTACCAAAGCAAAGCGAGTACGTCGCGTTAAAGCCAGGCCTCGTTCATTATCCAAATAAGAATGGACCGTGTGTTCCTCCTCGATCGCTCCGGTTCCATGGAGACGTGCCGTGATGACACCATCGGAGGTTTCAACTCGTTTTTGAGCGACCAGAAAGCTACGGGCGGCACCTTGACCCTGATCCAGTTCGACCACGAGTACCAGATGACCTATGAGCGCGTCAAGATTGACGAAGTCAAGAACCTGACGCGCGAGACGTACAAGCCCCGTGGCTCGACGGCCCTACTCGACGCCATCGGGCGCCTCATCAAGGACTGGAAGTGCACCTCCAACCCATCAGTCGTGATTCTGACTGATGGCCAAGAGAACGCGAGCCATAGTTTCACAAAGGCTCATATCAAGGACCTGATCGAGGCCAAGACCAAGGAGGGCTGGACGTTCGCGTACCTGGGCGCCAACCAGGATGCGTTCGCCGAGGCGGGTTCCATCGGTATCGCAGCCGGTTGCACCATGAACTATGACGCGCATCGCACACCGGATGCGATGCGCGTCTTGAGTGCGGCCATGTCCTGCCAGGCCTCAGGCCAGTCCCAGACCGTGGATCTGTCGGCGAAGACCATCTAGAGATCCGTCGTTTGACACCTGATAGGTCGTTTCTAGCTCATCGACAGTAAACTCAATCTCGTGCCGCGTGACGCCTTCGCGTGTAATTTTGATAGTAATTCCTCCTCTGGCATGAATAGCGTCCACCTCGTGTTTGTACCGTACGTCCGCAATCACGATAGGGGCCCCGTCCCAGTTGTCGAAAAGCCGTTTGACGAAAAAATCGTTCATGGCAAACATTCGTGTCGTTTGCGCCATATGCACCATGGCCGACCTTGGCGAAAATCCCCACTTCGGGTCTACTTGATCCTTGAGTCCTGTTTCAACATCATCGTCGTTCCATCCGTAAAGAACCTTGACGGCGTCCTTTACGGGTTGAGCAAATCTTACGACACGGTGCGTATTTGTAAAAAGGGTCGCAACCGTATCTTTCCCTGTTCGGGCCCTACCAACGAGCCCTATGATTTTAGGGGCCATCTACTATCTAATTAGCTTTCTGTTTTATCTGCTCCGCCAGATTTTCAAGCTTGGTGGCCAACTTGGCGTTAACCGCGTTAGCCGTTGGGGCTGGGGGAGCTGACCCTTTCATAGCGCGAAAAGCCATGAAACCGCTCACAAGCAGACCCAGAATAGAAAACACAAGGGTAAAGATTGAAAACTTGTAGTTTGAGTCCTGAGCCTTTTTGGTATCCGCATACGTCTTGAGCGTAATTGCCGACTGCGCGATGCCGAGTATGAAAACTATAAAAAACATCATTGGAACTAGAGCGTCCATTTTACTATTTAATGACTATTTTTTTCCCGAGAACCTTTTCAGTCTTGCGCCGGGCCCCATTCATGCTAGGGCTGGACCACAAAAGCCACCTGGACCAGAAACCCGCCGTCTTGGCGCCTGAGCGCGTCCAGTTTTCGCGGTGTGACAGACGCCCTCCCGCGTACCCTGCGTGCCGTCCGACGTACCGTTTCATACGCGCCCGGTCTTTGTGGAGAGTATAGTCGGAGTACCCTTTGAGTCCGAAGCTCACGCGGTGACCGTCTGGAAACTCGGCTGTGAACTTGTGCTTCCCGTCTCGGGCCCTAGAAACCTTCACGACGTTCATTTCAAGCTAATTCTTATTGAGATATAAATTAACAGAAACAGGATGATGACGTTAAAAACTAAATATCCTGTCAAGTAAGGAAACACCGCGTTGTTTTCTAGAACCATATTAAGCACCTGTCGAGTGAGAGATTCCTCACCATCTGAATCCTCCTGAGGCATGGATCGCTACCTTGTTAAGGACGCCCAAAAAACTAGCCACGATTTTACAAAACTGGGACCGGCTGTGTGCGTCATGGGCAAATCGGGCATCGGCAAGACCTGGACGGTCCGCAAAGAGCTCATGCCCTGTATCGAGTTGACGCCTGACGTGCTAAAGAGCAAACAGGATACGATTGATTTTTTGAACAAAATTCATGGTACAGAAACACCCGTGATAATAGACGAATACGAGTGTATCCACGACCTGGTCGGCCTCCGTGAAATCACCGGACCCCCGACCAACGGCATCTTTGTAGTCATCTCCCAAATCCCCGTCAAATTTAGTTTTGAAATTAACACGTACGAATTTCCGGTACCGAGTCCTGAGACAATCAAGGGCCTCTTTCCAGGTGCCAGTGACCACGTCATCGCCACGTGCGGAGGGGATCTGCGGCGCGTCCGCCAGAGCCTCACGTTCAAGTCTGACGAGAGGGATGACTTTATGGGACCCCGGGAGTTTATAGCCAGCCTCGTATGTCGCTCTGGGTCCGAGGTTCCCGCCAAATATGTAGGGCACCCCGTTCAGGAGCCAGGGAACATAGCTTCAATTTTACATGAAAATTACCCTGACTCGAAAGGGCGCATGGATATAATTTCAAATCAGTTAAGCGTAGCCGATATTATAGAAACGCGGGTCTACGCAGGGGACTGGGACCTCTTGTCCTACTTCAATCTGTGGGGTTGTATACTTCCGGCTACGGAGATTGGTCATACTCTCAGCAACAACCTTCGACCCGGCTCCACGTGGACCAAGTACCAGAACATGTGTATGCGTCACAAAAAGATCCAATCAATTTCGAACAAAATTCCTCACCAGAACTTGGACCTCGAGGCCCTTCTTCTCATCCGGACCCAAATAGAGAAGGGCGATTTCAAAACCTTTTTTGAATACGAGCTCGAACCTTCGGACATTGACATCCTGAACCATTTGAGTCCTCTGACCAAGTTAAAAGCAAAGACCATTTCTTCACTCAAGAAGCAATGTGCGGAAGCAGTTGCGAACCGTGCCCAGAAGAAGAGTCCTACGTGAAGGTTCAGGGTTCCGATGTCTACTTCCATTGTGAGGTTTGTGAGACGACGGTCCTTGAGCTCAACATGAAACTACGGAAGCTGGCTCTGGAGCTCAACCACAAGTACCTTGACCTCGGCATCGCAAGTCGCCCTGAAATCCGCATTTGGATTCGAAGCGACGGCGGCGATCTTCACTCCGGTCTGAGCGCCATGGATGCGATTCGGTCCCTTCGCAAGATGGTCAAGGTTCGGACGATTGCTGATGGCGTGTGCTCTTCGGCAGCCACCTTCATTTTACTAGGTGGCCGGACCCGCCACATGACTGAGAACTCGTACATATTGATTCATCAACTCAATATGGACGGAACTTGGGGCAAGTTTGAGGACTTCAAAGACCAAATGGCCAATCTGTCCCAATTTATGGATCGATTTAAGGATATTTATACACGCGAAACTCGAATTCCAGACAAAGAGCTCAAGAAGCTCCTGAAGCGTGACGTGTACATGGACGCGTCACAGTGTCTGGAGTGGGGGGTTGTGGATGGGGTTTGGTCTTAGGATCACAGTGGAGTCCCTACGGGACGAGGACAGTTCCTTCGGAACTGGGACTACTCCTCCTTCGTACCTGGCTCTGGAATAACCTCTGGCCCAGCCTCCACAACTACGGGGGCGGCTTCAGGAGTCTTGACCGTGGCGGGTACGATGGTCGGAAACTTGATAGCGCCCTGCTGGAACTTCTCGGTAAACTTCTTGTACAGGAAATAGCCAATCACGAGAATTGCGACAATAGCCACGATGTTGAACACGTTGAAGGGCGACTTGGACGTAATCTCCTGAACGGCCGCACGTTTGACGTGGTCAACGACTGGAGCGCTCATTAAAGAAAAAATAGGTTTTTTCCAGGCCAGGGGGGCGCGGTCCCTGGTAATTTCAATTCAAAATGTGCGAACTGGATCGCATCTGGTCTGAATTCGATGCGTGCCGACCTCAGCCAGAACCCGAACTCAAGATCAGGGACCACGCGGATTACACGTGTGAGCACTGCGGGGGTGCCAAACAGTACGACGTTTTCGACGACTTGCCAGTCTGTACGGGCTGCGGCCGGGTCGATTACCAGTTTGTCTGTGAAGAGCCCGAGTGGCGCTCTGGAGGCGACGAGGGAAAGGCGGATCCCTCGCGTGTAGGTGCGCCCGTGAACACTGACCACTTCTCGGCCGCCTGGGGTTCCTCGACCATCATGAGCGTTGCCAAACAGGCTTCGTATCAGCAAAAGCGTCTGGCGATGATCAACCTTCATACGTCCATGAATCACAAGGACAGGGCTCTCTTCCACGCGTACCAGGACCTGGACAAGGTGGGTAAGCAGGTTCTGGGTCTTCCAGACAGCGTGATGTACCAGGTTAAAATCAAGTACAAGGCGTTCAACGAGGCTGTTTTGACACGTGGGGCTGTTCGCAACGGCATCAAGGCCAACTGCGTTTTCCAAGCCTGTCGCGAGTGCGGCGTGGCGCGTACGACCAAGGAGATTGCCGACGCGTTTGGGATCCCGGCCCGTGACCTGTCCCGCACGTTCGACATGTACCAAGAGCAGCTTCCCGAGACCGAGGTCCACGTGACGGGCAGTGCGCACCTGGTCCCACGGTTCTTCAACGACGTGACGTGCGTGCCCGTGGACCAGAGGGGCCGAATCAAGATGAAGATTATCAAGGTTTGTAAGGAGCTCGAGGACTGCGTTGAGCTTCAGGGACGGACACCGAAGGCTGTGGCAGCGGCCATCATGTTCGCCGTCTTGAAAGAGTCGGGGTTCAGCCCAGATAAAAATGAGCTGTGTAGAATTTGCGATGTATCGGCACCGACTTTGGGGAAAATTGAAACGATAGTACGCAACTTAAGGAACACTTGAGTTTAAGGTGTAATGAGTGGAGTGACACTTTTCGTAAGCACCCCTTGCTATGGAGGGGTTTGTCTCCAGGCTTATGCCGAGTCCATGCTTCGTCTCCAACGCACGTGCGCGGCGAATGGCATCCAGATGATGCTCGACACAACCGAAAACGAGTCTCTCATTCCTCGGGCTCGTAACTTGGCCGTGGCGCGCTTCTATCAAAAGACGCAGGCGACTCACTTTTTGTTTATCGACGCCGACATTCATTTCGATCCAGAATCCGTGATTCGTCTCATCAAGTCTGACCACGACGTGGCCGTGGCGTGCTATCCCAAAAAGTGCGTGATGTGGGACAGCGTCGATGAGCATCTGAAGAGCGGCGGGACGGGCAAGGACCTCGCGCGGGTCTCCGCCTCGCTCGTCATGAATTTCAAGTATCAGAATACACAGATTCTCAACGGGTTTGCAGAGGTGCTTGACGGCCCCACGGGCTTCATGCTCATCAAGCGTGACGTGTTTACCAAGATGCACGAGCGGTACCCCGAGCTCGAGTGTGTCAATGACCATCAGAATCGCGACCTCGACAAGTATTTTGCTGTGCTAGACTGTATGATCGACCCAGAGTCCAAGCGGTACTTGTCCGAGGATTACGCCTTTTGCCGCCGTTGGCAGCAGATGGGTGGGAAGATTTACGCCGACGTTATGACGGTCCTAGGTCACGTGGGAAATATCCGTTTCCTAGGAAATCTAGAAGAGCGGCTTAAGGCTTAGAGTA
>Ga0222713_10006202_pt1 | contig 11414 bp, 23 predicted proteins | sample C33_649DmetaG_FD_165061 | JGI IMG/M metagenome (GOLD analysis project Ga0222713, IMG submission 165061) | Estuarine water microbial communities from San Francisco Bay, California, United States - C33_649D | ecosystem: Environmental > Aquatic > Marine > Unclassified | place: USA: California... | reverse complement strand
CGCAGATTTGAAGGTCGGGAAATCCTTTTACGTATCCAGTCGCCTTCATTTTAATGGCCTGTTTCATCGAAGTAAACATTCCACCCGCACTCGCGCAATAAATAGCATTAGGATAAGCCAATTTTAGATACTGAATAACCGCAATTTGTACACCTGCCTCACCACTATATGGTTTTTTCGCTCTAGGTTTTATTGAATTAAGTATCTTTTGCTTCATCTAATATTTAGAATGTGTCTAAATTACTATTTAATGACCTTCTAAAACCCGCGTAAAATCAACAAAAATGAAAAAAGTTTTATTTTTCTTTAAAATTTATTTGGAATAAAGAAAGAAGTTTATATATATTTGCTCAACAATTAAAACAAAGAACAAATGAAAACAAGAAAATTCGAAAACGTAGAACTTAATCAAACTGTAACTTTTGAAGAAAACGGAATGATTGAAACTGGAGTAGTTTGTAATGTTGAGAATAACAAATTTACTTTAAGAGCATTTAGAATTTGGGATAACAATGGGGTTAATTCTTTTTATGAAAAACAATTCAATTTTTTCAAAACAGGAACAAAAACTCACTCGCACCATATACACGGTAACGCCTTAGAAATAACAGGAACTATATAAAAAAAAGAGGGATGCGACTCTACAACGCATAACTTAAATTAGCAAACAACTTAAAACAAAGAACAAATGTATCAAGTAATCATCCACGAATCAGGAACTCAAGCGAAGGTGTTTGACTTCCCAACATTAGAACTCGCTAATCAATCAGTTCACCGCCACGCGGACGAAATGAGCCTTACTTACAATGAGGATCAAGACGGTTTCGGTTATGCCTACGATTTAGAAGTTCCTGCAACTTCACCATTTAGAAGTGAAATCTATATCTTTGAAATTGCTTAAGTTATGTGGATTATAGAATTAACAAGTGCCGAAAGAGCAGTATTAAATGTGGCTATGGCAGACTTTAAAGACAAGTATAAAAGCTTGGCTTACCTTGATGAAATCGAATCAGTAATGAATAAATTAAAAACACCAGAATGGAAAAGATGAACTTAACTTACCCTAAAAGATTTGTATGTGTTCAATCGTCAAGTTATCCAAGCGAACAACTTGATTACAACGAATTAGCGCAGCACATCGCGAATAGTGTACCGCGCAGTCCCCTTGAACGAATGGAAGACCTTTTAACCGAACGCACCTATGTACGATAACATCAACCCACCAACATTCCACGTTCTACCTGCTGAAAGATGCGAAAAGTGTTCGGAGATGCACTATGAAAGAGAACTATACGTTGTTTACACTTCAATTGAGGATTACCAAGAATGGTGCGACAAGTGTATAGATAACCACGCGAAACATCACCCGATTATGAAAGACGAACTTTGGGCGATAGGATCAACAGACACCGAAAATAATTTAACAATCAAATAAATAAAACGATGGCTACATCAAAAATCACGCACGTACAAGGCGCGGGAACTTGGAACGATATGTACAAGTTTGAAGTTACAATGGAAAATGGAGACACAGGTACAGTCTTCAGTAAATCACAACAGCCACCCTTCGCGGTTGGTGACACAAAGAACTACGAAATCACTCCAAGTGGTAGAGGTCACAAAATCAAATGGGTACAGGAACAACGCGCGTTCACTCCAAGTTCAACAGGTAATTCGTATCAATCGAACAACTCAAAGGACAAAGAAGAATCTATTGCGCGTGCGGTAGCGTTGAAGGCTTCGGTTGATATGAACCATAGCGACAACCCTGCGAAAGTTATTGAGGTTGCTCAACTATTTGAAAAATATCTTTTGACTGGAATTGGTTTAACTGACGATGCAAAAGATAGCGCTAACTCAAACGCAAAGATGGATGCAAACGACCTTCCATTTTGAATGATTGAAACAATTAAAATTTTAAAACCATTATTATGAACAACAAATTAGAACAAGTTTTGAAGTGTACTTTAACACAACAGCAGTTACACTCTTACGATCCGCATATAGCGGAACTATTTAACCCAATCATTAACTTAATTGACAAATTGAACGATGAAAAGTAAATGGGAATTATTTGTATTCGCTTGGTTCGGCACTACGCCGAGCCTTGCGAAGGCAATGAATATTAGCTATCCACAGGCGCAAAAATGGACACGTTATCCGATGTTGATGCACGTGTGCGACATTACTAAAATCAGTAAGTATACTGGTATCAGTTCGAAAGAGATAGTTGAACTAATTTTAGAAAGCGAAAAAAGAACAATTAAAAACGAAGGTGATGAGTAATTCTTTAATTCAATTTCTTGACCGTTACAGGATTAAGAACTACCGAGAGTTTCTCAACGTGTTCACAAATGAAAACGCGAAGGAACTACAACGAATGATTCTTGAGAAAGAAGAACACTATGTCTATTCCTTTGAAGATAAAGTGATTGACCTTGTTTGCAGGACTCACGATGTCACACGTAAGCAGTTTTTTTCAAGGTCACGTGAACGATTTATAATAGATGCGCGTTATCTTGCGACCTTATTAATTTATGCAGGAACAAAGTATTCGCTTTCAAAAATAGGTGAGATAATAGGCGGTAAAGACCACGCGACAATACTTCACGCGGTTAAGAAAATGGTTGACTTGTATAAGGTTGATGCTATCTACCGAGCCTATATTGATGAAGCAATGCTGTTACTGGATAAAGAATATGATTGTGGAACTTTAAAACAACGACTTAATGACCAACGAACAATTAGAACAAGCATTAAAATCACTGACCTTAAGAGTACAATCACTCGAAGAGCAGTTGACCTTATCGAAGTCCAAGACACCGAGAACGTCATTTTTGCCGCCGACAATGGAGGAGGTGGGGGAATATTTTTTGGAACGCATTCCGTCTGCGTGTTCTGATGATGCGCTTAACTTTGCAGAGGTATTCATTAGCCATTACACCAACACAAATTGGTATTATGGAAAGAAAAAAATGAAAGATTGGAAAGCGGCAATGCGATCCGCTTGGAAACTTCACGAATTTGTAACAACTAAAAACAATAACAATTATGAATCAAAACTTGGTAGAGTACAAAGGGCAGACCTACAACAATGGCTTAACAGTTGACGAGAAAGCCTATTTACACGCACTTGAACAAACGCAAATCCAAGACAGCACGTTACCGATGTTCAAGGCTTTAATAGCCAAAGGAATTGTAATAAGCGGAATCAAAGAACTTCCATCAGCCGAAGAAACGCAGTTGCTATACGACACAACTCAACAGTTTTATCGGTATATGACAATAGGCGAACTCGGTTTAGCCTTCCAACTAAACGCAGTTGGTCAAAGGTGGAAACGTGTGGAACACTATGGCTTAATGTCCATTCAGTTTTTGAGTGATGTCTTGAATGCCTATAAGATTCACAAGATGCAAATGAACTTGGATATCGAAAGAAAGAAAGCAAAGTTGGTAATTGGTACAACAACGCAAGACGATGAACCAGTTGATTTCAAAGAAATGTTTTTGCTCGATGTTCAACGTTGGAAAGATGGAAAGAGAATCGAGGTTGGTTTGCTCGCGCCTTCAATGATGCGAATGATGGAAAAAAGGAATTTGATAAACGTTGATTGGTGGTCGGATGAAGATTGGAAAAAGTTTCGATTCTTGGCTTATCAGGAACTAACCAACGAAAGAAACCTATCGAACTTTGCAATCACTCGTATGAAGTCAAAGGAAAGAGCAGACTTTGAACACGATGTGAGACAAGGAATAATGCGCCATTTATACGCGGATATTTTAGATAGTCATATACTACAACAGCGCATTCTTGAAAAGTTATGATACAATTTCACGATAAACAAAAAGAAGCATTGAATCACTTATCCATTGACTCGGATAAGTGGCAAGTGCTTTATGGCGGAAGTTGTTTATATCTTTTATCCATTGTATGCCCAACCAAAGTATAAATGTTGTATTTTAGTGCTATGAATTACACATTAAATGAATTAGGAATTGAATTAGATTCTTTGCCTAATGAGGAATGGAGATACGTTCCTAACACAAATAACCGATATTTAGTAAGTAATATGGGTAGATTATTGACAACTGGCTATCGTGGTTCTAAACGTTGTTCTATAATGAAACCTGCAAAGGATGCTAATGGTTATTATCGCACAATGTTATTGATAGATGATAAATTAAAAACAATAAAGGTTCATCGTATAGTAGCGCAAACTTGGATTGAAAACCCATTGAATAAATTACAGGTAAACCATATTGACTTTGTAAGAGATAACAACGCGGTATCTAATTTAGAATGGACAACTGCAAAAGAAAACACATTACATTCTTACAATAATGGCAGAATCAAAAAACCAATATGTACAAATTTCGTTAAGGGATCAAAAGTTGGAACTGCTAAACTAAACGAAGAACAAGTAAAAGAAATTCGATTGAAGTTTAAGCCAAGAATTTACACTCGTGAAATGTTAGCGAAAGAATATGGAGTTAGTCCTCACACTATTAAAGATGTAATTTTAAGAAGATGGCAACACGTAAAATAGAATATAACGAAAAGCAAAAACTTGCTTTATCTTATTTGTCAGTTGATAGCGATATTTGGCAGGTGTTATATGGCGGAGCTGCATCAGGCGGAAAAAGTTTTCTCGGTTGTGACTGGCAAATTAAAAGACGATTAAAGTACGCAGGTACTCGCGGTTTGATAGGTCGTGCAGAATTAAAGAAGTTGCGATTGTCTACAATGGCTACTTTCTTTGAGTTATGCGCTAACTATGGACTAATTGCAGGTAAACACTTTACCTACAACGGTCAAGACCACGTTATAAATTGGTTTAATGGAAGTCAAACGATATTGATGGACTTGGCTGATATGCCGAGTGACCCCGAGTTCCAAAGGTTTGGTTCGATTGAGGTTACCGATTATTTTGTAGACGAAGCAGGTGAGGTAAGCGAAAAGTGTATTGCTATTCTTGCATCACGCGTGCGTTACAAATTGATTAATGATAAGCCGAAAGGATTACTAACCTGTAACCCACATAAAGGATGGCTTTACAATGAGTTCTACGATGCCAAACGTAATGGAACTTTAAGACAAGATAGGGAGTTCATCCAAGCCTTGCCAACTGATAACCCTCATATCTCGCCTGTATATCTTGAAAACTTGCGAATGTTACCCGAGATTGACCGCAAAAGGCTTTTAGATGGGGATTGGGATTATGATGAAACGCAAGATAGGCTTTACCATTACGATGATTTGTTGAGGTGTTTCCGTGAACCACAACAAAAGAACACAACGAAGTATATAACTGCGGATATTGCGCGTATGGGTGACGATAGAACGGTCATTGTACTTTGGGATGGACTACACGCGGATAAATTTGTAGTGTTAAAACACAAGCCAATTAACGAAGTAGTGGATACTATTAGACAAATGGCGCAAAGTAACGGAGTTTTACTTTCCAATGTCTTGGTGGATGAGGATGGAATTGGTGGAGGTTGCAAAGATTATCTCCATTGCAAAGGATTTCTTAACGGATCAAAGTCAGTTCGTGAAAACTACCTTAACTTAAAATCGGATTGTTACTTTAAACTTGGCGAACTAATCACAAACAACTCAATCACATTCAACTCACAGCATAAAGATACCATTGTAAAGGAACTTGAAATGATAAGGCGCGAGAAACTGGATAGCGACCAAAAGTTAAGGGTGACTAACAAAGAAGATTTGAAGAAACGTTTTGGTATGTCGCCTGACTTTGCTGATGCTATTATGATGAGGTCGTTTTATGAATTAAAAAAGAATTTTGGAAAATATGCATTTGCTTAATTATATTTGCATCAATGTACCACGAAGCATACCATAAGAACTGCTCACTTTAGTGGTCTTTTCTCACAACGAATAACCCAAGGCATAAGTTGTGAAAAACCAAACCTCTCTTAAGTGGACGCACTTAATGAAGTTTGGCTAAATAGTCAGGTGGCGGAATTGGTAGACGCTATAACGAATAAGAGAGCAAGGCTACACGTTGATCCTTGCGTACAGGTTCGAATCCTGTCCTGACTACTAAACTTTTAAAAACAAAATAAAATGGAACTCAACAAATTAATTAAAATGAAAGCCGAACATTATGCAATGTACAACGGTGAAGAAATGGACGCCGCGCGTTATTTCGCGTTTATTGAAGGTGCAAGATATGCCCTTGAACTATTAAAAGAACAAATTGAAGATGAACTTTAAAACAACACCCGAGCAGGTATAAAACATTTATAACAAACGGTATTATACCCGATTAGGTAAAAACTAAAATAATGAACAACAAACTATCAAAGAGTGACCTTGAAAAAATCAAGGTGCTGAATCTCTTAATGTGGACACAAGCGACACTTTACGCAAGTGATGAATGTGAGCCTATCAAATGGTTCTACAACCATCAAACAAAGATGCTGATGAAGCGGTTAAATGAGTCCATCCAACGTGAACACGGAAAGACAATTACTGCGCTTTGGGAAACTGATGGTGCGACATTGCCCGATATCACTAAACACCTTGAAGATTTCACTTATGAAATGGCAACCTATGGTTATTGGATGCTGCCCGAACTGATTAAGTTAATCCAAGATGCAAAAGAAAACCAACCAAAACTTGAAATAGTATGAATATAACACACGATTTTGATAACTGTCAGTCCGATGTCTATAAAGAAGTCATCACAGACCTTATCTCACGCGAGAAAATGGGAAGGGTGAAGTACGGAACAACCGTTGATAAGGCGAACCTTTCCGAGAAAGAATGGTTACACCACGCATACGAAGAAGCCTTGGATATGGCTATCTACTTAAAACGTATAATGAGCCTAAAAAAATAGCATTAAACGACAACGAATAAAGAGTGGCTTTGCGCCACTTTTTTTTTCTATTTAATTCCTCATTCAATCCCTCGTTTAATCCCTTATTTAATCCCTCTAATTGTCTGATATATCCCTCATTATAGACAATAACCTCGCTTTGTGTACGAATTATCCGACTATTGATTTGGTTTAAATGAACGTAGTAATCAAGTGATTTGACACCTAATACAACAAGCCTACGTTCAACGCTTAAAGAATCCAGAGCCTTCGAGTTGCTCAAGCCTGTTGATTGCTTTTGTGTATGCGCTGTCGATTGCAACGCTATCAAGCAAATAAATAGTATCAATTTGTTTCTCATAAATCGTTTTGGTTTTGATGCGTTCCACTTCCAACGTGTCAATGGTTGCCTTTAATACAACAACTGTATCCGAATAGGTTACAATTTGTACCCTGTTTGATTTGCATGAATTTTTCCAAAAATTACAACACCAGCCACTAATAAATGCGACCGTCATTAACGCGATAATTTTTAACGTGAAATTCTTTTCCATTGCCTCTTGTTATTATTGCAAATCCGTGATTGTATTTAGAATATGGGTTATAGTCGGGACTCAACTCACTTAAGCAACCCACACCCCAACACGTAATTACCTTTCCGTTTACATCACGTTCTGTGTGTTCCGCAGTTTGATGATGATGTCCACACATCGCGTTTGCTTTGGTCTTTAAAAACAACCCACGCGCCACGTTTACACTTGGTAAAAATTGCTTTCCAAATTCGTGACCGTGAAATAAAGACAACCCACCGATATTAATCTTGTTCTTTCCCTCTATCCATTTAATATCGTACTTATCTAAATGGCAAAGACTTGCGAAATCAAACGCATCAATGTCAAATAGCTCAGGCGCTTTTACTCTCATATAACGCCAGTACCTTTCTTCGTGATTGCCTTCTTTATAAATTATCTCTGCATTAGGAAAGGTTTGTCGTAACTCGTAAACAAAGGTTCGCATTGCGTACAATTCATCCTTGAATTTGCGTTTCTTTGGATCCTTAACAAAGTCACTTATCATATGACAGTCCAACGCATCTCCATTCAGGATAACCGTATCAACTCCTTCACTCAATCCTGTTTCAATGGCAACACTCAACGCATCAATGTCGTGGTATGGAATATGCACATCGGAAAGAATAAGAATCTTTTTGCCTTTAACATCAATATGTTTGCGACCTTTCGCGTATGACTTCGGAAGTTTAAATGGGTTCTTTGGTCTGTCTTTTTCTACTATCAAAGATTTATCAATAGGTGTTTGTTTACCTGTCTTTCCTTCGATTCTTCTTAATGCCATTCGCGCATCTTCAACACCTAAAAAAGTTTCAAAGTGTTCTTTGCTTAACTTCTTTGCAAGTGTCAATGTTGGAGTGTCGGGAAACTTGGCGCGAACTTCACGCGCTAACTTTGTTTTTGCTGATTCTTTTGACATATTTTAGAAAGGTTGGTAAACAGTTTTTCCGCCAATTTTAACCGCACGTAAAACTTGACCTCTGTTCTTTCCCTCGTTGTAACTTACGTGAACCCAGTCGGGATGATTCTCACTTCCAAACTCCCAAATGAGTTGGTCGAAAGTACAACTTTTTCTAATATATTCAAAAATTAATTTGTTACTTATACCACCGAAGATGTCACCATCAATATCCAAAGCCTTGCCTTGACAATGTTGTGATGATTTAGAGCCACCAATTTTGGCATTTAATTCAACAGACCTAAATCCGCTACTTATACCGATGGGGATTCCGAAGTGTTCGCGTAGTGGATCAAAGATTTTAGTACACACCAAACGCAAGTTATTTAATTGCTCCGAGTTTGGTATATTTGCCAACTTTAACGCAGTCGCTTGATTGCTTTTTGTAACCTCTTTATAGGTCACATATTTACTTATCTTTTCCATCGGTCATTGCATCGGTTATGTCTTCGCTTTTTCTACCTATAATTGTCTTAATCTTACTCCAAAGGTCTTTGCCAGTAACCGATTCAATCGATTCAATGATTGATTTAAATTCAATTACTGCTATAACGGTTGCAACCAATTTAGTAATTGGTATAAGTTCACTAATGATGAATGTCTCAATAAGAAATCCGCTCATTATTGCAATTTGATACAACAACAATTTAGTGATAGTATCACTCATCCTGCGTGAACGAATACGTTGTTTCAACTTCAATGCCTTCCAAATACCTACAACCATATCCGCACCAACAAGGAAACCAATGGTTAACATCAGTTCCTTAATTGGTAGGAATACCGCAAGACCTGCCAAAAACCAAATCTTACCTTTCAAAAACATCAACTCTTTCAACTCTTTTTAACTTTAGCTTGTTGTTTTTTAAGATAAACTTTTAACATTTTCTCGTACTGCTCTCGCTTTAGTACGTAGGTGGTAGGAAGTTTTGAATTGACCATTTGTGTCGTTGTGTTTTATAACTATCAGAAACCAAAAAATTACTCTTTCCATACGGATTCATATCTGGAAATATGTTATTATCCGTATTGTTGGTATATTCAGGAAATAAGTTTGTATTAAAACGCAAATAATCGACCATTCGCTTGGTGTAGAACCTCGCATTTTCACGCGCTTTTTCTTTTAACGATTCCATCTCGCCTTTGGTTACAGGTGTAGTATCTTCACTTTGTCTTGAAACCAAGTTACCATTGTCATGTTTATACAATAACGATGGGTAAAGTTCAACCATTACCCACCAAATAAGCAACTTAATTACATATTCATTTAACAATGTTTCGTACTGGTCAGCAAGTGTATTATGCGTTACATCATCCTTTAATTTATTAGTCAAGTTAGTACCTAAAAAGTTCTGCAAGTACATATCTTGCGCTACATAAATGCACGGACGAATTAAGTTAGGATCAACTGCATCAGTTAAAGGAGTGTACTTCTTTAATAACTCTTCGTTAATCAATAATATCTCTTGTGGGATTGCCATATTTTACAATTTTTTTAGTTTATTCTACCGCCATTTGGTCGTTTAATCATCGGTGTTTTTGCATCATCATAGCCAACGGTTCTATCCATTGGAGAAAATCCTTCTTTCTCGGCTTTTCTAACTGCAATCTTTACTTCATTATCCATCCCTTCATTAGGTAAGAATTTACCACCTTGTCTTTTGCGTTTATAAATTGCACGCATCCAAGCATGATGGCAATTAACCCCCCCACAATAGCGGAACAAATTATATTCAGTCTTACCTCGCTCCGCAAATTGTCCATTAACACCTGCGGCACTCATTTCCTGAATATCCTCGTATCTCCAAACAATTCCACCCTTTGAAAGTCTCACCATTTCTCTGCAAAACTCACGTGAATTTTCACCTATCCAAGTTGTATATCTATAACGCACTTTAAAAAGTCCTGCATCTAACTTACTCTTTTGTTCAGGGTCAGCATATGATTCAAGACCTTGATTTACTTTGGTGAAATTTTCTTCGTTGTCATAATTGTCAACTTCACATTCTTCAACAAGTTCCCATTCGTCTAAATCAATCAGCTCACCACACTCGGCAAGATGTTTTAAAAATTGCTTTCCTTCTTCATCGGTGAAATCATCGTTTGATGAACAGCAGACTTTAAAAATCTCTTTGTGTTCGTGCTTAACTTTTTTTTTTTCAGTTGACTGCGTTACAGGTGCTTCGGTTGTTTGTTCTGGAATAAATAAATCGTTTGGCGCAATCTTAACTCCTTGTGGAACTCCAATAGCTCTCAATATCTCGTCTACTCCATCGCATATAATACGTTGGAAAGGCTCAATAACTTGTTTGGTGAACAAGTACATTGATGTTTTCAATTCATCGGTATTTGAACCCAATCCGCCACCATCACGAATACCAAAAAGAAGCGGTGAAGTAACGCGGTGAGCAATCAAAATTTGATTTGTACTTTCGGTACTTAAAAACTCGTATTGCTTATCACTATCGGAAATAGGAAACGCAGTGAACTCAACACCTCGGTCACGTTCCTCATTGAAGAATGTCAAAACCTTTCCTGCATTTTCTGCACCTTGAATGCTTAATTGCAGTTGTTGTTTAATCATTCTTTGTTCCTCTAACGTAGGAATTCCGTTGTTAAATGATGCAATTAATGAAGGAAAGAAACCATTTAAAATGTTGTTAACGTGGTATTCTCCAATTTGACGAGTTAACTCAATCCAATTTATTGATCCAATGTAATCTGGTTTCGGATAATACTCACTCCCCACCATCATTGAATGCTGAAACATTACTTGTTTCGGGTTTTCCTCTTTGGTGTTTACATCAAAGAATGGAATGTAATGAGGATTGTTTTTCTTTTTACGAGTATCTGACCAATCGCGCGAATACCAAACACCAGTAACATCGTCATTGTCATCACTACAAGCCAATCGGCAGTTCTCGTATGGCAAATGGTTTATTTGTGCAATGGTGCTTCTATCCATTGACCAAATTACCTCCCAATAAAAGCCACCGTGTAGCTTTAAATCTAATGCAGTTGAATGCAATACCTTATCTAACT
>Ga0222713_10006201_pt1 | contig 11415 bp, 27 predicted proteins | sample C33_649DmetaG_FD_165061 | JGI IMG/M metagenome (GOLD analysis project Ga0222713, IMG submission 165061) | Estuarine water microbial communities from San Francisco Bay, California, United States - C33_649D | ecosystem: Environmental > Aquatic > Marine > Unclassified | place: USA: California... | reverse complement strand
GCCCCCCTCAAATTATTCTGCCTTGCAGTAAGGACAGTCAGGATTTGGACTGCCGTCATGGTGCCCATCATTGTGGGCATTTTCCATCGACACCTCCTTGTAGCAGGAGGCGCAGAGGTCGCAAGCGACCCCATTCGTATCCCGTGTCCTTTTGCCACAGGACACGCAGGTATACACGCCGCCACGACCGAACCTGTTGTAAGACATATTTCTCTCCTTTTGAAATAAAAGAAAAGGGGGCCAAAGCAAGCTTACAAGGCTTCCAAGGCATTTTCTGCCTTGTAGACCAAGTCAGCCAAATTGAGGGCTTTGGCTCTTTCAAGGTGGCGTTCCAAAGCCACCTTGTTTCCCTCCTTGTAGTCGAGGAGGATGTCCATAGCCAATCTGAGGTGCTCGTCGTGCGTCATGTTGAACTCCCTTTCGGCTAGAAGGTGAGTCTCTATCGCTCTCCCTCGTCAAAAGCATCTCGCAGAATTGCGGGAAATACTCACGAAAATTTTGAACAATTTTTGATTTATTTTTTAGACTTACTGTACCTACGCTGTCTGAAAAAAAAAAAAAAAATAGGGGGCCGAAGCCCCCTGTAGACTAGAACTCCACCATCTGTGTCTCAATCCAAGACTTGGGGATGAATCCCCTGCTTGGCCTTGTGGTCGGCTTGTGGATGCTGAAAGTCACAGGCCACATCGGATCACGATCTGGCCACGCTTGAGCGTATTGCTCATCGGGCAGGGTATAAAGCACGATTTTCCCGTACTTCTCTCCCCCTGTCTTTCGCAGGGTGAAGTCCTTAGTCGCCCCATCCCTTGATAGGGTCACAGTCACCCCCTTGCCTTTGTTGCTGCGGGTGACGGCCACGATTTGGATGGACATATTGCATCTCCTTTGCGAAGGTGAGTCTCTCTCGCTCCCCTTCTATAAGCATCTCGCAGAATTGCGGAAAATACTCACGAAAATTTTGAACATTTTTTTTTAATTTTTCAGGGATACCCGGTAGGTACAATCACCTTAAAATGTGGCCAAAAAAATGCCAGAGGCTGGGCCTCTGGCAGGGTCTGGCTATCTGACCACGATGGGTCCGGTCCCGTTCGGCCCGCCGGGACGCTCATGCTGCTGGAAGCGGATGGCCTTGCCCTCCAAGCAAGCCTGCTCCAGCACCCAAGCACGGGCGGTAGCCTCGGAAGGGAAAACGGTGGCGAACCGCCGTTCCGCAGCCGTATACAGCTTGCCATCGCTGCATTTCAGCACCCAAGGACCGGGGCTGGCTCCCTCGACCAAAACAACCGTGGCAATCTGGGCAGTATGGGTCATGGCTGGCCTCCTTCGTTGTAAAAAAGACAGGTGACATAAACAACTCACAGTTTTGCTCGAAATACTCACGAAAATGTCAAAAAAATTCCAAAAAAAAAGGGACCAGCTTTTGGCTGGTCCCTAGGGGGGGGTTAGTCCACCCACACTTGGTGGATGACTTTTTGTTTGTCCACAAGGGGCACAAGTCGCCCCTCTTTCTTTCCTGTGGAACCGATGAAGAAGAATCCGGCCTCGGTGGGGTGCGCCACCACAAACACGCTTCGGGTTTGTGAGGTGGCAAATTCCAACGCTGCCTCACGGTTTGTGAAGAAGTATTGGTCGCACACAGGGTATTCATCGTCGGCGTAACGGTCATATTCCCATTCGCCGTTGTGTACGGCCACTTGAAGGATTTCCTTCACACCTAGTGCCTCGGCCTCCACAGGAAGGCTCATGGCGTAGAGCAGGTCGTTGTTGATCAAACGACCGAATTCGTTGCGGGCATCGTCAGAGGCGATGACCTTGTAAGGATTTTTGCCACCGATGAGGTTGACGGGGGCGTTGTTGGTAGCGGTGGTCATTGTCATCTCCTGTGGTTAAAAGTGGCTTCACAAGTAACTCGCAGAATTTGGCAAAATACTCACGAAAAAGTCAAAAAAATTTCATGATTTTTCAGGAATAAAAAAACCCCATGCCGGGTGTCGCCCGGTATGGGGTCAAAAAATCATTTTAATTAAATGATTTTGGAGCGAATTTTTCATACACAAGCTTTCCAGCATCGCCAGTCTGCTTCACAAGTCGGGCAATCTGGTTTTGCATACTTTGCCCAGCTTGCCACTTGCTGTGATCATCGCTGAACATGTAAGTCCAGTCGTGATTGCTGCACAGGTACTCCAGCAGGTTCAGCGGATTGGCTATCAAACCCTCTTCTCGTTCTTTGAGGGCTTGCAGCTTGCCTTTCAGGTAGGCAATTGCCTCTTCTGCCGTTGGAAGAGGCTCACTTCTGACCGATTGCAGCCCCAGAATGGTGTCCTGCAACAGTTCGGTTGAGGCTATGAACCCTTTTTCGGTCTTCAGGAGCCTCGCTTTTGCGTCAGGATTGATTCTTGAGGTGAGATTGAGCATCGGGCCTCCTGTGAAGTTGATCGTGCCTTAAAGGTCAAATTTGAGGGTGTGCAGGGGTATGCTGCACAAAGTGTGGATATGGTGGGCAACCCTAGAATACTCTACGGTGCAGATTACTCTACGCCGTAGAATACTCTAGGGGCAGCATACTCTACAGTCGATTAACCGAGCACGGACCAGTTATCGACATCCACCACCTTTTGGTCGGGTGCAGACCGAGCGGTTTCCTTGGTTGCGTTGAACGCAACCACATTTGGGAAACTCTCGCCAGTTTCCAGCGAATCCTGCAAGGCTTGCAGGAACTGGAATGGCACCAAGACCAAGGTTGCACTCTCTGCAACCTGTTTGAGCAAATTCTTTTGCTCCTTGCTCACCACGAAACGGGTTCGGGTGAGCTTCATTCCTCCAACTTCACGGAGCACGGAGAATTCCTTGGCCAGCGTGAACTGGTCAACGAACGAGCGGTCCTGTGGACCGGACTCGGTGCCGTCCGAAAACTTGAATCCGTGAGGACTCAAGGAAACCACGGTGCTGCCGTTTTTCAGGGTATGAACTTGCATGAGTTTCTCCTTATCCTTTGAAAACAAACTTCTTGTTGAGTTCCTTGCGCCGTTTATCAGCGTAGACTTTGGACTGTGGTGCCCAATGCAGCCTTTGTTTGGGCTTGGGGATGACTATTGTGTTCGATTCCTGCTTGGGCATGATGATGTTCTTCACGGTGGCTCCTTTACCATTCGATGATGTACTCCAGTTTTGCCTTGAGGTCCACGCATTCAGCGGGGCTGGGGTCGTGGCTTTTGGTTTTTTGGTTTGGCCCAAACCCTTCTGCGTAGAGTTTGGTGCTAGATTCAAGCCCTGAAACAAGCTTGTGTTTGTATTTGGGCTTTTCTTGGTGATGGCAAAAGCAGCGACACCCTGTGAGTATAACACAGAGTGTCGCCAATGTTATGTACTTCATTGGCTCTTTTGGCCTCCTGCTATCAATATCCATCCCATGATTGTGACAGCTAAAGTCAACAATATTGAATTAAACATTGACTGCCTCCTTACAGACATTGCCACTTTCATCAACTCGGATGCCGTTTTTGAATTCGACTGGACCTTGGGGTGTCCAAATGTACCAGTCGAAGTTTTGCTGATATACTCGGGCTGGCGAGTATTGATTGATTCGTTTTTTGGTGGTTGGGGTGAACCAAACGCCTGCACGAAGTTCGTAAGTCCCATCTGGGTTGATGGTTACGACATCGGTATTGTGGTATCGGACAGCGATACTGCCGTCACTTCGGGTTTCAAGGTATGTTTCGTGCCCTAAACGCTTCTTAGCTTTGCCGTTTAGGGTCATTTTGGCCTTTGAGTATTGCATTTTGAAACTCCTGTTGTTGGGTTGTCTAAAAGCAACTCACAGTTTTGTTCAAAATACTCACGAACAAAATAAAAAAACCCCCGGCTTTTTAGGGCCGGGGGTATAAAAGACTTCAAGCAGCCCTTGGAATGAGCAGGGTGATTTCCCCGTCATTGTTAACGGTGACAAGGCCAGCCTTGCCAGCAGCCTTGGAGATTTCCTCGACTGTGACTTGGCCTTTGGGGTTCAGGTTGAAGCGGGTTGCGCCACGCTTCAGAGCCTCCTGCACCTTGCCCTTGATGAATCCAGCCTTGGCAGCTTCTTTCAGACCCTTGTTCATCGGTTGCTCCAATAAAAAAAGCCAAGGTGGTGTGCCCTTGGCTCGACTTGATCCCCACACCGGGAAGCTGATTACTCCTCGTCGGAGTCTTCAGCTTGGGTTGGCCTCCGCTTGGACCGTTTCTCCAAGCGTTCCAACATATACTCGATCTTGCGGACACAGTACCGAATCTTTTTGATCTCGGCTGTGCCCTTCTTATTGCCAGCCAACACCGTCTTCAGGGCATCCAATTCAGCCCTCAACCACGGCTTGGCAACCACAGTCTCAACTACTTCGCTCATTGGTCTTCCTCCTCTTCTTCGTCTTCCTCATCATCGTCTTCGTCATCGTCCCAATCGTCATCATCATCATCATCGTCGTCGTCTTCGTCTTCTTCGTCTTCATCCTCGTCATCATCGTCTTCGTCTTCCCACTCTTCATCTTCGTCGGTCGAAGCTTGGGAAGCAGCAGCGAAGCCAAGATCGGCGTTGCTTAGGGGCTTAAATTGATGTTCTGGGGTCACCAAGAACACCGTTTGGCCACCCGCATCAAATGCTCGGCCAACCTTGGTTTTGGCCCAAGCAATCGCTTCCTCCGCTGTCTTAAAGCTGAAGGAACGAAACACTCGATTCCCGCTGGCCCATACAACCGTGTAGGGCGGGTAGCTCACCTTGCCTTCAATCATAATTAAGCCTCCTGTTTAGCTGGACGACCACGCTTCAAAACCACCGGATCATTACCCAAGTTGATATACTTGGATAAGGTGGGCAAGCTAACGCTAATACCCAACTTGTTCAGGACCGTTTTGCCCTTGCGCAAACCATATGTTTGCACGATCTTCTTAAGTTGTTTCACTTGTTTGGGCTGAAACTTGTCAGGTCGGCCAACTCGATTGCTCATTGTGAATGTCTCCTTACACGAAAAAACCCGGAGCAGTACGACTCCGGGTGATTAGTAGCCCCGTACTAGGCGTTACAGCTAACTCACAGAATTGTGCAAAATACTCATGAAAAATTTAAAAAATTATGCGGTTTCCATACCGTAGTTCATCGACTCGCTGGCGTAAGTCAAAGGGTCGTAAGCCTTAACCATCTTGATCAACCGATCAACCTCGCCAAAATCCAGCCAGCCCTTCACATCGGGGAAGTCACGGTTGTAAACCAAACCCTTGTCCTTCAGCAGCCCAACCTCGAAAAATCCGCTGCCGTAACCGTAGCTGCCCTCCCTGCTGATGATGCTCAAACCAAACCCGTTGTCAAAATGAAGGCACAGGTGATAGCCGTTTTCCTTCGCCTCACGATTAACCATGATTACTCCTCCTTAGCGACAAATTACAATCAGCGTCACACTCAACTGGCTTTCAAATCTGTGATGAGTTTTTTGAGATCGGCGGTGAACTCATCCATCTTGCTCTCAAACTCTTCAACAGATTCGTTGGCATAACCCTCATGTTGATCAGTCAATTGTTGCCATCTGTCTCGCCATAGGCGTTCAGGAAAGAAACGCCTATAGCTGCGAGAAGACAACTGGTGTCTTAGATTTCTGATTCGTGCCTCCATCTCAGAAAGAGCCTCTAGCTTTTGCCTCACAGTCCGCTCGTCTTTAAGATAAAGACCCTCGCTTAGCCGAAAGTCTTTAAGCTCTTTCGGAATACCCTGCAAGAGCAGTTCCTCGTCGATCCACCCTTGACCCGCCAAATCGGGGTGCTGCTTCCCTTCACCTTTGAATTTGGTATATGCGTTTGTGCGCACCTCATATTCGGACTTATCAATTGCAGACTTAACTTTAATGTCCAAAACAGCTTTAAACACCGTGCGGGCAAAAGGAGGGTGGTGACCGATCATATCTTCGGAGCAACCATACTGCCTACTTAGCACACAAGTGATCTTGTACTCGTCACTTGTGTGTTTCGCAACCAGTTGGCTCAAGGCCTCTTTGAAATCTTTGCTCATGCAGGTATAAGTCTTGAATACGGTCTTGCCGATGAAGCTCTGAAACAAATCTTTCAGCCCCAACATAAAGTCGTTCACAACCTTGTTGTGCTGACCCAACTGGTTCAGTTCTTTTTGCCGAGAACTATCCATGTGGTCCTGAAAAATGTCTCCGACGCTGGTCATGATTACTCCTCCTCATAGCCATCGAACCAAGGACCGAACTGCTCGGTCCTCTTTACCGCCTCGCTGCCCTTTGCTGTTCTGCTGCTCGTTTCGGGATTCCTGCAATGAGCCTGCGCCTCTTGCAGCGTCAAACCACGCTTGATCACCTTGTTTGTGTCCCGTTGAAAGAACCGAATGATCTTGTAGCTCATGGCTGGTCTCCTTAGTATTTCTTCTGGATGACAGGATGCTGGATGACTCCGTCCTCATCAGCAATAACGAAAAAGCTGTCGCTTATCTGTGACTTGGTGATGGTTCCCGCATCCGAAACCATCGTGTACACATTGACTCGGTAGCGATTGTCGAAAAGCGGCAATACCTTTGTTTGCAGGTAGGCGGGTGGCGTACCCAAGGCGTTGAGAACCGCCAGCGTGATCTTGTCACGGGTCGGATTGAACTTCTTGGCAGGGGCCTCGATTGTGGTGCTCATAATTTCTCCTTATTCATCTGTTTTTTGTGGCGAACCGAACGCAGGAAGCAATCTGGCTTGCTTCCTGTGCAAATGGATGGTTGCAAGCTTGTCCCAGAACATCCTCAAAGGCATTTCATCCTTGTAGTTGACGCATTCTTGGACGAGAATAACCGCTGCCTGTTGCAGGATATCCGGGGAATCAGTTGCCCTTAGATAGGTAACTCTGGTGGCATCCTTGACCGGGACGAACTTACCACCTACTTTTTTGAAGACTGTGTAACGGACCATTGGATCGTCCATCACATCTTTGCTGACGGGGTCTTTGCCTTGACGGTAGGGACCGCTGTAGCCCTCTCCATCGTAGGAGAGGACTACACGCCAGTCGTTCTTGGAAATTGTGATTGGTTCAAACATTTAGCGACCTCAACACGCAGCTTTTGCCCTCCTTGCTGGTCAGGTAGACATAGTCTGCAACGCTGACTTCCGAACCGCTGCCGTCAACGAAGGTATCGTTCACATAAGGGTTGTAAAAGACCCTCTCGTTGACGGCAGGCAGCACGGCGGTGATTTCCGTGGGATCGACAACCACTTCACCCCGCACTCCAGCATGTACTTGTTTACGCCCAAGCTGCCGAACTTTTTCTTGTCCACCCTTCTGGACAACAAAGCGGGCGTTTTTCACGACGATGTTTGGGGCATGAAGTATCACCTTACCGGTGCTAACATCCTTCACGCTGTAGCAAACTCCGTCAATATGCAGATTGCGGTATATGAAACCGGTTATCGTTCTCATGGTCATCCTTTCATGAGGTTAGTTACGATGTCGGCACATGCAGTTTGAAGACCATCTGTTGCGTAAATGCAATCCGCCAAACCCTCAAGTTGGGTTTCTATCAGATGCTGCTTATTTTCCTCAACATAGGATGTGAGGTCTTCAAGAATCAGGGACAGGTTCTCCCTGTATTCTGGAAACAGGTCCAGCAGGACGCTGACTCGTTTATTGGCTTCTGGACAGGTGGTACTCATGTTGTCTCCTTTTTGCTTTGCTCTGAAAACTTGATGTAACGGCAAGGTACTAAGTAACTGCCGTCCCAATCTTGATTGAATACTTGTTTATATTCCTCGTTTAATTCGGGGAATTTCTCATGATTTTTTGGAACCTGTAGCACGAAGAACTCGGTGAGCTTGGCCACCTTGGACTTCACGGTGCTGGTGATGATGTCGCCCTTCTTGTACTCGACAGGGCCTTTGAAGTCTTTGCGCCACTCAAGTGTATGCTCTTTCATAGTGTCTCCTTTGAGAGAAAGGAGCCATGCCGTTTTGAGCGACATGGCTCCGTTTGATCAACCGTTTGCGAAGATGTCATCTAGAGCGGCATTAGGTCGCATGTCGCCAGTCCTAATGCCGTTGATTAGGTTGTGGTACTCCTCACCGGCTATTCGCCATTCTGGAGTGCCGAATTCAATGTTTGGCCATTTATCTCTCAGGTATTCCTGAAAGGTAGGCTCACCCTTGTAGAGCAATCGAACAAATGTCTCGGGTTGAAGTCCTACGCAATATGCTGAGTAAACTTGTCCATCTCGATTAAGGACCTTTACAGCATCAACTCCGAAGATGCTGTCGTATCCAAATTTAAGAGAAACATTTTCGTAGTCTTCCAGCACTTGCTTGGGATCAAGCCCGTGATCATTGCATAGGCGACTCAATTCTTCCTGCGACATCAGAATCATGTTGCCACAGGTCGAATCGACTTCGCCAACTTCACGAGTGCGAATCATGTCGATACCTCCCTTCAATGTACCTCTCACAGAATTGTGCAAAATACTCACGAAAAAATAAAAAAATCCCAGAACGGGATTGGACCCGTTCTGGGATTTGATAGCAAGCTATCAGTTTTTTACTTTTTCTTTTTAGCGTAATCTACCTTGCAGTAAATTTTCTCTGGAGCTTCTTGGAAGTAACAGAAGAGAGCAGGACACAACCAGCCCTTCAGACCGTCTTGGCTTTCGTACCAGTTGCCTTCAAGCGTTTCGTTGTACTTGTCGCCATCTAGTCGTGTAAGCACGACTTGGTGGCCGGGAAACGGGTTTTTACTAAAGACAAGACTGCAACCCTGTTCAGCCTCGTCCAGCGGGATACCAGCATCGAACAGGGCTTTCTCAAGAATTTGGGGAATGCCCTGCACGAAAGCTTCACGGACTAGGCCGGTGGCAGCGTCATCGAAGACCCATGTGCCGTAGTATTTGTACGGGTTCAGGGTCAAGATGCTGTTGCTTGGCACGGGTCGCTTGCTCTTCTTCTTGTTGTTGGCGTTGTCAGTAGGTTGCAGTACGGCAAGAATTTCATTGATCCAGTTCATATTGGGCGATCTCCTTATAGAATGTTATAATTTTAGAGTTCCTACACTTTGTAGGTTCTCTAAATTACATCTCACGGGTTTTAACAAAATACTCACGAAAAAATTGCAAGGGGCTGTTGTTGTGGCATCAGAACCGATTCCTGTTCTGATTCTGTCGGTATGACGGACTTTCCAAGGAACGAGCTTGGATGTAGGTGGAGTTGACCTACGATCTGTCATCGGGGTTAGGGGAAATGAGTGAAACCCCCCAACCACAACAGGGGTTGTAGATTGAAAAACCAACCCCCCAGCCGCCTTGCTGTAAACTCATTTTAACACGAAATCAGTCACTCTGCTACCTTTTTGCGGTAGTAGGCAACCTTTTTACCCCAATGACTTCTCATACAACTTGAGCCAACAAAAATACCTAGTCTTGAGTTCCTTCAGCGCATTTAAGGCCTCAGCGCCGTTTGCCTCGCCACGCAAGGCCTGTTCGATCAGATTGAAGACCTTTTCATCGTCCATGTTGACCTCCTGCTCACGAAATCAATCACTCTGCTACCTTTTTGCGGTAGTAGGCAACCTTTTTACCCCAATGCTTTACCTTGGTTTTGGAAAGCTTGAGGTTTTTCTCCCACTTAGCCAGCATCCTCTCGGCAGTTTCTGCCCTTCGGATGACAACTGACTTGGTTGGTTTCTTGGGCCGCACCGTTTCAGGCGCACACCAGTCCCAAAACAGGTCCTTCCTATCCTTCAGGAACTCCCCCACGACCCTTTTTGCTGCTGCTATACAGCGTGGGTGAAAAGACCCTTTGTACTTGGTCTTGCATAGCCTCACGCTTGTTACAGCATATGCCGTTGCTGCAACGATGATCTGGGCTTCATCGGACAGCACTACAGGGGCAGAATCCGGCACACAAAGGTTGGCAATCCCTCCCACGCTGATTCGGATTTTCTTTTGGCCCATGCCGGAAACATAAAAACCATCGCCTCCCTTTGGTCTTTTATGAAACGACACCTCGGCAATGTCCCTCGGACTGACATCCTGCATTTTCAGCACCCAATTCAACATCTTCTGACAAAAGAATTTGTCGAAATTGGGTAGCGAAGAATTTACAATCATGTTGGCCTCCTTTGATGAATTACCCCACCAACGCCTTGTCCTTCCAGTACAAGACGCTGGTGCGCAGGGCAGCAACAAACTCCGCATCGGACATTTTGGTCGCCGTCCCACCACTAAGCTCGAAGTGGTTGGCGATCAGCGTGTCCGGTTGGATGGGAGCTTCGCCCTCTTCAGGGGAAGCATTGACGCTGACAATCTCCCAATCAGCGTCCGTGCTGTTCTGGCCTCCCTCGGCCAGCACAGCCTTGCTGTAAAGGACCACGCTGACGCTTTTGGCAGCGATCTTCTCGCCGGTCGCATGAAGCGTCTTGCGAGGCTCCTCGCCCTTTTGGCGGGCCTTAAATTCGCCGTGGAGCCGGTCTCCAGCCTGAAGCTGGACAACGCTCGAATAAAACCCTTCAGGGGCAACAGGGACCAAAATCACCCCGTCCCTGTAGCCCTTGGTAGCCTTGTCGAAGTTGGCTTGAACCAACTTGAGCAACTGCTCATCCGACAAGACCCAATGGCTGAAGGGGGAGTTAACAACCTGCCTGCGGACGAACATGTTGATGCCGATGGTCATTTGGATTCTCCTTGTTTAGCTATTCTGCTGCATCTTCGATGGTAACCAAACCGATCAGCGGGTAGCCCTCGAATTTGCCGGGGCTTGGGTAAGTCCAGCTATACCCGCCATCAAGCAGCTTGACGCTCCTGCTCGGCCCAAGGCGACAGAAGTAGTAGCCTTTCTTGCCCTTGCCAGCAGTTGTTTCCTCAAGTCCGTAGACAGCCAGCCGGTCATACTTGCTGCCTCCCGACTTTACCACCATAACGGTGCTTCCATCGGCATAGGTGGCGAGAATTTTATCCTTTTTGGCCCCCGCTCGGACAGCCTTGACGATGTAGCTGGGAGTGCGATCTGAACTGGTCATGGTTTGCCTCCAGTTAGTTTTGTCCCGACATAAAAAAACCCCCGCAAGGCTTGGTGGGCCTTGCGGGGGCAGAGAGAACGGGCGAAGGGCGATTAGCCCTTCACGCCCGCAGCTTTCACGAACTCAAGCGTTTCGTTTGGCTGGAGTATGTAGTCCTCATTCACCAGCACCCCGTCCACAAAGGCCTGCGCCTCTGCGGGAATGTTGTACGCCACGCTGAAGGTGCCACGCACAGCGGACACCGTGTTCAGCGCAACAGGATGGACACCCTCCGCTGCACCATGCACCACCTTGCAGCTATTCTGCTGCAAGCCGGAAAGCACTCCCAACACATCCACGCTCGGTTGAGCGGGGGAGTTGGCGAACCCGTTGTTGGCGGGGGTGGCGGGGGTGGCGGGGGTG
>Ga0222713_10006200_pt1 | contig 11416 bp, 14 predicted proteins | sample C33_649DmetaG_FD_165061 | JGI IMG/M metagenome (GOLD analysis project Ga0222713, IMG submission 165061) | Estuarine water microbial communities from San Francisco Bay, California, United States - C33_649D | ecosystem: Environmental > Aquatic > Marine > Unclassified | place: USA: California... | reverse complement strand
AAAATGACCGAATTGTTGGGTGAACTTTTACAAAAACACGAAGCCGGAAAAGGACCTCAACAAGTTACACTTCAACTCCCTAAATTGAAGAAGATAGATGCCTGATTTTAAAAATCAACATAGAAATAAGATGACCGACCCTACCCGACTTCAAAAGTCAAATTTGGAGAGGGGTATGGTTGCAAAGATTGACTACACCAAATCAACAGGTGAAAAGGGTGATTATTTCGTGTTTGTTCTACAACCAAAATTTAAAGAATACTTACATTGTATAGACCTTGATAAGGTCAGTCCAATCATCTTTTCTAAACTTGCAGCAGACTACCCCGAGATTATGGCGGAGTCAACTCGTGTTCGTAAGTTAGACTTAACCAAGTTACGAATTGATGAGTCATCCAAGGCGTTTTATATGGGTGAGATTCGTAAGAAAAAGCTTCAAGATGGATATCGAACTTTGATTTATAAAAACATAGGTCAAGTGATGGTCTACAATTACAATTACGGAAAGAACGATAGGGTTGCTTCCGAAGCAAAAAGAAGGCAAGAAGAACAAGTTCAAAAAGATGATTGATTATGAAAATTAGTTACGCAGTTACGGTATGTAACGAGTTTGTTGAAATCCAACGACTACTCACATTCCTTATTGACCGAAAGAAACCACAAGATGAAATTGTGGTGTTCTATGATACAAAAAATGGTACAACGGAAGTTGAGAGATACCTAAATCTTTTGGGTGAAAACATTCGTAGAATCGGATATCACTTTGATGGTCACTTTGCAAATATGAAAAACGCATTGACCGAGGTATGTGGCGGTGACTACATCTTTCAGATTGACGCAGATGAGATTCCCCACGAAATCCTTATGGATAACATTCACGAAATTTTGGAATCAAATGATGTAGATGTTATTCTTGTTCCAAGAGTAAACACGGTTGATGGTTTAACATCAGACCACATTCAAAAGTGGGGTTGGAGAGTTGATGATAGGGGTTGGGTAAACTTTCCAGACCCTCAATGGAGAATCTACCGAAATTCAGAATCCATTCGTTGGGAAAACAAGGTTCACGAGAAACTCGTTGGATTCGAAACTATTTCAAATTTACCTTGGGCAGAAGAGTTTTCTCTTTATCATCCAAAACAAATCGAAAGACAAGAACGACAAAACGAATATTACGAAACCCTATCGTGATGGGGGTTTTGGAAACGATTTGTGTGTCATAAAGAAAATTTTACAATTATCTATGAAAAAAACAGTTGGTATTATCGGTAATGGTTTTGTTGGAGAATCACAAGCGTTTGCGTTCTCCCCAACCGCAGATGTTCGTGTTTACGACATTGACCCTTTGAAGGCTACTCATACCCTTGAGGAAACCCTTGAACAAGAATTTATCTTTGTAGCTCTTCCTACCCCAATGCGGATGGGTGGGTCACAAGATATCTCATACATCGAACGATTTTTTGAATCTATCACACCAAAAGAGGATACTATATTTATTATCAAATCTACGGTATTGCCTGGCACCACCGAAGAGTTGATTCAAAAGTATGGATATAATATTGTCTTTTGTCCGGAGTTTTTGACCGAAAGAACCGCGAAGTTGGATATGATGACTCAAGCCAGAATCATCTTTGGTGGTGATGAATCCTTGACCAAACGAGTTCAAGAATTGTTTAATGAAAGATTTATGAATCGACACATTATTCACACGGACTCCAAAACCGCAGAATACATCAAGTATATGAATAATACATTCTTCGCGACCAAAGTTGCGGTGATGAATGAGTTCTACCGATTGGGTATGGAGATTGGTGTAAATTGGGATGATGCTCTTTATGGATTTGCGTCTGATGGTCGTATTGGTGATTCACATCTCCACGTTCCCGGTCCGGATGGTAGATTGGGGTATGGTGGAACTTGTTTCCCTAAAGATGTAAACGCCTTGATTTCTTTTGCAAAACAACACAATGTGAATATGAACGCAATTGAAGGTGGGTGGAAAACTAATCTTGAAGTCAGACCTGAACGAGATTGGGAAAAAATGAAGGGAAGAGCAGTTTCGGAATGATTTTTTGGAGAACATACAATAATGGAGTATATCCTATTGGGGAAGTAAGTAAATTGGGGTTTCCTATGGAAGACCCCTCTTACATTCCTGATGAGTACCTTGACGCTAAAAACTTTGTGATTCTACGAACGTGTTTTGGTGTTGGAGATTGGGGAATTATTTCTGCGTTTCCACGAAAACTCAAAGAAAAATATCCTGATTGTAAGGTTTGGATACCTTCGCCAAAATTGCTTCGTGAAATGTTTGGTCAATTGCAACAAAATTGGTCTTCTTGGGATGACCCGTTTCAAGTGGTTCACACAATCTTTGATAACAATCCATATGTAGATGGGTTTATTGATTCGTTTGAAGGTGAGGTGTTTAATGACCACTACCGAATCTATGGAAATGAAGATGTTCCTCTGATGGAAGAACTCCTACGATTCTGGCAATTTGATTCGTTTGAGGATATTGAGCCGGAGTTGTATTTTAGTGATAAAGAACAATCTTTTGGTGATGAGATTATAAAAGAATACGCAGGTGGTGAGTTTGGGACTCTTTTAATCTCAAATAGGTTTGATGGTGTTGATATTGAGAAGATTCAGCAAAAGATTGATGAGTATAACCTACCTATGTTTTATTGGACTAAATCGCACGATGTGGGATTGATGTTCAAGGGGGCTTTGGATATGAGACACATCAACACACGAATTCAGTTATACATCAAGACACAAGCCAAGTTCAATGTGGGTAATCAAACGGGTATGAACGATACTATTTCAAATTACTCACCAACCCACACAGTCGCAAGACCAAACCTTGGTTCTAACATAATTCGTAGTCAACATTACATATGAGAATAGTAGTTTATACGGCGATTGTTGGTGGATATGACACCTTGAACGAACCACTCGTAAAGCCGGATGGGGTGGACTTTGTATGTTTTACTGATAGAGATATAGAAAGTAAAACGTGGGAGATTAGAAAAATATTACCGCTGTATTCTGATAATACTCGTACTGCTAGAAAATATAAAGTGCTACCCCACAGATGGTTTTCGGAGTATGATGTCAGTATTTGGTTAGATGGTAATAAAATAATCGAAGGTGATATCCTAAAATATATTGAGTACCTTGGAGACTCAAATCTAGCATTATTTGACCATACTAAATGTTTTGATAAGAGAGATTGTGTTTATGAGGAGGCAAACGCAATATTTAGATTAGGACAAGAACCGGGTAAACAATTTAAGGACAACCCATACATAATCAAATCTCAAATGGAGAGGTATATTTCAGAAGGATACCCTCAACACAATGGGCTTGCGTTTACCTGTGGTATTGTACGCAAACACAATCAATCTGATGTTATTAAAGTTATGGAAGATTGGTGGACTGAAATCAAATATGGTTCGAAACGAGACCAATTAAGTTTTGATTATGTGGCTTGGAAAAATGATTTTAATTTCGTATATTTGCCTGGAGATGGTAGAGGCGATGGGATTATTTCTCATACCAACCATAAATTAAAAAAATGAAACGAATACTTTTTATAACATCTTTGTATAGAACCGGAGAAAGGATTTATCCTATAATTCCACATCTGGCTAAAGATTATAAAATGGATTTGCTGAAAGTGTATCAAATGATACCATCTTACAAATGGGTTGGTGATGTTGATATGCGACTTACATTTGACAATGAGTATTCAAAGTATTTTGATAATGTTTTTGAAGGTTCGTGTGATGTGTCTAAATATGACCTAATCATTTCAGATGATAATAGGAACAATGTGTTGAAAACAAATCTTAAAGCAATTTACAATAAAAAAAATTGTCCAATGGTGTGTTTTGAACACGGAAATAATGAAAAACCACTATTTCAACAAGGGCATAAAGTTGTATTTGATAAGTGCTTTGTATTTGGTAAAAAAGATGTAATTCACGAAGATTGTATTGCTGGTGGAATACCAGCAAATGACAAACTTAAAGAATATTTGAATTTACCAAAAAAACACATTTTGGTAATTGTTAATTTTCTTGGAAATAGACCATCACCATTTGCTGTTAATTTTGATGAAAAACTTTTCAAGAAGATTAATATTTTATCTATTCAAAAACATTTTAATTTACCGGTGATTGTTAAATTAAAAAGTAGAGCGGATGAGGGTGGTTATCAAAAAAACATAGAATATTTAAAATCAATATTACCTGATACATTGGATTATAAAGTTGTAGTAGATTCAGATGATGATAATAAATTAATTGCTGAAAGTGAGTGTGTGATATCAGCCCCATCCACTCTTGCGTTCAAATCTATTCAGATTGGTGTAAATACAATATTAATAAATGGGTCAGGACAAAATGGTAGTTTTTACGATTATAAACAATTATTACCACTTGGTGCCGATTTTCTATCATATTTAATAAAAGACACATATCATTCAGACTGGGTAGAAAACTCAATTGAAGGTGGATTGTTATTTAATAGTACTCAAATAGTAATTAACAAAATAAAGGAATTGTTATGAAATTAGTGCACATAGTTGCAGCTAGACCAAACTTTATTAAAGCAGCCCCCTTGGTGGATGTTCTTAATAAAGATGGTTTTGAAAATGTCATAGTACATACAAATCAACACTATGATTATAAGATGTCTCAAATCTTTTTTCAAGAGTTAGATATACCTGAACCAAAGTATCATCTTGGTGTAAAATCAGGCACTCACGCAGAACAAACTGGTAATGCTATGATTGAAATTGAGAGAGTTCTTAAAATTGAATCTCCCGATGCCGTAATAGTTTATGGAGATGTAAACTCAACACTTTCAGCAGCACTTGCTGCCGCAAAATTATTGATTCCAATCATCCACGTTGAGGCGGGTCAACGAAGTGGTGATAAAACTATGCCTGAAGAAATTAATAGGATAATGACTGACCATTGTTCAACCATCCTATTGTGTGCGGAGCCAAACGCTGAAGAATATTTAAGGTTAGAAAATCTATCAAATTATGAGTTGGTGGGGAATACTGCTGTTGATTGTTTGTATAGAATCATACCATTCTTAAAAGACAAAGAATCTCCAATTGATGGCGAATATTATGTGTGTACTCTTCATAGACCATTTAATGTTGATGACCCTAATAAATTACACAACATCTTATCAAAACTAAATAAATTTGATAAACCTATAATTTTACCAGCTCATCCCAGATTAAAAAAGAATTTAAATTCAACATACGATAATATAAAGTTTGTTGACCCAATGGGTTATGTTGATTTTGTTAATCACATCAAACATTCATCAGGTGTCGTGTCCGACTCTGGTGGTATTCAATGTGAAGCTTCTTTTTGGGGTAAGCCAATCATCACGTTAAGACCCAATACCGAACATAAAACAACGTTAACAATGGGAAATGTTTTATGTCCAATTGTTGAAGATTTATCTGTTGAAAAGTTTAACAAAATTAAAGACAACGTGGAACTACCTTGGTGGTGGGATGGTAATGCGTCATTAAGAATTTCAAAAGTTATAAAGAAGTATAAGGAATGGAAAAAAATTTAATCATATATGTCTCATCCCACAACAACTATGATATGTTGGCTGGTGAAGTTTTAAATGTAGATTTTGAAGGATTTGAATTTATAAATGTTGATGATTGTTCATCTACCGAAGAAATTCAAAAAGGTAAAGATATTTGTGAAAAACACGGAGTTGTGTATCTACAAAACAAAGGGAGAGGTGTTCAGATGGCAACTCAAACTCTAATTGATTTTGTCAATGAAAATAGACCGGATTGTAAATATATTATGTGTTTTCAACACGATGTAGTTCCAATCTCAAAAGATTTTTTCAAAACAATATCAACATATATTTCAGAAGGAAAACTTGATGAATTTGGTGGTATTGGGTTCAATGTTATTGATAGGGGTAAATATACGGGTGATTCTTACAAAGCGTTCGAGAGCGGAAAGCTTCCACTTGGTATGATTGGATTAGCTCATTTGTCAGTTGCTGATAAAGTTCGTAGATGGATGAGTCCATCGCATAATATGGACGCATTAAAACGAAATGTAGATAAGTGGTCTAAACCATTTATCATTGAGTTTCCCGCCTGGATGTGTGTGGGTATTAATGTAAGAGCTTGGAACGAATCGGTAACACCGACCGAAGAGTATCAGTTCCATTTATGGTTTCCAGATGTAGCAATGCAGCTAAATAAAGCAAATAAACCTTTACTTATAATTCCAAACCTATATTGTTTAAATCAACAAGAGGTTAAATCAAAGTATGGTATAAGTGAGAACTCTGCGCATGGTGCAAAGCGTGGTGAAGAGTATCACTTTGGTCAATACTCTAATTTTACTGCTTGGAAAAATAGATGGGGTTGGGATTATGAAAATGCAAAAAAAACATTCAATACGGTTTCTGAAAAATACGAAGGGACTTTGTTGTATGAATATTACAAACACGATAACAACAAAGGACCATTAAGGAATTACGAATTATGAATATATTAGTTACAGGAGCAGCTGGGTTGATAGGAAGTCACCTTGTTGATTTATTACTTGAAAAGGGTGAACACTCTGTAGTGGGTGTAGATGATATGTCATTCGGAAGCCGTGCAAATTTAATTGAAGCACAAAAGAATTCACGATTTACATTTATTAATACAAAAGTTCAGTCAGTACATTTATTGACTCGAAAATTTGATGTCATTTACCACCTTGCATCTATGAAGAAGCCATTCAGCGGCGCAATTAAATCATCAAAAGTTATTGATGAAAATTATGAGATGTTAAAGTCAATGGTTGGCGAATCATTAAAATTTGGAAGCCATCTCATTTTTACATCAACTTCTGATGTGTATGGTAACTCTGACACATTTTTAGAAAGTGATAGGATTACGATTGGACCACCAACAAACGAACGATACTCATACGCAATGTCAAAATTGCATGGAGAACAATATATTCTAAATGAAGTCAAACAATCCGACTTGAAGGCAACAATAGCTCGTATTTTTGGATGTGCATCTTGGAGAGCAAATAAAGGATGGTCGGGTGGTCATATTACGGCGTTTGTGCACAAAGCATTAACAAACCAACCCATAAACATCCACGGTGATGGATTACAAACAAGGTCCATAAGTCACGCAATTGATATTGCAATGGGACTGTCAAATATGTTGGATAATTTAGATTCCGTTAATGGTGAAATTATTAACATCGGAACCAATCAACAAACCACAGTAAAGGAAGTTGCAGAATACATTGTTAAAAAAACAAACTCAAACTCTAAAATAATCTTCCAACCAAAAGAAGAAGTATTTGGCGATTATGATGAAATCAGAATTAGATTTGCAAATACCGAAAAGGCAAAACGACTTATAAATTATCAAGTTAATTATTCAACCTTTGATGTAATTGATGAAGTCATAGAAAAATTCAACGATGAAAATAGCAGTTATTACTCCCATTAAACACCTTGATGGTGTTTTGAACTTATTGACCACAAAAGGTGAGATATATCTTTTAGAAGAAGGTTCAAAATCAGAAGTTAGGGAACTATTATTGAATAAGGGTATTGATACGATTTTGTGTAATCCGAATCAACAAACTTACAAAATTGATAAAGAGTTGTTAGATGGAACTAATATATCCTTAATCAATACTTGTTCAACCGGTATGAATCATATTGATGTAGAGTATTGTAATTTGGTTGGGATTCAAATATATTCTCTTACAAAAGATTACGAACTGATTAACAATCTACCATCTACTTCAGAATTAGCGTTTGGACTACTTCTTGATTTGATGAGAAACATTACCCTATCAAACAATATAACCAAGCAAGACAAAAGTTGGGATTATCTACCCTTTGTGGGGCAACAAATGAAAGACTTCAAAGTTGGTATTGTTGGGTATGGTAGATTGGGTAAGATGATGGCCAAGTATTGTAAAGCGTTTGACGCAGAAGTCTACATCTACGACCCATATTCTGATGAATCTAACGTAAAAGAATTAGAAGACCTATTTCAGATATGTGATGCTGTATCGTTACACGTTCACGTTAGTGATGAGACAAAATATATGATTGACTACGATTTACTTTCTCGTAATGTAAAGTTTTTGGTGAATACCTCTCGTGGTGAAATCGTAAAAGAGTCAGATGTAATCACAGCACTCAAAGAAGGTAAACTTTGGGGATATGGTGCAGATGTGATTGAGGATGAGTTTGGAGACATTTCAAAATCTCCGTTTTTTAATTTGGAAAATTCAAAATTAAATTGTATATTTACACCTCATATAGGTGGTATGACTATTCAAGGTCAAACAAAAGCATATAAATGGGCAATAAACAAGTTATGAAAGTATTAGTGATTATCCCAACAAAGTTAGACTCAACACGATTGGAAAACAAAAACATCCGTGAGTTGGGTGGTAAACCTATGTTTTTACATTCGGTTGATTATGCAAATCAAAGTAAACACGATGTAACTATATTAGTATCATCAGAGAGTGATGAAGTTAAATCAATTTGTCAAGACTATGGTGTTAGTTTTACTGAACGTTCTAAAGAATTGTGTGGTGACACCGAAGTCGTGGATGTCTATTTGGATGTTGTAAAACGCACGCTTTTAGAATACGACCTTGTTGTGGGTCTTCAACCCGATAATCCAAATAGGTCACACACTCTTGATGAGTGTATTGACTATATGCTGGAGAATAAATATGATGATTTAATTACGGTCAATCCAAACTACAAACGAAGCGGTTCGGTTCGTATATTTAAATACGAATATCTAAAATCAGGACAAGTAAGTAAACGATTGGGGTGTATCAAAGATGATGCTGTTGATATTCATTATGAATCCGATTTAGAAATTGTAAAGAGGGTATTAAAATGAGAACTATATCAGCAAAAAACATAATTCGAAATAGAGCAAATATTGAATTAGAACAATTAGGTTCTTTTTGGAACGAATCATATGACCCTACTATTGTAGATTTAGGCGCAAATGTTGGTCATTATACACTAGCCTTTATTTCTAAATTTCCAAAAAGTAAAATATATTGTTATGAACCACATCCATACAATATTAAACATTTTAAAAAGTTTGTAAAATCCGACAATGTTGTTTTGTATGAGTATGGATTATACAATGAAACTAAAAAAATAAGTATTGGGCTTCCTACAAATGGAAAAGATAATAATGGATGTTATAGTATAAAATACAACCACGACTCCATTGAAGTACAACTAAAAAATGCAAATGATGAGTCAGTTAGACCACACATTGTAAAAATTGATGTGGAGGGGGCTGAGCCCGAGATTTTAGAATGTTCTGATTTTTTCAAAGATACTAAAATCATACTTATAGAAATGTTATACAAAGATGATATGGGGATAAATCAGATTATTTCAGAACGATTGCAGTCTTTAGGGTTTACATATAAATTAAATACAACAAAAAATAATCAGCTATGGTTAAGGTAATTGCAGAAATTGGATGGAATCACGGTGGTGATATGGAACTCGCCAAAGAAATGATTCACGCAGCAGCCGAAGCTGGTGCTACTTACGCTAAGTTCCAAAGTTGGTCGGTTAGTAGATTAAAACCCGGTGTGTGGGATACCGATGGTCGTAGAGAAATTTATGAGAAAGCGGAACTTACAAGAGAAAGACATATTGAACTTATCAACTATTGTAATGAGGTTGGTATTAAGTTTATGTCAAGTGTGTTCAGTATCAAAGACGCTGAACTATTGGTAGAGCTTGGTGTAGAAGATGTGAAGATTCCAAGTTTTGAATCCCGAAATCACGAACTCATTAAATATTGTAATGAAAACTTCAAAACAATCTTTATGTCCACCGGAACATCCACGTTTGATGAGATTGAGGAAACTACCTCTTTTGTAGAGATTGCTGATTTGTACATACTACATTGTGTTTCCACCTATCCGTGTAATCCATCTATGGCAAATTTACCAAGAATGAACTTATTAAAGACTATTGGGTTTCCTGTTGGATATTCCGACCACATTGAGGGTGTAGAATCAGCAAAGGTGGCTATTGGTGAGGGTGCTATGGTAGTTGAGAAACACTTTACAACTGACAAGGATTTGCCAGGTCGTGATAACAAGTTTGCTATCCTACCTCACGAAATGAAAGATTTGACCGATTACATCAAAATGAGAGAAGAGATGTTTACTTCTCACGGAGCAGATTTTCAACAAAGTGAATTAGATTCAAGAAACAATTATACCGGAAGATTTGATGGTTAGTGTAATTATTAGAAATCATAATGAACGAGAGTATATTGGATTCTCAATTCAATCGGTTTTGGATTTTATTCCAAATGCCGAAATTATTGTGATTGATGACCATTCAACCGATGACTCATTGGATGTTGTTAAATTGTTTACCAATCGTGGTAATATAAAACTATTTAAGATTGATGATTATACACCGGGAAAAGCATTAAATTATGGTGCACAAATAGCATCCTATGATACTATTCTTGTATTATCAGCACATTCTCAAATTATAAAGTTAGATTTAGACTATGTGATGTCGCAGTTAAAAACACACGCTGCTGTATTTGGAAATCAAACTCCAATTTATAGAGGTAAAAAGATTAGTAAAAGATATATTTGGTCCCATTTTGGAATGGTAGATGAGGTTAATAAATGGTCTTCAATTGAAGATAGAGCTTTTTTACATAATGCGTTTTGTTTTTACAATCAAAAGGAGTTGATTGACTTTCCGTTTGATGAAACACTTCCGGGAAAAGAAGATAGATATTGGGCAACCGATATTTTAAATGCCGGTAAATCATATTTATACACGCCAAACATTGAGGTTAATCACTATTATACATCCAATGGTGCAACTTGGAAAGGTATTGGGTAAATTATAAAAAATGAAAATATTAGTTACAGGTGGTGCCGGTTTTGTGGGAACAAACCTCATCAAGAGATTATTAAATGAGGGACACGAGGTTCAGTCATTAGATAATTACTCAACAGGTCTTAAATCAAACGAAGTTGATGGTTGTAGATATTGGACAGGTGATATTCAAAACATATCCACTATGGATAAAGATTTTGATATTGTATTTCATATGGCTGCTATCGCAAGAATTCAACCATCATTTGAAAGACCTCAAGATTATATTGAAACAAACTTTAACGGAACATATGAAGTTGTAAAGTTTTGTATCAAACATAATATTCCGTTGATTTACGCAGGGTCATCATCCAAGCACAGTGGTAGATTTAAAAACCCATATACATTCTCAAAAGATTTGGGTGAAGACATCATTCAGTTGTATCAAACTCATTTTGGGTTATCTGCAACTACTGCA
>Ga0222713_10006199_pt1 | contig 11417 bp, 11 predicted proteins | sample C33_649DmetaG_FD_165061 | JGI IMG/M metagenome (GOLD analysis project Ga0222713, IMG submission 165061) | Estuarine water microbial communities from San Francisco Bay, California, United States - C33_649D | ecosystem: Environmental > Aquatic > Marine > Unclassified | place: USA: California... | reverse complement strand
TTGCTGCTGCTGCAGCTGGGACTTTTGCAAGTCCCAACTGCACCCTCCCACTGACCCACAGCAGCATGTCTTTGTTGTTGCTGTTGCTGTTGCTGTTGCTGTGTTAATGTTGTTGTTGTTGTTGTTGCTGCTGCTGCAGCTGGGACTTTTGCAAGTCCCAGCTGCACCCTCCCACTGACCCACAGCAGCATGTCTTTGTTGTTGCTGTTGCTGTTGCTGTTGTTAATGTTGTTGTTGCTGCTGCTGCAGCTGGGACTTTTGCAAGTCCCAGCTGCACCCTCCCACTGACCCACAGCAGCATGTCTTTGTTGTCCCTCTGTGACTTCCTCCTCCCATGGCTCCCTTTGTGGTATGCCATGATTCACTTGCAAAACATGCAGCGAAGCCTCCATCCCAAAAGATAAGTTACTTGCAACAAGCTCTCTATAAGAATGGGGACCTGCAAAGGTCCCCATGAGATTACAAGAAGTACAAAGTAGCAGCAAGGACTTGCAAAAAGAGCTCTCTAAGAATGGTGACCTGCAGTAAGCTCATGAAGTTGCAAGAAATACAAAGCAGCAGCAATGACTTGCAAAAAGAGCTCTCTAAGAATGGGGACCTGCAGTGGGCCCCATGAAAGTGCAAGAAATATAAAGTAGCAGCAAGGACTTGCAACAAGCTCTCTATAAGAATGGGGACCTGCAGTGGGCCCCATGAAGTTGCAAGAGATACAAAGTAGCAGCAAGGACTTGCAACAAGCTCACTATAAGATTGGGGACCTGCAAAGGTCTCCATGAAATTGCAAGGACTTGTAGACAGCTTTTTTCCTCCACAAAACTGGCTGCAGTCTAAAAAAACACTGTCAGCTAGAACGCTTCTGGCACTTGCTATTGCAATATTGGCAGCAATCCTTCTTCATGCTACTGTTGCTGTAGCTAGTGCTGCTGTAGCTAGTGCTGCTGCTGTAGCTAGTGCTGCTGATGTAGCTAGTGCTGCTGTAGCTAGCGCTGTCTGTAGCTAGTGCTGTCTGTAGCTAGTTCTGCTAATGCTGCTGTAGCTAGTGCTGCTGATGCTGCTATTTTTCTTGCTGCTGCTGCTAATACTGTTGTTGCTGCTGCTGCTAACCAGACATCTCAGAAAACTGCAAATGTTTTCCAATTCTGTACTTCAAGCAAAGGGCTTCTGTAACCCTGTGAGGTGGCATACCACTAAGACAGCTCTGAGCTATTCTTGTCATCAGTCCAACCATACTTTCTCCACCATAGCACCAAAAAGCTTTGGGTGAGATGAACTCAGCGTCATCTGCAATATGAAACATGTAATGAAACTTTACTGTGAAACTCCATTGGAATTGACCAACTCTGTCTACACACTTGGCAGACTGAATTGCTAGAAATACATAATGTGACAAAAAATTCTGGACATTATCTTTGTATTGCACGAACTCAGCAGTATTTAAGAATAGTGGGTTCCTGTCAACAACATTGTAAGCATCCGAAAGGCTTCTCAGGCAAAAAAACCTCCTCATTGAGTAGGTATCTGATTCTTTGACATATAGCTTAGCCATTTCCATCATTGCTGGGACCAGATAGCGTGTTCTCCTGGCTTTTACAATGCTAGTCATAAGTTCAGGATAGTTCTGGTGCGGAGCCCCTGCATCTGCGAAAGTCCTTTGGTCTAGCCAACCAATCCTCATGTCATCTGACACTCCTGCAGAATCATAGCACTGCTGCAGAATCTCATTGAGCTTGTGGACCTTCTGAGCATTTGTGCCTTTGAGTTCTTTGTAGAACACATCATATAGCACATTGGCTATAGCATGGCTTGCTGCCCCTATCTCAATGACATGCATGGGGTCATACACAAAGCTATGATGCGTGACCCCACGCACTGTCAAAAGCCAGTGCTCAGTCAAAGGATTAGCTTTAAGACTAGCAGGGCTACACAATGTTGTCCTCCAGGCTGCTGTGGGCCTCACATCTGTAACAGGCTTGTCATCGAAGTTGGCCATGCACCTCATGCAAGGCCTTGTCTTGTTAGCAAAGTGTGGAAGGCCATAATCCTTGGCCAAATGATCACAATCTGCTGTGATAATCCACAAGACCATCTTTGACTCTAGGAACAATTTGTTCAGATCTTTTGCAATCTCCTTCCCAATGGTTGTCAGAGTGTCTTCAACCTCTGGGAGGCCAAGGTTTTTGCATTTGGATTCTGTTACTCTGCAAGCCATTGGAAGCCCAATCAAGAGCAAGTGACTCAAATAAGTTCCAATAGAGCCTGGACAGACCAAGCTCCTGATTGAATACACATCTAAAGAATCATGTTTGGCATGAGGGCCTGCATCCCCATGCAACAGCATTGGCCACCAAAGCTTCTTCTTGAAGTCTTTCACCCCTTGCAACCTAGGATCATTTGGTTTGATGTTGGACCAGAAATAGTCCACAATGTGCTTGGAGCCAAGGATTTGATCCTGAAGACCAGCTTTTTTCAAACTGTTCACCCAATCAGAAGGCTTGAAAAAGTACACCAACTCTTTTTCAACTGTGGACACAGAGCCCTTTTGCTTCAGCACATATGCTTCAACAGAACTAGGAAGTGGCACATGGATTTTTTTGAAATGCTTCATGTTTAGCAAATCCCTTTGACAGTGTGCAGGAGAGTTGCCACTAGCCCCCAAGGCAGCCATTGATGAGACATCTTCTGCTGCATAGCCATAAGTGTCAACCATTGCTTGTGCAAGCTCTTGCAATTCAGTTGCAGAAATATTACCATTGGACCATTTTTCTACAAGCCTGAAGCCTGCAGCTGTAAACCCACCTACAAGTGGACAGCTGACAGTATCAGCATCATCCTCTTTAGCACTTGAAGTCTTCAACCTCTTTTTAGTCTCATTGGGATTGCCAGGTAATCTCTTTGCCATGTGAATAAAGCCTAGGATTAAAACATTGATGATGTGCAAACATATATCAGCAATGCGATGCATCTGCAAGTTCAAGCCAAAACCAATAGGCATTGGTGTTGTGTTTGTGTGCTGGTGTTGCTGCTGCTACAGCTTGGCAAGCCCTGCTGCTACCATTGCTTGATGCAAGTCACTGGGCAAGAATTTGATGCAAATCACTGTGGCAAGAGTTTGATGCAACTCACTGTGGCAAAGTCTGATTCCAATACACCCATGATTCCAGATAGAATTCCTTTGGCCTTATTGAGACTGGCCTTGATCTCCTCATCATTGCCAGCCTCATCACAAATAGCTGATTGTGTCTCCAAGGATTCAAGATATCCTGAAATGGTGGCAAGGGAGGTGGCAGAGCAGGAGTTACTTTCAAGTCACTGTGGCAAGAGTTTGATACAATTCACTGTGGCAAGAGTTACAGTCAAGTCACTGTGGCAAGAGTTTGATGCAACTCACTGTGGCAAGAGTTTGGTGCAAGTCACTGTGGCAAGAGTTTGATGCAAGTCAGTGTGGCAAGAGCTTCATGCAAGCCACTGTGGCAGAAGCTACTGCTGCTGCATGTGTGCTGTGGTTGCAAGTGCATGGCTGCAAGAAGGGACTTTCACAAGTCCCCCATTGCATCAAATTTCTGGCTCACACAAAAGGCAATGGTACACTGCACTGTAGGTAGCTAGTATCATGCAGCAGCAGCACCAGCAGCAGCACCAGCAGCAGCAGCAGCAACAGAAGCTGCAACAACACTGACCACCCGACCCAGTGGAAGCACACAGATGCAAGTTCTTTTTTGGTACTTGCATTGGCCAGCTCCCTCTGACACACGCATGTTTCTGCATGAGACATCAATAATGCTTTCCAAAACTTGATGTCATGCAACTATTATGAGTACGCTTTGCAATTATTCTTGAAGTCAACCACAGCATACAGAATGCCAGCCTAAAGTAGTATAGTCTTACAGTACACAGCTACTGTTACATAGTCTTACAGTATAGAGTCTCACAGTGCACATCTACTCTTATAGTCTACAGCTGGTGTTGTGTTTGTGTGCTGGTGTTGCTACTGCTACAGCTTGGCAAGCCCTGCTGCTACCATTGTTTGATGCAAGTCACTGGGCAAGAATTTGATGCAAGTCACTGTGGCAAGAGTTTGATGCAACTCACTGTGGCAAAGTACACAGCTAGTCTTACAGTACACAGCTACTCTTACAGCATACAGTCTCACAGTGCACAGCCTCTTACAGAGTACAGCTACTCTTGGGCTAATCTTACATCATACAGCTACTCATTAATTCATAATCTCTTTGTTGTAGAACTTGTCAGCCTCATTTGCTGCCTTGACAGCTGCATTTAAGACTTTTTTGGCCAAGCCTTTTTTGAAGTCCTTGCCTTTTGCCATCTGGGAACATGCCTGATGATGCTTCTTCAACTCCTTGAGCTGGGATTTTGACTTATCAGGCAAGTCTGATTCCAACACACCCATGATTCCAGATAGAATTCCTTTGGCCTTATTGAGACTGGCCTTGATCTCCTCATCATTGCCAGCCTCATCACAAATAACTGATTGTGTCTCCAAGGATTCAAGATATCCTGCAATGGTGGCAGAGGAGGTGGCAGTGCTTTTTGCTGGTGCTTCAGGAGTTGGAGGCTTGCCACCCTTTTTGCCACCCTTTTTGCCACCCAAGAATTCCATGGCAAGCTCATCAGGTTTTGTCTCTGCCTCACCTTCTCCCATTTGGAAATCGATATCATCACCAGAAAGGGATCTTTTTGCCAAGGCTAAGAAAGCTTCCTTGTCACTTTTTCCAGTTGAAGTCTGAGAAGTGGACTTTCTGTGTTCCTTAATCTGATCTTCTTTGGCTGACACAACTCGAAACTCACAGAACCGAGCATCATGTGGGTTTGTCCTCACCTCAATGCTTCCACTTGCCACTCTAGCTCTCAGCTCCATCATGCCATATTTGTCCACTGCTTGCTTCAAGGACACCCACTCACTGGTGATAGTTCGCTTTTTCACATCACTGAGCTGTGCGACATTTGTCCTCAGATGTATGCAAGTCACTGTGAAGCAGCATTTGGTGTGTCTTACTCTTGCTGATTTGATTGCCTTGCTACTACTGCGCTGCACAAGTGTTAAAAACAGAGAGGGACTTTCACAAGTCCCTGCTGCACTGTGCAGGTGGTCAGAGCTACATACATGGTCACCACAGCACTGGTAAAAGAATGAACAGGCACAAACACACATGAAAAAAAGAACAACATAATGCAGCAAAGATTCTCATGCTCTTGGCTTTTGCTTGAGCCTGTCCTCAGCCAGATCCTCAGCAGGCTTCTCTTCTTCTGCAGCTGGCCAGCTCCCTGAGTTGCATTTTGGTATTGCTCCTGTGTGTGCTCACTTTTCCTGGCATGCTCATATTTTTTCCAAAGCAACTGCTGTTTTGAGTCACTGAGACTATTGATCCACCTTTCAATAGCATCATCTGAAGCTCCTCGAACTCTAAGCAATGCACCTTCAGTCAATGCTTTCATGTCCTTATCCTTGGCACCAAGCTTACCAGGCTTGTTATCACCAGGAGTGGCCTTCATTGCCTTCATAGGAGTGGCTTTCATTGCCTTCATGGCAACAGCCTTCATGACCTTTGTTGGAGAAGCAACCTTCATGGCAGCAGTGGCTTTCATTGCCTTCATGGCAACAACCTTCATGACCTTTGTTGGAGAAGCAACCTTCATGGCAGCAGTGGCTTTCATTGCCTTCATAGGTGCCATTGCCTACTGACAGCTATGCAATGAGAGAGGAGAGTGATTGTCTAGCACAGAGTTTGCTAATGAGCTGAGCAATGTAGCAGGAAGCACACTACTGCTGCTGATTTGCTGCCTTGCTGCTTGTCCAGTTCAGGTGAGCATTGCCAAAGAGCATGGTGTAACACAGAGCAGTAACTGTAGCTTACTCTTGCTGTTTTGAATGCCTTCCAGCAATGGAAGGTCTGCTGCGAACAAAGTCATGGTTGCATTGCTACATGCTACTATTACACAAGTGTTGAAATCAGACAGGGACTTGCACAAGTCACTGCTGCAGCATCCCACTGGCAGCTATGCAATGAGAGAGCACAAGGAATGACCAACACAGGGCTTGCTGCGGAGAACACATAATGCACTGAAGAAGCACAGGGACTTGCACAAGTCACTGCTGCAGCATCCCACTGGCAGCTATGCAAGGAGAGAGCACAAGGAATGACCAACACAGGGCTTGCTGCAGAGAACACATAATGCACTGAAGAAGCACAGGGACTTGCACAAGTCACTGCTGCAGCATCCCACTGGCAGCTATGCAAGGAGAGAGCACAAGGAAGGACCAACACAGAGCTTGCTGCAGAGAACACATAATGCACTGAAGAATCACTTTTTCAAGTGTAACTGCATGCGTCTGTTTTGCTACTGTGTTGCTTGTCCAGATGAAGTGGGCATTGCCAAAAGCATGGTGTAACACAGGGCAATAGCAAATCAAGTTGATACATCTTACTCTTACTGTTCTGACTGCCTTCCAACAATGGAAGGTCTGCTGCGACCAAAGTCATGGTTGCATTGCTACATGCTTCTACTGCACATGTGTTAAAAGCAGACAGGGACTTTGACAAGTCCCTGCTGCACCTTCCCACTGATCCACATTTGTGCAGCAGCTCTTTGTCAGACTTACCAGTGCTAGTATGAGCATGGGAATATCTGTGTAAACACAACATATTCATGAATATTCATGTGAATTCATAAACTGTCATGGATATTCATATGAATTCATGAATCTTCATAGATCTTCATGAACCTTCATGGATGTTCATGGATGTTCATGGGTGTTCATGGACATTCATAGAATATTCATGGATATTCATGTGAATTCATGAATTTTTTTTGCTGAAAGCACAGATGACTTATCCAATAAGTTCGTCTATTATCAGATGATCTATACTGTTTAAATCAGTGGAAGAGTCGACCCACATCTGCTATCTTACTGCTACTGATGTGACTATCTCACTGCTACTGTCATGACATCCAGGCTGCTATCTTACTGCTACTGATGTGACTATCTCACTGCTACTGTCATGACATCCAGGCTGCTATCTTACTGCTACTGATGTGACTATCTCACTGCTGCTGTCATGACATCCAGGCTGCTATCTTACTGCTACTGATGTGACTATCTCACTACTGCTAATGATGTGGGTGTACAAGTTAAAATTAGAACAAGTGAGCCGCTTCAGGAGCACATGCTATCTTAATCCAAATCCATGGCATCATCTTCATCCTTGCTACTGTCATTGTCCTTTGCTCTCTTGGTCTCTGCCTCCTCAGGGGGCAAGACTTCATCAGCTTTTCGTTTTGCGCTGATACGTTTAGTTGGCTTGGCCTTTTGCCTTGGCATGACCAACTCAGTGCTGCTTCCTGCCATGCTTGGTCCAATGTTGTCTCCTCCAGTGCCACTTCCTCCAGTGCCACTTCCTACAGGAGTTGGCCTTGCCTTTGGAAGTGGTGGATCAGTGCTGCTTCCTGCCATCTGTGGTCCAATGTTGTCTTCTCCAGTGCCACTTCCTTCAGTGCCACTTCCTCCAGGAGTTGGCTGTGCACTTGGAAGTGGTAGATCAGTGCTGCTTCCTGCCAACTGTGGTCCAATGTTGTCTCCTCCAGTGCCACCTCCTCCAGGAGTTGGAAGTGGTCCATCAGCTGCTGAAGATGTTTGTTCATGCTGGGTCTCTGGCACAGCTGCAGGAGGATGACCCATCTCTGCAGCTACAGCTGCAGTCTCTGGCACAGCTGCAGCTAACCTATCACTCCTTCCAAAGACCATCTTGACATTGAAAGTCCATGGAATGCAGGCATGCCTTCTCTGCGTTCTGATGGCTTCTTCAAAGGCTGGAAGAACCCTCTGAATACACAGAGGGCACCTCATAAGGCCTGGTATCGTGTGCTTTATCAGCTGATACAGACAGTGGAAGTGATAAGGGCCATGGCCACAGCTCAATATCACACTGTCTGCAACTTCCACTGTTGGAGATCCTCCCTTTTTGTTGAGCAACCAGTCCCCTTGCAAACAAATGGGACAATTTGGGACATGGGCCTTCATTTTTTCAATGACCCTCTCTCTTTGTTCCTGAGTGGTGCCCCAGCTGCTAGGTGGAAGAGGGATTGGCACCCCACATGCAATGTTGTGGTGAAGCACAGGCTGTTGGTTGACTGGAGGAGGACCAGGCAAATTTGCAACTGGTGGAGCTGGCAAACCTCCATCACCTATCCCAGCCTCAGGTATGGCTAGGAGCCTCATGCCTTCAGGTGCATCAGTATCAGAGTCTACTTCTAGATCAATATTAGAAGGCTCAGACAATACTGGAGGAGCAGGCAATTCTGGCAGCTCAGGCAATACTGGAGGAGCAGGCAATTCTGGCACTGGAGGAGGATGAAATACTGGCACTGGAGGCTCAGGCAATACTGGCACAGGAGGCTCAGTCACTAGCAACATAGGCCTAACATCTTCTCTTGGACCAGTGACTGGTCCAGGATCAAGCACTGTGGGCATTGTTGGCTGTGGTGCTTCAGTGCCAGCCCATGGTGGTTGTGGCACAGCTGGCAGTGGTGGTGGTGGTGGTGGCACAGATGGCAGAGGTGCTGGCAGACCTGTAGCAACAGATCCTTTTGGGTTGACATGCTTATGTTTTTTTTTCCATTGTTTTTTCCAAGGCATTGTCCATTGGTCAGCACTGGTGTCAAGCAATGGTCTGCTAGAGTCAGGCCATGCACTGCTAGAGGCATGATCCATGTTGCCAGCATAGGTGCCAGCATTGCCATGGCTGGAAGAGTCACCTTTCTTGCCATCATGCCATCCACTGCTGCCAGCATAGGTGCCAGCATTGCCATGGCTGGAAGAGTCACCTTTCTTGCCATCATGCCATCCACTGCTGCTCCATCCACTGCCATGGCTGGAAGACCATCCACTGCCATGGCTGTCAGACCATCCAGTGCTAGAGCCACCATCATGATTGGAAGGCCATGATCCACCATCATGGCTGGAAGACCACCCAGTGCCAGAGCCAGAGCCACCATCATGGCTGGAAGACCACCCAGTGCCAGAGCTAGAGTCACCAGCATGCCATGCACTTGAGGACCATCCAGTGCTAGAGCCACCATCATGGCCAGAGCCAGAGACACCAACATGGCTGGAAGAGTCACCATGCATGCCATCATGCCATCCACTGCCATGGCTGGAAGAGTCACCTTTCTTGAAATCAATCCATCCACTGCCATCATGGCTGGAAGACCACCCAGTGCCAGAGCCAGAGCCACCATCATGGCTGGAAGACCACCAAGTGCCAGAGCTAAAGTCACCATCATGCCATGCTTGTGAAGACCATCCAGTGCTAGAGCCACCATCACGCCATGAGCCACCATCATGCCATCCACTGCTGGGGGGCAATTCCCAGCTGCTAGAGGCACCAGGATCATGCACTTCCTCAGATTCTTCTTCTGAAGAAGAAGAAGTTTCAGGCTCAGACTCCATTGCCTCCAGTGCATCTAGTCCACTGAGTTTATCCATGTACTCTTTGTGCAAAGCCTGTGAGCAAGCTTTGTCTGCTTGTGCTTGGTGCTGATGGTGTTTGGGAACAGAACAAAATGTGAGATACAACACAAACCACACAAACCTTAATGCAAGTCATAAAGCCAACTACAAACAAGCAGCATCGAGTTTTCTCTTGAGCTGCCGCCTTTGGTTTGCAGGTTGGTCCACAAAAGACTGCCCTTGAGCCTTCTGTCTGTTTTTTTTCTTTTGAGCTCCTGTTTTGGATTTCTTTTCCTTTGCCTTCTTCCCCATGGCGTCTATCAAAAGAAAAATGTTGGGGAGTAGCTAAGAAAAATGTTGGGGAGCAGCTAATGTAATTGAAAACTCTATGCTGCAGCATGCATCATAGACATCATAGGCAAGCAGATGCGCAGGACATGAAATTGGCACTGTTAGCACTGCTGCTCATCTGCAAACAAGAATGGTGCTCCTCTATGCTGCAACATGCATCATAGACACCATAGCCAGCAAGATGCGCAGGACATGAAGCTGGCACTGTTAACACTGCTGCTCCTCTGCAAACAAGAATGGTGCTCCTCTATGCTGCAACATGCACCACAGACACCATAGCCATGCAGATGTGCAGGACATGAAATTGGCACTGTTAGCATTGCTGCTTTTCTGCAAGCAGGACTGGTGCTGCAAATGGGTGCACAAGCCCAAAAGCCCTGGGACCTTCACAGGTCCCAGGGTACAATTTAAACTCAGAGCAAGTGAGCAGCTACAGGAGCACCTCTGCAAACCAGCACAAGCATGTCTAGCCATGGTAACACCAGGCATGGTAACACAAGCAAGAAGGATATTCCAACAACAAACAAGAATAAGCTTGTAAGTTGAAAGGCATAGTAGCACAAGCAAGAAGGTAACTTGTAGATAACTATACAACACTACAGCAACTATACAGACTGACACAATTATAAGCAAAACTTTTTTTATTACTTTCATTTCAAATCTATTGTTTGTAATAAGACATCATGCTTTTCTCACTAATCAGAGGTGCCTTAGAATCATTCTTCTCCATGCCACCTAGCTCATAGAGGAATCTCTTTATTTCCTGCCTGATCTCATTTTTTCTTTCATCTGGAAGTAGCCACAGGCGTGGCTGTAGACTAGGTGCATTGGCTGAGGTGTATCCAGGTACACCTCTTGCAACTCGTCTTTGGTGCTGCATCCATGTGAATAACAGCATCTTATCATCCCAGGTCAGTTCTTCCATGCTTAATGGAATGAGTAAAGCTATGATGATGACACAGTTTGATGCAGCTTGAGCTAAAAACAGCTTTACATAAGTTCAAACTTAATCTAGTCAGTGGTGACCTGCACAGGTCATCAGCCAAAGCTGACAGTAGCAAGCAGTGGAACAATGCAAAATGCCACAGCACTCATTTGAATCTGGCTGCTTGGGTGTGTCAGTGGTGGTGGTGATGCAAAGCTGACAGTAGCAAGCAATGGAACAATGCAAAAGGCTTGCAAGTTGAAAAGCATAGTAACACAAGCAAGAAGGTAACTTGTAGATAACTTGATGTGACAGCTACAGGAGTTGCAATTGCATCCAAAACTGATTTGAATCTAGCTGCTTTAGTGGGTCAGTGGGAGGGTGCAATGGTGACCTGCAAAGGTCACCAGCCAAAGCTGACAGTAGCAAGCAGTGGAACAATGCAAAATGCTACAGCACTCATTTGAATCTGGCTGCTTGGGTGTGTCAGTGGTGGTGGTGGTGCAAAGCTGACAGTAGCAAGCAATGGAACAATGCAAAAAGCTTGCAAGTTGAAAAGCATAATGACACAAGCAAGAATGTAACTTGTAGATAACTTGATGTGACAGCTACAGGAGTTGCAATTGCATCCAAAACTGATTTGAATCTGGCTGCTTTGGTGGGTCAGTGGGAGGG
>Ga0222713_10006198_pt1 | contig 11419 bp, 7 predicted proteins | sample C33_649DmetaG_FD_165061 | JGI IMG/M metagenome (GOLD analysis project Ga0222713, IMG submission 165061) | Estuarine water microbial communities from San Francisco Bay, California, United States - C33_649D | ecosystem: Environmental > Aquatic > Marine > Unclassified | place: USA: California... | reverse complement strand
CAAGATAATGACAACGTCTTCACCCATTTCCACCATGCGCTTTGCCTTCTCGATGGTGAGTTCAGCAATGTGCGTGTGCTCTTCCGATGGTCGGTCAAATGTTGACGCAATTACCTCGCCCTTTACGGTGCGACGCATGTCGGTTACTTCTTCAGGACGCTCGTCAATGAGCAACACAATCAGTTTCACTTCTGGGTGATTCTTTTCGATGCTCGTTGCAATCGTCTTCATGACCGTGGTCTTACCGGCCTTTGGAGGCGACACGATGATTCCGCGTTGTCCCTTTCCAATTGGCGCGATGAGGTCGATGATGCGTGCAGTCATATTGTTTGGATCTGCGGCATTTTCGAGACCCAACTTCGAGTCTGGGAACAATGGCGTGAGGTCTTCGAATCGCGGACGGTTCTTCACCTTGTCTGCTGCAACGTTGTTGATGGTCTCAACATCGAGCATTGCTGGGTTCTTTTCATTGCGTCCCGCAGGCTTCGACATACCTGAAACGTGGTCACCCTTGCGCAGGCCGTATTGACGCGTAAGGCGGACTGAAATGTATGAGTCCTCGCGACTTGGCAAGTAGCCATTTACGCGCAAGAAGCCGTAGCCCTCGTCGCGCAAGTCCACATAACCCGAGACTTTTACTGGCTCGGTACTCATCGGTTCTGTGCTCTCCGGCTCAAAGGTTTCGTATCGATCATTTCCTTGTGGGCCTTCATCGCGCGGGCCTTTGCCCCTGCGACGACGGTTGCGATTGCGATTGTTACCAAACCCGCCGCCATCATTGCGATTGTTGTCGCGCTCGCCACGATCGTTGTTGTTGCGATCGCCGCGGTCATTGTTGTTATGACGGTTGTTGTTGTGACGGTTGTTATTGCGGTCGCCACGATCATTGTTATTTCGATTGTTGTTTGGGTTTTGTTCGCTTGCACGACGCGCATCTGGTGCAACTGGCGTGCCTTCGTGTTCTGCTAATTCAATTTCCCAATCGGCAAGTGGCTCGCCGTCTGCGCCAAGTGCTGGACCTGCAGGCACTTCTGCACCCGCTGCCGGCTTCTCTACCTTCGGCGCGTCAACTTTCTTCGCAGGCTTTGGCGCAACTTCTGTCGGCTTTGTCTGCTCAAGAATCATCTCAATGAGCTCAGCCTTTTTTGCACGGGAAGCCGACTTCACGCCAAGCGCGCCTGCAATGGCTACAAGTTGTTCGCGGTCTTTTGCTTCAAGTGCTGATTGTTCAAGGGCTCCACTGGCCACAAGGTCCTACTTTCAGGGTTAACGGGCGTTCACGACAAAGTGAGTTGCCCTAACAACCGCAACTGGGTGAAACGAAACGCATAATTCCGAGACGCAGAGTGCGGGGGCTTTGCTCGGGATTCCGAGCCGACTTCCACCATAGCCCCTCTCTGGGCAAGTGGCAACTTCGCGCAATCGTTAGTTAGTGACATGAGGCCACGAAAGCCTCAATTGCTTGCAAGTCATTTGGCAAATTCACAATGCGTTCCTCGCGATCAAACAAGTCAGCAACATGGTCCGGCAGTGCTGGGTGCACGCCAGTTGCCCTCTTCACTGCATCGGGAAACTTGGCAGGGTGCGCAGTTGCAAGGGTGATCGTAGGAACACCTGGTTCGGCACACGCTTCGGCAGATGCAATGCCGACTGCAGTATGCGGATCTACCAATATGCCGCTTTCACCGTAAATGCGTTTCATCACAGCCAATGTTTCATCATTGTTGGCACGATGCGCACGGAACGTTGGCGCAATCCACTTCGCATACTGATCTGGTTCTACCGAAAGCTTTCCTGATTGACGGAATCGATTGAGTTGTTCTGTTGTGGCACCACCATCGCGGTTATTCATTTCAAACAACAACCGCTCAAAGTTGGACGAAACTTGAATGTCCATACTTGGGCTGAGCGTTGGCACTACAGGCAACATGTCCATGCTGTGCGTTTCAAAGAACCGCGTCAAAATGTCGTTGCTATTTGAACCAACAATGAGTTTTTCGATGTCTGCACCCATCTGTTTTGCAATCCAACCTGCGAGCACATTGCCAAAGTTGCCAGTAGGCACACTGAACGATGCCGAGCGACCAAGCGTTTCAAGTGCCGTGAAGTAGTACACCGTTTGTGCCATGACGCGAGCCCAGTTAATGGAGTTCACTGCAGACAAACTGTTGGCTTCACGGAACGGCGCGTCATTAAACATGGCTTTCACCAAGTCTTGGCAGTCATCAAACGTTCCATCAACGGCAACCGTGTGCACATTCGGCGAAGTAATCGTGGTCATCTGCCTGCGTTGCACATCGCTCACTCGCCCATTTGGGTACAGGATCACGATGTCGACGTTCTTGCAACCCTTCACACCGTCAATTGCTGCACTACCGGTGTCGCCACTGGTTGCACCAACGATCATGACTCGCTGATTGCGTTGAGTTAAGACATAGTCAAACAACTGACCGATGAGCTGCAAGGCAACGTCTTTGAACGCAAGTGTTGGGCCATGGAACAACTCCAGCAAGTAATGCTCTGGTGCAATTTGCACTAACGGAACTACGGCTGGGTCACGAAACGTTGAATATGCAGTGGCACATAGTTGCGCAAATACGTCTAGAGGAATTTCACCTTCTACATATGGCGCCATGAGCGAGGCTGCCTTTGATGCATATGTCGAGCCAGCAAGAGTTGGATTTTTGGGCCATGTCTGTGGCACATACAAACCACCGTCGGTTGCTAGGCCGGCAAGCAGGGCATCACAAAAGCCCAATTCTGCCGCGCGACCGCGCGTGGAGACATAACGCATAATGCCTACAGGTTAGTTAGTCGGCGATCACGCGAAGAAGTGCTCCAACGTGCATCACCACGTCCAGCGTCTTCAATTCGGAAATACAGGCTTGAACTGCTGCTTCGTTCGCCTCGTGAGTGAGGAACACCAGACGAGCACCGTTTCCAATTCCGTCCTGCTCGGCTGCACGGATGCTCACGTTGTTGCGAGCAAACACTCCTGTTACTGCGTGCAAAACACCTGGTTTGTCCGTTACTTCAAGTGGAATCAAATACTCGCACGAGGTGTCGGCCATGCGCTTCAGCTTCGGTGGACTCAACACGCCAAGCGTTGCGTGTGCACCTTTGTTCAAGTTGATGGAAGCATCAATGACATCGCCAAGCACCGAGCTTGCTGTTGGGTCGCCACCTGCGCCACGACCATAAAACATGAGCGAGCCCGAAGCTTCACCATCAACCACCACAGCATTAAAGCTGTCGCGCACCGAAGCAAGCGGGTGATGCATAGGAACCATCGCCGGATGCACGCGAACTGAAACTTCGCCGTTCAATTTGTCGTACTCAGCAATGGCAAGCAACTTCACTGCGTAACCAAGTCGTTTTGCAATCGAGATATCTGCAGCAGAAATTTTGCTGATGCCTTCGCTGTACACATCGCTCGCAACCACGTTGCAGCCAAATGCAATGCTGGCGATAATCGAAACTTTTGCAGCAGCATCTAAACCTTCAACGTCTGCAGTTGGGTCTGCTTCCGCGTAACCAAGTGCCTGCGCGCCAGCAAGAGCGTCTGCGTAACTTTGTCCTTCTTCGCTCATCTTGGTGAGGATGTAATTGGTGGTGCCGTTCACGATGCCGAGCACTCGCTTAATTGGTTCGCCGCGCAAACTTTCACGCAACGGGCGTATGAGTGGAATTCCGCCACATACAGCCGCTTCAAACAGCAAGTCAATACCTGCATCGTCAGCAGCAGCGAAAAGTTCTGCACCATGTTGGGCAAGTAGTGCTTTGTTGGCAGTAACAACGGGTTTGCCGTTTTTCAGCGCAGTAAGAATCAACTTCCGTGGCAGGTCTACCCCGCCCATCAACTCGACAACTAGGTCTACCGTTGGATCGTTAACAACAAACTCTGCGTCAGTGGTCATTACCTCTGCAGCGATTGACCCCGCATGGGCATCAATGTTGCGTACTGCAACTCGCGCAACTTCTAGGCGTACGCCGCTTCGCGCGGCAATGGTGTCGGACTGCTGTTTCACCAGACGCACAAATGCCGCGCCTACAGTTCCGTGTCCAATAACCCCAAGGCGTACGCGGTGTTCCGACATGCCCTTCACGCTATTGGCTATTCGCTCACATCCAATCGAACCAAGTCGTCATATGTTTCGCGACGCACCACTAATCGTGCTTTGCCATTGCGAGCAAACACCACAGGTGGACGTGTGATCTTGTTGTAGTTCGAGCCCATGGAGTGCCCATACGCACCAGTTACTGGGGTTGCAACCAAATCTCCAACACGCAAACCAGCAGGAGCAAGTGTTTCGCTAATCAAAATGTCGCCACTTTCGCAGTGTTTTCCAACTAATCGAATTGACTCTGTGCGATCTGCACTTGCGTTCGCAGGCATGAACAACTCATATCCGCTGCCGTACATCACTGGTCGTGGGTTGTCGCTCATGCCTCCATCAACGGCCACATAGGTGCGTACTCCAGGAATTGGCTTTACCGTTCCCACTTCGTACACCGTTACTGCTGCAGCCGCAACAATTGAACGGCCAGGCTCCACGAACACTTGTGTCGGGTTACGCAGATGCTCTGCTGCTGAAATGAGATGTGTCGACCATTCGGTAATGGATGAAGCATGTTCAGTTTCCACATACGCAACGCCAAGTCCACCACCAAAAGTGAGTTGCTCCACCTCTAGTTCATTTGCCAAATCCACCATGATCTTTGCGGCGTGAGCAAAGTTTTCTACTGCAAATACATTCGACCCGATGTGACAATGCACGCCAACAAAGTTCACCGACTTCGAGTTGCGTGCACGTGCTGCGGCTTTGTGTGCATCGCCATTGCCCAAGTTGAAACCGAACTTTGAATCGTTTTGGCCCGTGGCAATGTATTCATGCGTGTGCACTGAAACGCCAGGTGTAATTCTCAACTGCACCCGCGGAGCAGGCAGACCTTCTGCATGCAATGCATCCAAGCGATCAAGTTCGTCAAAGTTGTCGACAACAATGTGATGCACATCGGCGTTGATGGCCATGCGCAATTCGTCCATGCTCTTGTTGTTGCCGTGCATCACGCAACTGGTGCCTGGCACGCCAGCGTTGAGCGCAACGAACAACTCACCACCTGTTGCAACGTCGAGCATGAGTCCTTCGTCGTAAGCCAACTTTGCCATCGCCGTGCAAAAGAATGCTTTGGTTGCATAAATCACTCTGTTCGCACCAAATGCTTTAACCGCTTCATGGCAGCGCGCACGCAAATGATCTTCGTCGTACACAAAAACAGGAGTTCCAAATTCCTTGGCTACGTCTACAAGCGAGCAACCACCAATGCTCATGACACCTTGTGCATCAATGACCGCATTGTCTGGCAACAGGTGTTTGGAAATTGCGCTCACATTTGCTCCGGAGATTCGATACCCAATAATGCCAGCCCTTGCTCCATCACTCGAGCAGTGAAATCGCACAACGCCAGACGGCTCATCTTCTGCTCTTCCGAGTCGGCGCGCATAACCGGGCAATGTTCGTAAAACGAACTGAACTCGCTGGCCAATTCAAACAAGTAGGTGCACAAACGATGCGGGCTGTATTTGTCGAGTGTGTCCCACACTGCAGTATCAAACTGCAACAAGCGCATGGTTAGTGCTCGCTCTGCGCTGTGTTCAACGGTCGGCGTTATTCCTCGCACAGATGCACGTTCAACTCCTGCTTTACGGAAAATGCTGCAAATGCGTGCATGTGCGTACTGCAGGTACGGCGACGTGTTGCCTTCGAACGCCAACATGCGTTCCCAATCAAACACATAATCCTTAATGCGATCGGTTGAGAGGTCGGCATATTTCACCGCACCAATTCCAATCTGGCGAGCAACTTCTGCTTGCTGTGCTGCAGGAAGATCGGCGTTCTTTTCTTTCACCGCATCTGCTGCACGCTCAACCGACTCAGTGAGCAGCGCATCAAGTTTCACCACTTCGCCACTGCGACTCTTCAAAATTTTGCGGTCTGCGCCGAGCACGTTGCCAAATGCGACGTGAGTAAGTTCAGTGCTCTCTGGAACCCATCCAGCCTTACGCGAAACAACAGCAACCATTTCTAAGTGTTGAGCCTGCGGTGATCCAACTACGTACAACACCACGTTCGCGCCAATGCGCTCAACACGATCAATTACGCAAGCAAGGTCGCTCGTTGCATAGTTGTAACCACCATCGGTTTTGCGAATGATGAGCGGCAACGGTTCGTTCTCACGATTCAAAAACCCGTCGGGAAACACCACTTCTGCACCATCGCTGATTTCAATTAGTCCTGACGCGCGAAGTCTGTCCACAACTTGGGCAAGCAGTGGGTTGTATGCGCTTTCGCCCATGAGGTCATCAGCGGTGAGCAACACACCAAGTGTTTGATACACCTTGTCGAAGTACCGCGTGCTCTCGCCTACCAACAACTTCCACATGCGCAGCGTTTCGTCGTCGCCGCCTTGTAACAACACCACACGCGCACGCGCGCGTTCTTTGAATTCATCATTTGAATCAAACTTGGTTCGCGCCTGACGATAAAACGAGTCAAGGTCGCCAACTGAAAGTTCGTTTGCTGCTTCTGTTTCGCCCAAGTCGATGAGATGCTCAATGAGCATTCCAAAAGGAGTACCCCAGTCGCCAATGTGATTTTCGCGAACAACACTGTGACCAACAAATTCGAGCATGCGAACTAACGCATCGCCAATCACCGTGCTGCGCAAATGCCCAACATGCATTTCCTTTGCAACGTTTGGCGCGGAGTAGTCGACAACAACTTTTAACTTCGCCGGAGCGCTGCGCACACCTAGGCGCACATCTGCAGCTGCTGCGGCAAGCTCACTTGCCAAAAACTCGTTCGAAAACGTGACGTTGATAAACCCTGGTCCAGCAATTTCTGTTGCGCTGCATACCTTCGACAAATCGACTGCATCGAGCACCATTTGCGCAACTTCGCGAGGGGTTTTGCCCAGTGCTTTTGCCAGTGCGAGCGAACCGTTTACTTGCGCATCTGCTCGATCACTTCTGCGTACGACCGGGTCACTGTCTACGCCGCCCGCAATGTGCGTAAATGTTGGCCTCAGCAATTCAGCAACGGTGAGGACGGGGTCAGCCATAGTCCTTCTATTGTTGCCGACCGCACAGCGTTAACCGCACTTAATTCAATTTCCCATCATTCATACGAGCGATAGCCTGACGGTAATTAGGCCCTCGTAGCTCAGTGGATAGAGCGTCGGTTTCCGGAACCGCAGGTCGTAGGTTCGATTCCTATCGAGGGCACTTGCTGGTCACCATCCCGCAGGCATCAATGCATTCGGTTCGGCGGGTTCCATAAAGGCGCTGTTATAGAGGTCAACGTATTTACTTTGCCCGTGTCGCCAATAATCATCATTGCCCGGATCAAGCCTCACCGTACCTTGGCTTCCACCCATTAAGTCTGTTGGATCATTCTTAATGTGTCCATAGTTTCCATCACTGTTTGGCGATGCACCAACACCGCCGAAAACATGAAAAAGCTCGTGAAATGAAGCAAGGCCTGAAGTATTTCCGCTTTCAGGAATGGTTGTTTTGTTTCCTCCGAAACAACTGAATTGACCACTCATCATGTCCACAAGACCGACTTGCATTATTGCCGCATGATTGTGTCCGCCGTAGCCGCAATACGGCCAAACAATGCGAGACGACGGAATCGTTGCACCTCCGTAGTAGATCAAATACGCCTTGTGTGGAGCAGTGAAACCTTTCGCATCTAACAAAGACTTGAGGGTGTCAAGTGTTGGACATGGGTTTTGGCCACATTTCTTGTTTTTATCGCTCGCCTCCATCCACAACTGTCCTTCGGATTCATTCAGCCGCACAAAAGTTGTATCCAACTTTCCTTTATACGTATCGAAGCGCAAGCGTTTTCCGCCTTTTGCAAAGAGCCAGTCATTTGTAGATGTAATGAGATCGCTAAAGGTTCCCTTTACGTCAAAATCTCTGCTCTTCACATCTTTTGGCAAAACATATAGAACGTGAACCTGAGGAGCCGCCGAATCATCTGGTTGATCTGTGAAACTTCTACCGGCAACTACATCTGATGATTGATCACCATTATCCAACTGTGTCCAAAATGGTGAATACGCAAGATCATCACAAACATTTCCTGCTCTTGGTCCACTCTTGATTTTGAAATACAGATTGCGATTTCCATCCATTACCCACGGCGGCTGAGGCCTACCGACGTATTTGTAGGTAATTGGATCATCTTGCCTCGAAATTGAATTATCCATTTGCGAGAGCGGCAAACTGAAGTAGTTGTTTGATGTCGTATCACAGCCAACATTCGTGCGCATCTGCTGTCGCGCAATCAAGTGGCGAACAACTTCAGTAGTCCATTCTCTATCGAGCAACCCTTTGCGATTAAAACTCTTGATGATCCAATCGCACTTAGAGCCATCGGGCATCCGAAGCCAATACTGAACAATCCCCGAGTTCGCATTTGTTCCACATCCAGGCGTGGTGTGACCAGAATCAAACCCTTTCTTTAATGGCAGGGATCCTTCAACGAGCGCAACATAAATTCGGTTAATTTTGTCGTAGCCCTTGCCTGTTAGTTCCGGGAATTGCATCGGAAATCCCAATTCGTTTAGTACCGCCGTCAATGGGCCAAAGGTCGTTGTCCAGCGAGTTGCGAATTCCTCATAGGTCATGGGGATCTGTACGTGCTGGATATCGGGCAATCCTTCATACGTATCAAGGCGCGGTGTGAATCCAGGATTCTGTTCAGCCATGTAGTCAAGACTGTTGCTAACCATTTGTGCAACAACACCGTCTGTGTCATGAGAATTATCAGGACCATTTTTGAAGGTGATGTACAGAGGTTTGATATCGAGAATGTTGCCACCAGGTCGATCAACTGTCGTACGAGGCAGTAATTGTCGAACGCCAATTACAAGTTTTTTTGAAAACTTTCCAGAAGTCAATATCAAAAAGCAGTTTCCCGCTTTTGCCAAGCGAACCGAATCAGACCCAATCGCACAAATCTTTTTGCTCTGCTTTGCAATAGTGATCCTTGGCTTCGGGTTGTAAGAAGTGAGTCCTGCCTTGATTGTCAACCAAGAAGCGGTCTTCTGCTGTCCCACATATCCAACAATGGTTGAGCTCGCTTCTGCACTGTTTAGCTTCACCAGTTGATCAGTAGATGCAACCGCAGGGACTCCGGTCATAAACATTGCAATTAGGACCAAAGATCCGTGCAAAATTCTGCGGCGAAGCACTGCGGGCGGCACGAACCACAATGTACTCATGTTGAGCAATGACTATTGGTAACGAACACCTTGGCGAGCAAGTTCCTTCTGCACCGCTCCTACGTTCACATCTTCCAGTTCGCAACCTTGATGGATGCTTTGTGCGGCAGCGATGCCGGCACCTTGACCAAGCACTGCGCAACACGCCATATTGCGGGTAGCGGCGTGCGCAACCCTGTCACCACCCGATGATCGCCCAGCAACCAACAAATTGCGAACATTTTTCGGCAAAAGATTGCGATACGGCATATGCATGTATCGACCCGTCGTAGGCAAAATCAATATTCCGTAACCATCAATGAACTCCGGATAAATACCAATGGAGTCTTCAAAGCGCGCTTGTTCGCGAACATCGTGCTCGGTCATGTTGTACACCGAATCGATCTTGCGAGTATCTCGAACTCCAAGAGTCATTCCGAAGTTACGCAAGCGAGCATCTTCACAGCCTGGCGTGTACGCCTTCAATGCGGTGAGTGCATGCATGGCCTGGCGTCGACCTTCTATTTCTCCAGTCGTTAAATCATCTGAATCGGTTCCATCTAGTCCTGCCAGATGAATCAGATTCATATACGTCATTTCACCCGAGTCGTGAACTGCACCCCATGTTCCGGCAATGGTCGTAAGGTCAGCAGGAATCAAACCTGCATCAAGCGCTGCCTTAAATGGCTTATGCAGAAAAGGCGAAAACATGTCGTCTTCTTTGCCTGAAGTTTCAATGCTCCACTCACCATTACCCGCCCAGTCTTTATATGTTTGCGGGTCACTGGCAACACCTTCAACGAACTTCTTTTTGTCGACACCAGCAATATGGAACATCACAGACGATGCCATGAGGTCTTCACGCGGTGCCAAGAATGTTGGCGCACCTGCGCGGTGCGCAACATCTGCGTCGCCAGTTGCATCGATCACACGTTTTGCGAGTAGTGCCTCACGGCCTGCTTTGGACTCGGTAATGATTCCAATCACTGCATTGCCGTCCATGATTGGCGCAACGAATGAACGATGCAGCATTGGATGAATACCCGCTTCTTGCACCAGCACGTCAGCAACAACTTTGAAGCCTTCAGCATCAAGTTCGAATGACTGGGACTGGCTTTCTGGAACCGCGGCGCCCATGGCAGCCGCACGCGTTTCAAATTCGCGACCAATGCCATTTGCTTCAATCGTTTGTTCGTGGCGGTACCAAGCCATGCCTTCCACGCCAACGGTGGTGATGTTTCCACCAAAACAGCCGAATCGTTCAACAAGTGTGACGCTTACTCCGCTGCGAGCAGCAGCAAGTGCTGCAGCAAGACCAGCAGGGCCGGAACCGACAACTAGGACATCAGTTTCGTGAATGACATCAATTTCACGAGCGGGTTCAACAATTGTCCCTAACTTTTTCCCAGTTACACGTTCGACTTTCATGTTGTTCAGCCGAGTGCTGACTTCACCAGCGCTGCAATCTTTGCGCCATCAGCACCGGAACCAACACGATCGCGCACTGCTTTCACCACAGCGCCCATTGCCTTGCCACCGGTTTGACCGGCAGCGGCAGCTTTTGCTATTTCGTCAGCAACAATCGCAGCAACTTCATCGTCGCTCATTGCCGCAGGCAAATACGCCTCAATCACTGCAAGTTCAGCGCGTTCTTTCGCGGCTGCTTCAGTGCGACCAGCATCGGCGTAAATCTGTGCAGACTCAGCGCGCTTCTTTGCTTCGCTTTGCAACACCTTGATTGCTTGATCGTCGGTGAGCACGATGGCTTCGTCGCCAGCAACTTCGGCATTTTGAATTGCCGACAGCACCATTCGAAGTGTTGAAAGCTTTGCTTCCTCGCGCGCCTTCATTGCCTCGGTGATGTCTGCTTTTATGCGGTCTTTAAGTGTTGTCACCCCTCTATTCTGCCCTCTTTTTGGGGGCATGACGAGCCTTCAATATGTGGTCGTCTCTACACTGTTATTGATCATGAACAACGAGACCTTCGAACTCTTCTTTTCTATGCTGAGCGTTGCATTGCTGGCTGGAACGCTTGTTGTTCTCGTCGCGCGAATGTTGCACTCACGCAGCACTGCTGCTCGCACCGTTATTTCCGCATTCGCCCCATGGGCATTGCCACTTGCGGCCGCAGTCACCACAACATGCG
>Ga0222713_10006196_pt1 | contig 11420 bp, 13 predicted proteins | sample C33_649DmetaG_FD_165061 | JGI IMG/M metagenome (GOLD analysis project Ga0222713, IMG submission 165061) | Estuarine water microbial communities from San Francisco Bay, California, United States - C33_649D | ecosystem: Environmental > Aquatic > Marine > Unclassified | place: USA: California... | reverse complement strand
CAAGAGCATTCTTCGTTACCGCAGGAACATTTGCAGGAATGTCTCTTTATGGGTATACAACTAAAAAAGATCTCACCGCTTTTGGTTCCTTTTTAGTTATGGCATTGATTGGTCTTCTTATTGCATCAATTGTAAATATTTTCTTAAAAAGCTCCGGTATGGGTTTTATTATTTCCGTACTTTCAGTTTTAATATTTACAGGTCTTACTGCTTATGATGTTCAACGCATCAAAGAAACTTATTACCACTACCAATCTGGGCACATTAGTGATGATGGTATAAGAAAAGTTGCTCTTATGGGTGCGTTGGCTTTGTACCTTGATTTCATCAACATCTTTGTTCATCTGCTTCATCTTTTTGGCGAGGAACGCAAATAGTTATGATATTAGAAATTTCACCAAACGCAAAATTGAGATTGATGGAAGTTTTAAAAAATGGGGAATCGCTTGTGATTTCAGTTTTACCCGGCGGATGTAATGGTTTTTCTTACAATTATACCATCGCTCATGAACTTCCCGAAGATTCACATCGTGTGAATAATAATCCTTCTGTATATGTTCTAAATTCTGCTATAGATATGCTGAAAGGTGGTATTTTGCAATACGAATCTGATGATCTCGGTACTGCATTCTTTTCAATTACAAACCCCAATGCAACATCAAAATGCGGGTGCGGAAATTCTTTTTCAACTTTTTAAAAACAATGTCAAAAATACCTAAAAAAAATGAAGAAATTACAGCAAAAGAAGTAAGATTAATTTCTGATACAGGTGAAATGCTCGGTGTTTTTCCTACAAGGGAGGCAATCATGAAAGCCAAGTTCCAAAAAATGGATTTATTAGAAATTTCACCGAACGCAGAGCCGCCTGTATGTAAAATACTAGATTTTGGCAAATATCGATATGATATCAAAAAGAAAGAAGCTGATGCAAAGCAAAAACAACACAAAGTTGAACAAAAGGAAATCAAGATGACTCCAAACATTGGAGACCACGATTATGCAACAAAATTTAAGAAAATTACCCAGTTTTTGGACGAAGGTCACAGAGTTATGGTTGTTGTACAACTTAAAGGCAGAGAAAGAGGAAACCCTGAAAAAGCAAAAGAATTTTTACATAAAATTGAAAAAGAATTGCAAGATTTCGCATCTATTCTTGTGCCACTGGCGTTTAGTGGTAATGCTGGTTCAATAACTTTCGGTTCCAAGAAAAAATAGGCATTTATTATTTCTTTAGGTATGAAGCTGAACCGTATTATATTATCATCTTCAATCGGTAATGCTTTAGAATGGTATGAGTACCTTCTTTATGCACATTTTGCTGATATCATTTCCCGTGTATTTTTTCCTTCGGAAAATACTTATATATCATTGATGATGACATTTGCAGTATTTGCAGTGGGTTTTTTAGCAAGGCCAATTGGTGGCATGGTTTTTGGATATATTGGGGACGAATACGGCAGAAAGGTCTCCCTTACAATCTCTATTGCCATGATAGCAATTCCAACTACTGTAATTGGATTGTTACCCTCTTATGATACAATCGGTATTTCTGCACCCATTTTACTTATTATTATGAGAATGCTGCAGGGAATGTCCCTTGGTGGTGAGTTTTCCGCTTCTGCAATATTCCTTGTAGAATCTGCACCTGAAAATAAAAAAGGGTTATTTGGTTCGTTTTCAACATCAAGCATTGCAATGGGTATACTATTTTCTTCTTTTGTAATTTTTTTAATAAAACATTTCCTTACACAGGAACAAGTTTATAGTTATGGCTGGCGAATTCCATTTTTGTTTAGTTTTATTATAGGTTTTATAGGGCTTTATATTAGAAAAAACCTACCTGAAAGCCACACATTTATTGAAGAAAAGAAAAGTCATCACCTTAGCAAAACACCATTTAAAGATATTATTCGTTATCATATATCTACTCTAATTGCATGCTGTGCAGTATTTATGACAGTTACCATACCGTTTTATACAATAAATGTTTTTTCAAAAACAGTAATGACAGTAATGCTGGGTTACACAAACACCGTAGTAACCGCCGTGCATGTTGTAATAACAATTGTATTTATGATATCTGCAATATTATTCGGTTATATTTCAGATAAGCTCAACGGTAAAAAAATATTATTGATATCAACCATTTTAATGGCAGTATTTATTTATCCATTTATATACAGTCTCAACTCCAAAGATATTACACTTGTTTTTGTGATGTCGGTAATTGCAGGTATTTTAATAGGTTCGTTCCAAGGTGTATTTCCAACTCTTATTGTACAAAGTTTTCCTGCGAATGTGAGATCTTGTGGGGTTGCACTTAGCTATAGCATTCCGGCTGCATTATTTGGCGGAACTGCACCCACGATTCTTACATTCTTGGTAAAAAATTGTAACAGTATTTTTGGAATTGTATATTATGTAATGTTTGGTTGTATATGCACCATTGCAGGTTTAATGTATTTAATTTACAAGAAAAAAACTTGACTGGTAAAAATTACAGCAAATCTTAGGTGTAATTATTTTTTTATCAATGCCAATTGCAAACGACTTAAAAGTTGGAAATGTTGTGAAAGTTAAAGACGGCAATTACCGAGTTGTAAAAACAGAACATGTTAAACCAGGAAAGGGTGGGGCTTTTATTCAAGCGGAATTAAAAAATATTCAAACAGGTTCAAAATTAAATGAAAGATTTCGTTCCGATGAAACCGTTGAATTCGTTTTTGTGGAAACAAGAAAGGGGTCATTTATGTATGATGACGGCTCTTTAATTGTCATAATGCTTTCAGATACATTCGAACAAATTGAAGTTTTATATGAAGCACTTGGCGAAGGAAAGCGTTTTCTGAATGAAGAAATGGAGTTAACACTTGAAATGATTGGCGAAAAAGTGATTAATGTTTCACTGCCAATACGTGTTGAAGGTGTTATTGCTGAAACAGAAGTTGCAATTAAAAACCAAACTGCAACAAATTCATTTAAGCCGGCAATTCTTGAAAATGGCTTTAAGCTTTCGGTTCCGCCTTTTGTTGAAAGCGGGGAAACTATTATTATTAATACAGAAACTTGGGGATATGTTGAAAGAAAAAAATAACCTTAATTTTGAACCGCAATCTTCAGTTTTACAAGAATTACAATGGCGTGGATTCATTAAACAGTGTACACATATTCACGCCCTTGATGACTTATGTAAAAATGGAAAAATAACGCTGTATTCAGGGTACGACTTAAGTGCAAACTCTCTCCATGTTGGCAATTTAATGACACTAATGATGTGTCGTATTTTCAAAAAACATGGGCATAATGTTATTGCCTTACTTGGTGGTGCAACTACCAAAATCAGCGATCCATCAGGCAGAGATGAAGCCAGAAAACCACTAACAGATGAACAAATTGCTAGCAATTTACTTGGTATTAAGCAAAATTTTCATCAAATTTTAGGCAATGATATCAAGGTTGTCAATAATTATGATTGGCTTTCCAAAAAAGGCTTTCTTGAAATGCTTGGTGAAGTTGGAACACACTTTTCCATAAATAGAATGATAAAAATGGATTCGGTAGAAAGTAGACTTTCCCGTGAACAATCCATGACATTTCTTGAATTTAACTATATGATTTTTCAAGGTTATGATTTTTACCATCTTGCCAAGGAATACAATTGTATTTTACAAGTCGGTGGTTCGGATCAGTGGGGAAATATGTTACAAGGGGTTGAACTTAGTTCAAGTATTTTAGGTCAAGAAGTATTTGTTTTAACGTGTCCTCTCATTACCCGTGCCGATGGTACGAAGATGGGCAAATCAATCAATGGTGCAGTATGGCTTTCCAAAGAAAAGCTTTCACACTTTGAATACTTCCAGTACTTTCGCAACATTGCCGATGCCGATGTTCCAAAATGCTTACGGTTTTTCACAGAACTTCCAATGGAAGAAATTCATAAACTTGAAAAACTTCAAGGCAAGGAAGTTAACGAAGCAAAAAAAGCTCTTGCATTTGAGGCAACGAAAATTGTGCATGGAGAAACCCTTGCAAACGAAGCACTACAAAGTGCAGTTGCAATTCATGAACATTCTTCAAACAATGCCGCAATGGAAGAAGTTTTTGTGCAAGCAAGCAATATTCTTGATGTTCTTGTTGAAGCGGGCTTGGCCCAAAGTAGGGGCGAGGGCAAAAAGCTTATATCACAAGGTGCAATATGGCTTGATGGCTTAAAATGCGAAGACATTACTACCATCATGCAAGACAGCGTAATAAAAAAAGGGAAAAAACTTGTGCGTGTTATTATCAAACAATAAAAACCTTCTTCATCAATTGAAATTTATCTATGTAGACCTGCATAATTCTTTTACATTTTACATAAATATATTGTATAGGTAAAAAACTCTTGCAATTTAAAAAAGTTGTACTACCAATGCGAAAAGATTTTAGTTGGGTATGTCCGAAATTACAAAAGCTATTGGCTTGTTTGATTATAAAAATACAGAAAAAAGAAAAAGAGTTGGAAGGGGCAGAGGTTCCGGTTTGGGTAAAACTTGTGGAAGAGGTCAGAAAGGACAAAAGGCAAGGTCCGGTGTTTCTATTACATGGTTTGAAGGCGGTCAAACTCCGCTTTATGTAAGGTTGCCTCGCCGTGGTTTTAATAATATTTTCCGTACAGAATACAAACCTGTTAATTTTCTTCAAATTCAAAGCTATATTGCTTCCGGTAAGCTGACAAATAAAGTTACAATTGAAAGCCTTGTTAAGGCTGGCGTTGTTGGCAAAAATGATCTAGTAAAGATTTTAGCTAAAGGAGAATGTCCAAAGGGGTTGAAAGTTGAAGCACACGCTTTTTCACAATCTGCAATTGAGGAAATTACAAAATCAGGTGGTTCGCATACTTTAGTCTCCAAATTAAAAGAATCTCAACCTAACTAATTATGCAAAAAGATAAAAAGCGGCCTCAAGGAAGTGGACTTTTGCAGAAAGTTCTTTTTACTATTTCCGTTTTAATTGCTTACAGACTTGGTTCTTTTATACCCTTACCGTGGATAGATGTTTCAATGCTTGAATCTCTTGAGAAATACACAAAATCCGGTGTATTTGGTATGTTTAACATGCTTTCCGGTGGGTCACTTGCAAGAATGTCAATTTTTGCCCTGACAATTATTCCATATATTACCTCTTCAATTATTGTTCAACTTGTGACATCATCAACGCCGAAATTAAAAGCGTTAAAGCAAGAGGGTGAATCAGGACAAAAGCAAATTAACCAATACACAAAATATGTTACAATTTTAATTGCTCTTTTTCAGGGTTTTGCAATTGCTAATGGAATTGGAGCATCGGATTTATACATTGGTGATAATCCACAAGGAAGTTTATATCAAAAACTTAGTATAGCTCTAACATTAACAACTGGCACAATGGTTCTTCTTTGGATGGGCGAACGCATCACTGCAAAAGGAATTGGCAACGGAGTTTCGTTGATGATTTTTGTTGGAATTGTTGCCGAATTTCCAAAAGCGTTTATTTCTATGATCGAGCTTACTCGTAGCGGCGCCATGTCTCCACTTCAACTTGTTTTCATTATTGTAATTTTTATAATTTCAATTTCTTTAATTGTTTTATTTGAAAAATCATATCGTATAATAAAGGTACAACAATCTAAGCAGATTAGTCGTTTTGGAGGAATTCAGTCTGCTATGGGTAGTGGTCAGTTACCACTAAAAATTAACCCTGCCGGGGTTATTCCACCAATTTTTGCTGGTTCTGTTTTAATGCTTCCCGCAACAATAGTTAGTTTTATGCAAAACAGTGCAAATCCTATAATTCAATTTATATCAATTAACTTTTCACACGGTAAACCGTTATTCATTGTATCATACATTGCATTAATATATTTTTTTACATATTTCTACACTAGCATCGTTTTTGATATAAAAGATGTTGCAAACAACTTACGTAAATCTAATACATTCATTCACGGAATTCGTCCCGGTGAAAAAACACAGGAATATATTGAAAAATTAATGAAATACCTTTGTTTCATTGGTGGGTCTTATATTGCATTTGTTTGTATTATTCCAGAATTAATGTCTGGGCTATATTCTCAGTTTTATCTTATTGGCGGAACAGGTTTGCTTATTGTTGTTAATGTTAGCACAGACACAATCGCCCAAATTCAAATGCATAATCTTTCATCCAAGTACGATAAACTATCACATAAAATGTAATGTCCTTATTGATTTTCTTCGGCGCTCCAGGTTCAGGTAAGGGAACTCAAGCAAAAAAACTTATTGAAAAACACGGATACCATCATCTTTCAACTGGCGATCTCCTTCGTGAATGTAAAAACGATAAAACACACCCACTTAATTCCATTATTTCATCAAAAATGGAAAAAGGAGAACTAATTAGTGATGATATTGTTAATGACATAATATCTCATAAATTATCACAAATTTTTAATGCTAGTATTATTTTTGACGGATATCCAAGAACAATTAACCAAGCACAATTTCTTTCCCAAGAGTTAAAAAAATATGGAAAAGTTATAAGTAGAGTCTTCTTGTTTGATATCAATCCCGATGTTGTAGTGGACCGCGTTGTTAATAGGCAAGTTTGTAAAAATTGTGGTGCAATATTTAACTCTAAATTTAACCCCGTAAAAGAGAAAGGTATATGTGATATATGTGGTGGAAAACTTGAGACAAGAATTGATGACAACGAACAAACAATTCGCAATAGAATTAAAATATATAACGAATCTTGTAGTGATTTACTTTCGTATTATTCATCTGTAGTATACAAAATTGATGCATCACAAAATGCAGATATTATTGAAAAAGAAATTATACAATCAATCCAAGAAGATAAATCTCTTCCCATAATAGGCTAAAATTGTTGCCGAAAGTTATGATTAAAAACTTTTATACACACTTGAAAGTGTATCTTTTGCTAATTAGGGTTTTTAACCAAACCGGTACTGTTTTGCTTTTTATTCCATGTTTATTTGGAATGATTTATGTTAAAAGTCTTACAATTACAGACTTTATGCTATTTCTTTTGTCTGCATTTTTTGCGAGATCTTGCGGGTGTATTTTAAATGACATTGCAGATTCCAAAATTGACGCACAAACTCCGACAACACAAGAAAGAGTAATAGCGCAAGGAAAGATATCAATAAAAAAAGCTATAGTATTTTTTATATCCCTTATTGTACTTTCATTGCCATTGTTAATGTTTTATTCAAAACATATTTTTCTGCCATTACTTATAATAGGATTGATTGTACTTTTGTATCCATACACTAAAAGATTTTTCGCAGTTCCTCAGGTTTTTTTAGGAATTGCTTACGCTTCCGGGTTTCTTATTAGCATTGTACACATAGTTGACATGCCTATATATTCATTACAGCATAATGTTTTTATCTTTTATTTTGCTTTGGTATTATGGGTTATTTTTTTTGACACAAATTACGCAAAAAGAGATTTATTGCACGATAAACACAATAAAGTAAATTCAAGTGCTATATTTTTTTCTAAGTATTTTTGGTATATACTAACAGCTTTGTTACTTTGTACTGCATTAATTTACATATATTTTTATAACAAATTCCTGCTATTATTTCTTCCTTGTATAATTTTTGGAATATGTTTTAATACCTTTTTTATTAAAGACTTGGAAATTTCCAAAATTAACACAATATCAATTATTATTGCATTAATATCAAATGTGATAATATCACATACATTACAAACTACTAATAGCTATATTTTTCTTTCTGGAAATTTATTATTACAGATTATTTCAGTTTTACTAAAACCTATGAATGGTTTCAAATTAAACATGTTATGCGTTATACCAATTTCACTCGCACTTTGGTTTTAAAGTAAAAAAAACAGGTACTCTTCCACTTTCTTCTGCTTTCTTTTGGAACTTTGTTTTTGTCCACCATGTAGGTTCTTGTGTAAAATCTTCGGGTTTTTCTGCAATCCAGTCCATATAGTTTTGTTTATAAATAACTTGGCAGATGTGTTCTTTATATGAATCGTGATCTGTTGCAATAAAAAGCCTTCCATCTTTTCTTAGAATATGGCTTATTTCTTGTATGAACTCTTGCGTAACTATTCTGCGTTTATGGTGTTTCTTTTTAGGCCAAGGGTCGGGAAATAGAAGGTATAGACACTCTAAAGTATTGTTTGGTATTTGGTTCAACAGTATTCTAGCATCTTGTGTATATATTCTGACATTTGTTAAATTTTGAGATTGTACTTTGTTGCATATTCCGGAAATTCCATCAATATAGACTTCACATGCTATAAACAAAATATCTGGATTTTGTTTTGCTAAATGAGATACCGTATCTCCGGTTCCGGCTCCTATTTCAATATGAATTTTATTAAAATGCTGTACATCAAAAAATGATGTTATCTCATACTTTGGTAAAATTTCATGCTTTAATATTTCAAGTTTTTCGCCTTTAATTCTTGACCTATGAGATGTGAATGACGGTAAAATTTTATTCATGATCATTTTTTGCAGCAATGTGTTTTCCGAATGTAAATAATTCAAGAAAAATCTTGACAAGTGGTATTTTTTGTAATCTTCTCTACACAAGAATTGTTTGTTTTTATTATGTCAATTTCCAGCCTTGAGCTTTCAAAATTTCCGTTTTCGTTGCCATCTCTCCCATTTGAAGATAATGCACTTGAGCCAGTTCTTTCAAAAGAATCTTTTGACTTTCACCACAAAAAGCACCACAATGCGTATGTTGTAAAATTAAATGAACTGATTGAAAATACAGAATATAAAGATTTAACATTAAAAGAAATTATTCAGAAATCTGAGAAGGAAGGCAAACAAGCAATTTTCAACAATGCAGCTCAGGTTTGGAACCATGCTTTTTTATGGTATTCAATGCAAAAAAACGGTGGAACAAAAAACATTACAGACAAAGCAAAAGCATTAATTGAAAAATCTTTTGGTTCGGTGGGGGAATTTCAAGCAAAATTAATTGATGCAGGTGTTACACAATTTGGTTCAGGTTGGGCATGGGTTGTATTGAATAAATCAACGGGAAAGCTTGAAATTATCAAAACAGCAAATGCACTAACTCCGTTAACAAATGAAAACCTAAAACCTGTGATTACAGTTGATGTTTGGGAGCATGCTTATTACATTGACTACCGCAACCGTAGGCCAGATTTCCTAAAAATTTTCACAGAAGAATTGATTAACTGGAAGTTCTTTGAAGAGAATACAAAATAAAAGCATATTGTAATTTTTAAAGAGAGTATGAAAAATAACGTTAAAGTTTCCTACAAAGGTAAGGAATTAGAATTAAATGTCTTGCACGGAACAGAAGGACCGGATTGCGTAGATATTTCCCCATTTGAAAAAGATTTACACCTTTTTACATTTGACCCTGCTTTTGTTTCAACCGCATCTTGTGAATCTAAAATTACATTCATTGACGGTGATAAAGGGGTTCTGGCTCATCGTGGGCATTTAATTGAAAACCTTACAGGTGAAACAACTCTTTTAGAGCTTTTCTTCCTTCTAATGACAGGCAAGAAAAAAAAAGAAGACATCGCAAACTTCGAGCCTTTTAAAAAAATTGCCATTGACAACCTTAAAATTGAAGACTCCACTGTAAAAGTTATTTCTTCTTTTAAACAAACAGACCACCCAATGGGTATTCTTATGGCGGCATTTGGGCACATTGCTGCAAAAAATTCAAGCAAATGGAACCCGAATGATATTGAAGGCGTGCGAAAAACCCTCATTAAACTTGTGGGTGAATTTCTTGCGTGTGTAATTATTGTGTACCGTTTTATTAAGGGTAAAACTCTTGAAATAAAACTAACTCCGCATTTTACTGAAAGCATTTGTCTTAATATGTTTGATGAACCTGATTTTAGATCTCACAAAAAAGAAGTTGAAGATATCATCAACCGTCTGTTCGTTCTTCATGCAGACCACGAACAAAACGCATCAACATCAACTGTCCGCATGGTAGCTTCAACCGAAGTGAACCCATATGCTTCCGTTGTTTCTGGAATTGCAGCACTCTGGGGGCCACTTCACGGCGGAGCAAATGAAGCCGTTGTTAAAATGCTTGACGGTATAAACTCCATTGAAGAAATTCCTTCGTACCTTGAAAAAGTTAAAAACAAGGAAGTGCTGCTTATGGGTTTCGGGCATAGAGTTTATAAAAATTACGACCCTCGTGCCAAGGCAATCAAGAAATCGTGCGATGACATTCTTGACACCTTCTCCGCTTCTGGAAAGGAATTTGAAAAACTTGCAATTGCCCGTGAACTTGAAAAACAAGCAATGGTAGACGAATACTTTACCTCTCGCAAATTATTCCCAAATGTTGATTTCTACTCTGGCATAATTTACAAAGCGTTAGATATTCCAACCAATTTCTTCACCGTAATGTTTGCAGCAGCAAGGGTTACTGGATGGTGTGCTCAGATGTATGAATTCTACCAACACCCAAGGAAAATTTCACGCCCACGCCAGCTGTACACTGGGGAGAAGGTTAGGAATGGGTAGAAATATGGTACGATTTACCACACAAGAAGATATCAACTGGATGGTTAATTTAAGTTATTTAAAGCGTTTAGAGTACTCCAAAGTACAACCACACTTTTGGAAAATAGCAAAAAATTCAAACGATGTTCAATCGCAATATTTTAATGAGGAAATTATTAAAGATGATGTAATATCGTTATGTAATACTGATAAACTCGGTTTTATTTTTGGTAAGTTGATAACTCCACCAGAGGTTTATGATGCAGGTTTAACACTAATGATTGATGATTTTTGTGTAAAAACTTACGATTTATGGAATACGGTTGGACGGGATTTATTAGAGGAATGTATAAAAATATCAAAAAGTATGAGTGCAAAGCAGGTGCTTGTTGTTTCTGGATGTCATGATACTTATAAAAACGATTTACTTGCACAAATGAATTTACTAACAACAAGCATTTGGTATTCAAAAAAATTATGAAAATCGCAATTGATGGCCCAGCCGCCGCAGGAAAAGGCACTTTAACCAAGTTGCTTGCTCAAAAAATTGGGGCAACAACCCTAAACACGGGGAAGCTTTACCGAGTGGTTGCGTTTTCAATTCAGGGTGGAAATATTGAAGAGGGGGCAATTGCAAACTCCGCAAACTTCCTTCAATTTTTAGAAAAATACGGGGAAAACCCAGAAATATATTCACAAACAAACAGCATTTTAACCTCCCAAATTTCAGCAATTCCGCAAGTGCGAGCAAATTTATTGGAATTTCAACGGGAATTTGCTGCCGCCCACAACCCTGTAATTTTGGAAGGGCGGGATATTGGCACGCATATTTTGCCTAATGCAGATTTTAAATTCTACATCACCGCCACCGCGCAGGAGCGTGCAAGAAGGCGGTA
>Ga0222713_10006193_pt1 | contig 11422 bp, 13 predicted proteins | sample C33_649DmetaG_FD_165061 | JGI IMG/M metagenome (GOLD analysis project Ga0222713, IMG submission 165061) | Estuarine water microbial communities from San Francisco Bay, California, United States - C33_649D | ecosystem: Environmental > Aquatic > Marine > Unclassified | place: USA: California... | reverse complement strand
TTACCGCTGTTAATACTGCAAAAAATATTGGAAAACTGTCTGGGGCAAGTTTAAGAAATGAAGCAATTAATGTTTTAAGTAGCCCAGCAGCAATTAGAGGTATTGTAGGTAGTGTTGGCGGAATAGTAGGACTAGTACTGCCTAAAAATTCTGGGAACATCGACAATACTCCAGCTACACAACGATCAATAGTACCACCCCCCGAAGACCTTGGACAATTTTTATAATGCCTAGTTTACCAATAGCCCAAAGACAAGACAGTGCAGCAGGCACTAAATTATTTTTCGATCAGTACGGTCAACAGCCCTTAGAATTTTCATCAAATGAAGTATCTGCTTCAATTGCATTTTTTAAGAGCAGAGGATTCGACGATGATGCCGCTACACTAACTGCACAGGTACTATTGAAGCAGGCAAAAATCGACGGTGCTCCTGTTTTTAAAATCTTAGATACATTAAAAACTTTTAACGGAGTACAAATTAGTGCTATTGTTGCTGAAATATTAAACAACAATAGGTCAGCCACTAGTTCGTTAGGTTATCGAACTGATATTCTTGAAAAATTAAATCAAACTAGAAATATTTTTGCATAATGGCTAAATTTGCGCAAGGACGTTTTGAAATTAAAAACGTTGATAAGTATGTGGGCAAAAAACAACCACTAGCTCGTAGTAGCTGGGAATTTGTTTTTATGCGGATGCTGGATGAACACCAAGGTGTGCAAAGCTGGGCTAGTGAAAGTATACAGATTCCCTACAGAGATCCTCTAACAGGAAAATATACGATATATGTTCCTGATTTTTTCATTGTCTACGTAGACAAGAACGGTAAGAAACACGCAGAAGTAATCGAAGTAAAACCTTTAAGTCAAACACGTTTAGAAAATGTGGGTAAAAGTCAATACAATCAACAGCAATATGTTAAGAACATGGCAAAATGGGAAGCTGCACAGGCTTGGTGTAAACAGCAAGGAATTAGATTCAGGATTGTAAACGAAGGTGATATTTTTCACCAAGGCTCAAAACGGAAATAAGTATAGTATGACTAAAAAATTAGAAGAACTATTTAATTTGGAAGAATCAAAGCCTGCAAAGGAAGAAGCTATTCCGGAAGTAAAAGGTGATCATGCTGAAGTACGCAGTCTAGACGACAGCTATAAAGCAGTTGCTGAAATTACTCGCAGCTTACCTCAGATAAAAGAACTTGACGAACTTAATGATCACGAGTTAGATAACCTGGCATCAAAAGCTGAACAAGCCTACGACGATCTAATGGACTTAGGAATGAATGTAGAAGTACGCTACAGCGGACGAATTTTTGAAGTTGCAGGGACTATGCTTGGCCACGCAATTACTGCTAAATCTAATAAAATTGAGAAAAAGCTCAAAGCTATTGACATGCAAATGAAGAAATATAAGATCGATAAAGACAACAACGAAGATCCAAATGATGTTATCAACGGGCAGGGTTATGTTATTACTGACCGCAACGAGCTCATTAAAAAATTAGGCGGAAAAGCATAAATACTACTATGAAAACTTTCAAAGAATATCTTGCAGAGGGCAAAAAATCATACAGCTTTAAGATTAAAGTTGCAGGTGATTTGCCTGAAGATTTCCAATCAAACTTAAAAACATCTCTAGAAAGATGTAAAGTTATGAAAATGGAAAAAATTAGCACAACCCCAATCCAAGCAGTGCCTATGGATTTTCCAACTATGAAAAACTGTGAAGTTCACGTTTTTGAAGTTGCGTGTGAATATCCTATTACAGGTCCTGAGATCAGTAGTGATATCAAGAGCATGGGCCTAGACGAAGCTTGTTTTAGAGTAAGAGGAAGCAATGAATCTTCTGAAACTGATCAAGGCGAAACAGAAATTTTAAATACTGATGGGCTATTAACAGACAGTCAGTACAAAGAAGCAACTAATGTCAAGCACAAAGATTTCTTTGGCGATGACTTTAACAAGAGCTTTTTGAAAGATTTAAGTAAGGTTGCTAAACAACAAAAGAAAGACAACGGTCAGTCAGAGTATAAACTGCCTAAGGCCAAAACTGATAAGACAGGCGTAAAAAGCGCCTTAGGGAGTTAATATGAATTTCAATGAATTAATGCAAAGAATGCGCGAGCTTGACCAACCAGTTGGTGAAGCAGCAGTAGAAGAATGTGGTGGTATGATGAGTGGTATGCCTCCGGTATCTCCACAAATTCCTTCAAAGCCAGATACACCTCCTCCTAGTATGAGTGTAAATCTTAATGCACAAGGTATGGATGACATTGCTGAATTAATGAAGTTAATGACTAAAGTTAATCCGGATATGATCAATCAGCCAGCTCCTATGAGTATGCCTCCTATTAGTGCTGAGCCAAGTATCATGAGTATCAAACCACCAATGCCAGGTATCGGCGATCTAGGAAACCTAGATGCAGGTCCGTTAAAAATGTTGCCAGATCTAGATAAGGACGAACCACACAGTGAGCCCGATGCAGACAACATGGGTGGTCCTAGCGACAATGATGCTGATAATATGCCTCCTATGGGCGATTTAGACAGCGACGATAAAGGTGTTGATGCTATTCAAAAGTCTATGGGCGATCGAGATGGCGACGGTGATCATGACATGGATGATCATGACATGGAAAAAGATGACGACAAAGAAGACAGCAAGAAAGACAAAGAAGAAGCATTTAGTAATGCTCCTATTGGTGCTTCTGGTCAAGAATATCACAGCATTGACGCTGCTATTCCAGACGGTGATGATCTTAATAAGCCCAAGAAAAGTTTTAGCGGCAAACCATACCGCGGGGATAATCCAATGTCTGCAGGCGCTTACGAAAGCAAAGAAGAACTACGTGCAAGTATCAAAGAAGAACTACGTGCCCGTTTAGCAGAAGCCAAGTTTGATCCACTAAAGCATGTTAAGAATCCTACCAAAGGTGAAAAAGAAGCTGCTAAAGATGTTAAGCGTGGCAGCTATGCTGACCGTGCTGCAATGTTAAAATCAGCAGAAGCTGATGGTCGTTTAAAAGACTAATCAGTATTTGAGCAATACCAAAAAGCATCCTTCGGGGTGCTTTTTTTATGTAAATAACAGTATGGCAAAATCACTAGACGGTAATTTAATTAAAAAGGCACATGCCCCTCAACGATATACGTTAGAGGAAGTCAAGCATCTTGAAGCCTGCATGGATCCTATTACAGGACCGTTATACTTTGCTAAAAACTTTTTAAAGATTCAACATCCCACAAGGGGATCGATTCCGTTTCAACCTTACGAATATCAAGAAAGACTAATTGACGCTTATCACAACAACAAGCAGTGTATTGCTATGTTGCCACGCCAGATGGGTAAAACAACCTGCGCTTGCGCCTACTTATTATGGTACACAATGTTTGTACCAGAAGCACAAGTTCTAATTGCTGCTCACAAATATGAAGGTGCGCAGGATATTATGAATCGTTATAGATTTGGCTACGAAAACCTACCAGACTTCATTCGTGCCGGAGTTTACTCATATAATAGAAATACCATTGAATACGATAACGGTGCCCGTATACAGGCAGTAACTACTACAGAAAATACCGGTCGTGGTAAATCTCTTTCATTGATCTATTGCGACGAGTTTGCATTTGTGCAACCACCCGAGAAAGCCAAGGAATTCTGGACTGCACTATCGCCAACACTATCAACAGGCGGTAAGTGTATTATTACATCAACACCAAACTCAGACGAAGATCAGTTTGCGCTTATCTGGACCGAAGCCAATAAAAAGTTTGACGAACACGGAAATGAACAGAAATTAGGAACTAATGGATTTCATAGTTTCTTTGCACATTGGGCAGAACATCCAGATCGTGATGAGAAGTGGGCACAAACAGAACGTGCTAAAATTGGAGAAGAACGTTTCCGCCGAGAGTTTGATTGCGAGTTCTTGATTTTTGACGAAACTCTAATTAACGCAGTACGTCTTGCAGAAATGAAAGGAGTTGATCCTATCATGACTATGGGGCAAACACGCTTTTATAAAGATATTGACCCAAGAGCTACATACCTAGTTTCTTTAGATCCATCGCTAGGCACTGGCGGCGACTACGGTGCAATACAAGTTTTTGAAATGCCCAGCATGGAACAGGTAGCAGAATGGCGACATAACCTAACTCCTATTCAAGCACAGGTTAAACACCTTAGAGAAATTTGCAAGTACATTCAAGACCGAGGACAGGAAAAGGGCAGTATTCCGCAACTCTATTACAGTGTTGAAAACAATACACTAGGTGAGGCAGCTCTAATTGTTATTAATAATCTAGGTGAAGAGAATTTTCCAGGTTTATTCCTTTCTGAGCCAATTCGTAAGGGTCATGTACGTAAATTCAGAAAAGGTTTTAATACAACACACAAGACAAAAATCACTGCTTGTAGCCAGGTTAAACACATGTTAGAGACAGGAAAAATGAAGATTTATTCAAAACCTTTAATATCCGAGCTTAAAACGTTTGTGGCTCACGGAGTTGGATTTGGAGCTAAAACAGGCGAACATGACGACCTAGTAAGTGCAATGCTATTAGTAATACGCATGGCAGGCGTATTATCAGACTGGGATCCTAAGATCTACGAAAAGATGACAGAAAAATTAAGCGAAGACCAAATGCCCATGCCGATATTTGTGTCTAGCGGTTTTTGATAAATATAACTATGGACGCAACAAACAATATAGCCACCGATTTATTCTATAAAATTAGAAGTCGCTTCAAGGGCCTAAAATTAGGCGATAGTGGCGGCGCTATTACTATCAACCCCGAAGATGCCCGCTTCTTTGACTTTGATTACATGGAAGGCGAAACAGCCATCGGGCATGTTAGCATTAGCCTAGCAGAACAGAATTCATTGAAAGTATATTTCTCTACGGGAATTACAGAATCAATGGACGGCAACCAAAAAACAAATTGGTACGGATTTTTAAAAGAATTACGCACATTTGCCAAGCGTAGACTAATGGCTTTTGATACTAGGGATATTTCTAAAGATAACCTAGATCAAAGAGATTATGAATTTTTAAGTCAACACAATCAACCTAAAGATCAACAAAACACAGTGGTCAAACCTGTTGGAGAAAGCATTATGAGTGAAAGCGCACTATACGGATCAAAGACCGTTAGTTATCAAAAGTTAATGGACACACGTCTAATTATCAAACATAGCCAAGCAGTTATGGATGATGCAGCACCTGGTGCTAGATCAAGAAATATTTCTGGACTGTTTGTTGAAAACCAAGACGGTGAAAGATTCAAATATCCTTTCATTCATCTAGCAGGTGCTAGAGCCATGCAACGTCATGTGGCCAACGGCGGCGTTCCGTATGACGACATTGGCAAAAGTATTGTTAACATGAGTGAAGAGATTGCTCAATTAAAGAGCTTTGGTAATTATGTTGTGCGCAACGACCTAATGAATTCAGAAACTAACAATGTTGTAGAACGATCAGCAGAGCAATTAAACAGATTGCGTGAACAAATTAAGGCAATGAGCAAGCAAAGTCATTACGAACAATATCGCGAATCATTCCAGGCACAGCCACAAGAAGAAGTTCCACAAGAATTTGTAGAAGAATTTACAGAAAAATTCACTGTTAGAAATTTCAAAGAAGATATTAAAAATGTATTTCCAGTTCTGTATAGACTGATGAAAGAAAGCGACATAGGCTATGACGACATAGTCGCAATGACAACCACAGATCAAGAAACTATTGAAGATGTTGAACTAGATGAGCACAACGAGTTTGACCGCTTTGAGTCTTGGGTTATGGGGTTAGGCGAAGATTCTGCTATTGCTAGTCAGGATCCAGAAGAACAACAAACAGCAAAACAAGAGCTACAAGAACTAGTAGGACAGGCATTTTCAGTTGGCGTCGATGGCAGTAATGCTATCGAGAGCCTAAAAGGAATTATCGAAGATCCTACACTATTCAAAGAGATTAAAGAAGCAGCAAAATCAGATCCAGATGCAGATGTTAGAGGTCTAGTCAAAGATTGGCTAGAATCAAATGCACCAGATGCACTCGAAGGCCTTGACTTTGGCGACTTTCAACAAGAACAGCCAGAAGGCGAAGAATTACCACAAGAGGCAACAGACGGTCCTAACAAAAGTGATGTTCCGGCATACCTACGCAAACAAAAAGGTGGTGATGATTGGAAAATGAGCACCAAAGATGTTGAAGATGAAAAAACAAAATCACCTACAAGCTCAGCTGGTCTAGCACGTAGAAAACAAGAACTAGGTATGGGAGAAGCTGATAATGAACCTGGCGAAAAGGATGACGACCCTCCATTTGACCCGGATGAAAAACCAAGCAAACCAGTAACACCTGGCAAGCATGGTCAAGAGTATTCTAAGGCTAAACACTTAGCACAGCAAGGTATGAAGAAGGCAATGAATGTACAAGAACTTGCAGAATTTATTCACAGTTTCTACGATCGTGAATCAGGCACATTTCCTAAAGGCCCAGAAGGCGTTGCAATCATGGTAGGTAAGAAGTTTGGTGAACAGGCTGAACAAGTTGCTCGTAAAATGGTAGAGCGCATGGCTCCACAACAACAAGATCCACAGATTGCCGAATTAGCTCGTATTAGAGAACTAGCAGGCTATTAAAGATTGTTCGTAGCAGTTAGAGTTGATTAAGAACTCTATTAGATTGGACACTTAGGTGTCCTTTCTTTTGGCTAAATCAGTTGTCAACGAAGTTGTCATCTAAAGCGTTATATATATACGCAGAGAAGATTCTTTGCGCATAACCTAAAGGAAACTTTAAAATGAAATCAATCGCAATCGTAGTAGCATCGTTATTTGCAACAGTAGCATTTGCTCAAGCACCTGCCGCTAAAAAAGAAGAAGCCAAGCCTGCTGCTCCTGCTGCTAAACCAGCTGATAAAAAGGTTGAGCCTGCAAAAAGCGCCCCTGCAAAAGCAGAGGATAAAAAAGCCGAAGCTCCTAAGAAGTAATCCGTTAAGGTTATCGTTATTAAACATATCAGATAATAACAATGACATTGGAATCGGTGATGAAGACATTCATGTTGGCTATCGCCGCCCAGAACTTGTTAAATTTAAATTATTTGATGATAACGATTTACCGGATCATATTGTAGAGCGACTTGCCCAAATAAGGGCATTGGCAATGGAGAAGTACAAGGAAAAGTGGGGTTAACCCGCTTTTTCTTTTGGTAAGATACGTCAAAAAAATAGCAGATAATCATTGACCTTGCTAAATAAAAAGCGCATAATAAAACATGTGCATAAGGCATATAAACATTTTAGGCATAACACAAGGAGGCATATAAAATGGCTACATTAGCAGAAATCCGTGCGAAACTTCAAGAAGCACAATCAAAGTCCACAGGACAATCCACCGGCGGTGGAGACAACGCAATTTACCCACATTGGAACATGCAAGAAGGCAAAGAAGCCGTAGTTCGTTTCTTACCTGACGGTAATCCAGCAAACACATTCTTCTGGGTAGAACGAGCAATGATCAAATTGCCGTTCGCAGGTATCAAAGGTGAAACAGACAGTCGTCCCGTACAGGTGCAAGTTCCTTGCGTTGAAATGTACAATGACGGTTCAGTTTGCCCTATCCTTTCAGAGGTACGTGGTTGGTTCAAAGATAAGAGTCTGGAAGAAATGGGTCGTAAGTACTGGAAAAAGCGTTCTTACATTTTCCAAGGCTTCGTAGTTGAAGATCCTTTGAAAGAAGACAAGACTCCAGAAAATCCAATTCGTCGATTCATTATCGGCCCACAGATTTATCAACTTATCCGCGGTGCCTTGATGGATCCAGAGTTGGAAGAATTGCCAACTGACTACCTTAAGGGTGTGGACTTCCGTATTGCTAAGACATCAAAAGGTGGATTCGCTGACTACTCTACATCTAAGTGGAGCAGACGTGAACGTGCCTTGAGCGAAACCGAAGCATCAGCTTTAGCGACTCATGAACTGTTTAACTTGTCAGACTTCTTGCCTAAGAAGCCAACTGATGTCGAGTTGAAGGTTATGAAGGAAATGTTTGAAGCGTCAGTTGACGGTGAAGCATACGATATGGATCGTTGGGGTCAATATTTTAAACCAGCTGGTATGAGCCAGAACACTGGTGATCCTAATAAAGCCACTAGTCGTGCAGCACCAGTTGATGAAGATGCCGACGATACTCCTGCGCCAACTGCAACCCCTGCACCAGCAGCGGCACCAGCAGCATCGGCAGAAGGTGCTAGTCGTGCGCAAGATATTCTTGCCATGATTCGCAACCGTCAGAAGTAATCTAGCTAAACATAGAGTGCGGGGCAATCTCGCACTCTTTTTTCAATAAGGCATAATAATATGGCAAAAGCATTTGATATTTCTAAATTTAGAAAGTCAATAACTAAGAGCATCGAAGGTCTTAGTATTGGCTTTAATGACCCAACCGATTGGGTTAGTACAAACAACTTCGCATTAAATTATCTTATCAGCGGAGACTTTAAGAAAGGTATTCCCCTTGGTAAGGTTACAGTATTTGCCGGCGAAAGTGGTGCAGGTAAAAGTTTTATCTGTTCGGGCAATCTAGTAGCAAACGCACAAAAAGCAGGCATCTTTCCAATCTTGATTGATACAGAAAATGCACTCGATGAAGCATGGCTACACGCACTTGATGTTGATACAAGTCCAGACAAGTTGTTGAAACTTAACATGGCCATGATCGACGATGTAGCAAAAACTATTACAGAATTTGTTGCAGAATACAAAACAATGCCCGAAGACGAGCGTCCAAAGGTTTTATTTGTAATTGACTCATTGGGTATGTTGTTAACTCCAACAGACGTTAATCAGTTCCAAGCAGGAGATTTAAAAGGCGATATGGGCCGTAAACCTAAAGCACTGACAGCACTTGTTCGAAACTGTGTTAATATGTTTGGCAGCTTAGGAATCGGTCTAGTGGCGACTAATCATACATACGCAAGTCAAGATATGTTTGATCCGGATGACAAAATTTCTGGTGGTCAAGGCTTTATCTATGCAAGTTCGATTGTAGTAGCAATGCGCAAATTGAAACTCAAAGAAGACGAAGACGGTAATAAAGTTACAGAAGTCAACGGTATCCGTGCCGCTTGTAAGATTATGAAAACTCGTTATGCAAAGCCGTTTGAAAGTGTACAAGTTAAGATTCCTTATGAGACAGGTATGAATCCATATAGTGGACTAGTCGACCTGGCTGAAGCTAAAGGGTTGCTCAAGAAGGAAGGAAACAGTCTTGTCTACACATCAGCCGACGGTGAGATTATCAAACAATTCCGTAAGGCTTGGGAAAAGAACGAGAAGAATGGTCTTGACATCATGATGGAAGACATTTCAAAACACGGAGAAAAATCCACTTCTGAGATAACTACTACAGTTGAATCAGACTTGGAGGTCAATGAATGAAAGACGATTTAATTGCCGATATTTGGACATTAGTTATTGAGCATATTCCTGAGAAACACAGGAAAGACTTAGCTGCCGATTTTGTTAATACACTATTAGATTATGGTATTAAAGAGTCAACACTTGAGAGCCTTTTAGGTGTTGATCCGTATCTAGATACCGCAATTGAATATTCGATCGACGGCGAGGAGATCGAAGATGAGGAAGATGAATATTACGACGAAGATGAGGAATAAATGAATTGGTACGATCGGGTCTCTAAGGATATTTCAAACATTCCTGATGCTGTGGCTTATTATGAAGCTGAACTAATTCAAGCAAAACAAGATGTCCGCGTAGCGGGAAACATCGAGAAAGCCTCTGCGCAAATGCCTGGCATTGTGGAGAATCGATTTAACCAACTTCAAGAAATTGAAGGTATTTTAGAATACCTCAATATCGAACTTCGTCGACTTCGTAGTCAACACTTTCGTAAATACCTTGAAAACTATCAACGTCAGTTAAGCTCTAGGGACTGTGAAAAGTTCGTAGAAGGCGAAGCTGACGTTGTAGATTTTGAAAAAATTATTAATGATTTTGCGCTACTCCGAAACAAGTGGTTAGGCATCATTAAGGCCTTAGATATTAAACAGTGGCAATTAAGCAACATTGTTAAATTACGCACAGCAGGATTAGAAGACGCAACATTATGAAAATTGGTATTTTAGGATTAGGTTATGTAGGATCAGCAGTAGCTTGGACACATCGACACCATGAAGTCGTTGCTCGAGATCCAAAATTAGGAGAGAAATCTGCTTCTTTAGAAGAAATTAAAACATGTGATGCTGTATATGTCTGCGTACCAACTCCTATGTTGGAAGACGGCCACTGCGATGATAGTTTTGTAAAATCTGTACTGGCAGAATTGGTAGATTACAATAAAATTATTATTTGTAAGAGTACAGTACCGCCTGGCGTCTACGCATATCTCGAATCAAAATATCCTAACATTGTTCACGCTCCCGAGTTCTTAACCGCAGCAAATGCTACAGCCGACTATGAATCAGCAACTTGGGTATTAGTTGGCGGGCAACCAGACAATGTTGAACGAGCCATAGCTGTGATTTCTACAAGTACTATCGCAGCGACTCATTATCATAGAACTAACATCACAACAGCGTCGATGTTTAAGTACTTGGCTAATTCATTTATGGCTACAAAAGTAACGTTCATGAACGAGTTCTATCAACTTGCAAAACATTTCGATGTTAATTGGTCTGATATTAAAGAAATTGCAACCAACGATTCCAGACTAGGACATACACATTGGGATGTTCCAGGACCCGACGGCAAGTTTGGATTTGGTGGCGCATGTTTTCCAAAAGATGTTGCAGCCATTTGCGAACAAGCTATTGACGTTGGAATGAGTTTAGAATTGTTAGAACGAGTCGAAACTATCAACAAAAGACACAGGAATGAATAAAAATCTTGTAATTGTTAGGGCAGGAGATTCTTCCTTACACCCTACGTGGAAATCCCCCAATCAAAATTTTGATATTGCCGTAAGTTATTACGGTAAAGACTCTAATAAGTTTGCAGAAGATTTTAAAATCAATTTCGTAGGAACAAAATTTCACGGAATATACGACGGTATTATTTCAAATCAAATTTCTATAGAGAACTACAATTATATTTGGCTTCCAGACGACGACATTAGTACAACTGGAGAAAATATTAATAAAATGTTTGACATAATGCAAGAATTTAACTTGATTCTTGCACAACCTGCGTTATACAATAATGACTATTATAGTCATATAACCACATTAAAAATTGATGCGTTTAGATTGCGTTATACAAATTTTGTAGAAATTATGGCACCTTGCCTATCTAAAGAATTTTTTAAACATATCCTTCCTACTATGATGGAAAATAGATCTGGTTGGGGATTAGATTTTTTATGGCCTGTTTTAGCAGGACCGATGAAAACTGGAAT
>Ga0222713_10006192_pt1 | contig 11422 bp, 13 predicted proteins | sample C33_649DmetaG_FD_165061 | JGI IMG/M metagenome (GOLD analysis project Ga0222713, IMG submission 165061) | Estuarine water microbial communities from San Francisco Bay, California, United States - C33_649D | ecosystem: Environmental > Aquatic > Marine > Unclassified | place: USA: California... | reverse complement strand
CAGATCGCCTAGGCCCTTGTAACCATAGGCAGAGTTGCCCACCGTGTACAAGATCGCCGCCGCAATGGCAGCCAAGCCCAAACCCAGCAGCATGTACAAATGGTGCATCTGAATCAGACCCAAGGCATGTGAGCGAAACAAAAGCACGAGGCCGCTCGCTAAGGCCAATAAGCCCATCACATAGAGGGCACGTTTCATGGCGATAGGCGATAGGCTACCACTGGCCAAACTGCGGTCGTTTCGGCCCTGGTCGGTACCCTTGGCGAAGTCCCCGTAATCGTTGGCGAAGTTGGATAGCACCTGCAAAAGCGTAGCCGTAAGCAAGGCCCAAGCCATGATTTCGAGCTGGAAGAGGCCCAGCATGTAGGCGTAAGCAGAGCCCAAACCGATGCCCGAAAGGGCCAAGGGAAGGGTTCGCAAACGGGCGGCTTGGATCCAAGCGTTCATGCTTCAAATATAGGTGAGCCAAAAAGGCTAGAGGCCCCTCTTGATAAAATGAAAGGGGCGGTTCTCGGGCTTGAATTTTTTGTAAAAACTCGCCACCGAATCGATGCTGGAACCCTCTAGATCGAGTTCCCAGTCGGGGAACTGCTCCAAGGTATCGGCGATGACTAAGTGCATGATTCCCAAGGGGCGACCGGCTTCGGTGGGGGCGGCGCACACGTAGTGAAGCCGCCCATAGCCCTTGAGGAAAATGGCCGTTGCCAGCAATTCTCCCTCGGCGCTCATGGCTTTAATGGCGTGCAAACGATCGATGGCTTGCAGGTTCTTGCAGGCCTGCAAAAAGCGGTCGTAATCTTCCTCGCTGAGGTTTTCGTTCAACTCGCCCCAGGCATTTCGGTAGGTTTCAACGCCCATATTCAGGTTGACCATGGGTCGAATGACGCAGCCTTTATCGCGCGCCTTTTGGATGTTTTTTCGGGCGTCTTTGTCAAGATTTTCTAAGCGGTTTTCTCCGACAGGAATGACAAAGTTCACGCGGCTGCCGACTTCTGCCTGCGGATGTTCTGAATTGGCCCACAATCGAACCCGGAACAAAAAAGAGGGAATGGCTTTTATAGCATTAGCTTCTCCCAATGGGCCGGGCTGGCCCATGAGACCCAATTGTTGGCAAAAGGGGGGTTGAACCGCATAAGGGATGCCGAGGATTCGTTTCAAAGGCAAAGGAAACACCTGCTCATAATCTCCCGCCACCAAGGCTCCCCAATTCCCAGCACAAAGAGCGTCCAGATAGGCCGAATGGGCATAAACGGTAGCGAATCCGCCGGCTTTTGTAGCCCCTTCCAGACAGGCATTGTAGCGCTCTATGTCGAGCTGCTTGCGGGAGCGGTATGTGAAACGATTAGCCGTCATGGGCCCAGGATTCGAAAACGCGGCGCCAGCCTTTCCAGGGGCCGGAGTCGCTCAGGGATTCGTTGTGGAAGATAAAACCAAATTCGCCGCCCGTGTCTCGAACCCGAGATTTGAGCAGCTGCCCCAACTCAATGCTGCCTTCGGCCGAGAGTTTTTGGTAGCCTTTGCAGGTGACGTCCATCAAGCAGAAGGGGTGCAATATGAGTTCGGTCGTCTCTTCTTTTTCCAAGTCGTACCAAGCAAAGGGATGAGCGGTTCCAGCCCGAAAACCAGGGGTCTCGGGGTAGCCCATGCTGTAGTCGTGCTGGATTCCAAGTTGAATGAGCTGGCGATAGGTGTTTGGAAACGAGAGGTGAATGTAGTGCTGACGGCTGTGGCTCAACTCGCGTTCGCCCGTTTGCTCGATCCAAGCTTTTTCTTCGGCCCAGCGGCTTTCGGCCCGTCTTTTTTGCACCGAGGGGTGAAGGCCCAAAAGACCCGTTTGGGCCATGTCTTTTACAGCTTGTTGGAAGGGCTTGAACTGCCGGCGAACCTGTTTGTTGAAGGTGTTGGGGCGTTTGTTGGCCAACAAAAAGACCCGGGTTGGGGGGTGTGCTTTTAGTGTGGGCAAAACTGTGGTTTGGGGATCGTGCGGATCAGGTCCACCCAACAGGGCTTTGATTCGCCTTTTGGTATACTGCAGTTGTTTGATGGCCGCGCCTGCGGCGCGTCCCACACCCCTACCCTTGAACTGATAGGCGATGTCGATGTCAATACTGGGTTGGACACAAAAGGCCGCAGGGGCGGTAAGCCCCAAGGCCTCATAGAGGAGGGCTAGGCTGGCATCCAAGACGGGTTCTTCCAGGCAGCCGCTGCGGTAGAAAAGAGAGCTGGCGGCCGCGAAGCGGCCGTACGAATCGCGTGAAACAGTTCCGTACTCCTCCATTCGCGACAGGCTCCAAAAGGCCATGGAAAGGGGATCAAAACCTAGGTCGCCAGGGCCGGGGTAGAGAACGGTCATTCCGTTCAAAACGCGGCAAGTGGGCTCGGCCGAGGCACCAACTGTCAGCAATCCGCCGGGGGAAATCCAAACCGAACCCGGAATGGGCTCAGGAGAATAGTTCAGCTTGTGTCGAGAAGAAGAAGCCTCAAATGCCTTTACATCACCCACCAACTCCCAGGCCAAGCCCAAGCGGCGGCCCACTATTTCCGATAAAACATAGCGTAGGCGAGGGCTGTCTTGTTGCGCAAAAACTAGGAGCATGGAAAATTGGCTAACTTCGTGCAAAATAATGAAGGTTGCACTCATCACCGGCATCACGGGCCAAGACGGGGCCTATCTTGCAGAATTCCTGTTGAAGAAAGGATATGAGGTACACGGTATCAAGCGCCGCAGCTCCCTCTTCAACACCGATCGCATCGACCATTTGTACCAAGATCCCCATGTCGATGGCCGCAAATTCAAATTGCACTACGGCGACCTGAGCGATTCGACCAACTTGATTCGAATCGTTCAAGACGTGCAACCTGATGAGATTTACAACCTGGGGGCCATGAGCCACGTGCACGTGAGCTTTGAAACCCCCGAGTACACAGCCAACGCCGATGGCATTGGCACCTTGCGCTTGCTGGAAGCCATTCGCATTTTGGGCCTAGAAAAAAAGACCCGCATTTACCAGGCTTCGACCTCTGAATTGTACGGTTTGGTGCAGGCGGTTCCCCAAAGCGAGACCACGCCTTTTTACCCTCGCTCTCCCTATGCGGTGGCCAAGTTGTACGGGTACTGGATCACAGTCAACTACCGCGAGGCTTACAACATGTACGCCTGCAACGGTATTCTCTTCAACCACGAAAGCCCCTTGCGCGGCGAGACCTTTGTGACGCGCAAAATCACCCGCGCGGTGGCCAAAATTGCCCTGGGTTTGCAAGACAAACTTTACTTGGGTAACCTCAACGCCAAGCGCGATTGGGGCCACGCCAAAGACTACATCGAGGCCATGTATTTGATGTTGCAACAAGAACAGGCTGAAGACTTTGTCATCGCCACAGGCATCACCACCGAGATTCGAGAGTTTGTGCGCATGGCATTCGCTGAATTGGGTGTAAGCATGGCCTTCAAAGGCGAAGGGGTTGATGAAATAGGCTATGTTCAAAGAGTAGATCAGACCCGTTTCGAAGCCGCTTGTGGTCAGGCTTGTGCCTTGCAAGAAGGCCAAGAATTGGTGCACGTCGATCCCCGCTATTTCCGCCCCACCGAGGTAGAATTGCTGGTCGGTGATGCAACCAAAGCCCGCACCAAATTGGGATGGACACCCAAATACACACTGCCCATGCTGGTGGAAGACATGATGAAGTCTGACATCAAGCTGATGCAGAAAGATCGCTACTTGAAAGAAGGCGGCTACAAGCCCCACAACTATTTCGAATAAGTGGAGAAATCGGCCAAGATATACGTGGCGGGTCACCGCGGCATGGTAGGTTCGGCCCTAGTGCGCGAGTTGATCAAGCAAGGGTACGAGAACCTGGTGCTCAAAACCTCATCTGAGCTCGACCTGCGCAGCCAAGCGGCCGTGCATGCTTTTTACGAAGAAGAGAGACCCGATTATGTATTCGTAGCCGCCGCCAAGGTGGGTGGCATTTTGGCCAACAACACCTATCGTGCCGAATTTCTCTACGACAACTTGCAGATTCAGAACAACTTGATTCACGGGGCCTATGTGTCGGGCGTGACCAAGCTTCTGTTCTTGGGCTCCTCCTGCATCTACCCCAAGTTGGCCCCTCAGCCACTGAAGGAAGAATATTTGCTCAGCGGATACTTAGAGCCCACCAACGAGCCCTATGCCATTGCCAAAATCACCGGCATCAAGATGTGCGAGGCCTACCGCGACCAATACGGCTGCAACTTCATCTCGGCCATGCCCACCAACATGTATGGGCCCAACGACAATTACCATCCCGAAAACAGCCATGTGCTACCCGCCTTGATACGCAAGTTTCATGAGGCAAAAACAAACAAAGCAGAATCGGTCACCGTATGGGGTGACGGAAGCCCCTTGCGCGAGTTCTTGTATGCCGACGACCTGGCTTCGGCCTTGGTACACTTGATGCTGCACTACAACGAGAAGGAGTTTGTGAACGTGGGCTACGGCAGCGACATCAACATTGCCGACCTGGCCGCTACGGTAGCCAAAGTAGTGGGTTTTAAAGGCAAAATCGAATACGACAGCAGCAAGCCCAATGGTACCCCTCGCAAATTGATGGATTCTTCTCGCTTGTTCGCTGCGGGCTGGAAACCCAGCGTGGACTTAGAAGAAGGAATTGCCTTGGCTTACCAAGATTTTCAGCAGCGCTACGCCTGAAGCAGGCGCCGAACCGCCAACTCGTAGCCCGTTAATCCCAATCCACTGATTTGACCCAGGCTATAGGCCGCCAACAAGTCGTGGTGACGAACCTCTTCTCGAGCGTAAATGTTGGAAATGTGAACCGAAATGACCGGCACAGAAATCGCCTTCACGCAGTCAGCAATGGCGACCGAAGTGTGGCTGTATCCGCCGGCGTTGAGAACGATTCCCTCGCCTGAAAATTGCTGCAAGAAGTCAATGAGTTCCCCCTCGATGTTGCTCTGAAAGTAGACCAATTCCACCTCCGAAAAGGATTCCCGCAACTCCTGCAAATAGTCTTCAAAGGAGCGATGGCCATAAACCGAAGGCTCGCGGGTACCGAGCAAATTCAAATTGGGGCCGTTGACAATGGCGATTCGCACGAAGCAAAGGTAATCAAGAGCCATCGTTTGAACCCCTACCTTTGCAGTATGGCAACGCGCGCATTGGTCACAGGGGCAACGGGCTTTTTGGGCTCGCATCTGGTTTGCACCCTGCTCGACAAGGGCTATGAGGTCCTAGCCGCCAAGCGCGAACGATCTTCATTGGCCTTGTTTGAAAGCATTCGAAACTTTCGAAACAGCAGCGGCGAACCCTCGTGGATAGATTTGGATCTGCAAGACGGGGAAGAACTGGAAAAGGCTTTTGCCATCGTTGATGTGGTGTTTCATTGTGCCGCCAAAGTGAGTTTTCGCAGGGCCGATTTTGATGAGTTGATGGAAACCAACGTGCTGGGAACGCGCCATGTGGTTAATGCTTGTTTGAAAACCCAAAAACCGCTGATTCTCGCCTCGTCGGTGGCAGCCATTGGCCGAACGGGAAGCAGCGCCCCCATCAGCGAAGACACCGAATACAAGGAGAGCAAATACAACACCGACTACGCCGTGTCCAAGTACCTGGCCGAACTGGAACTCTGGCGCGGGGTCGAAGAAGGACTTCGGGCTTCCTGCGTAAATCCAGGCATCATTCTGGGTTTTGGCGACGGGCACAGCGGCAGCAACCAACTATACCGAATGGTGAAAAACAAGATTCCTTTCATGCCCACTGGCACCAACGGCTTCGTAGGGGTTGAAGATGTCTGCCGGCACATGCTGGACCTATTCCAAAAGCAGCGTTGGGGAACGCGGGAAATCTGCGTGGCGGAGACACTGACCTATGCCGAGTTGTTTGGCGACATCGCCGATCATTTGGGTGTTCGCCGCCCCCCCTTGCGCTTGAATGGGCTTTGGCTGAAAAGCTTTTTTGCCCTCAGTACGCTGTGCGCCTGGCTTCGAATTCCTTTTTTCATCTCTCGGCAAGCGCTTCACTCCACGCACAGCGACTCCATTTACCAGAGCAAGCACACTTTTTTTCACGACTTGAAACCCGAGGCCATTTCTGAGGTGAACCGCCGCGCCTTGAAAGCTATATTTGCACCATGAAATTTGGTGTAGTCGTATTTCCAGGCTCCAATTGCGACCAAGACCTCATCGAGGTGTTGTCGACCTACAGCGACCAAGCGGTTGAAGAACTTTGGCACAAGGACCGCAATTTGAAGGGCTGCACCCACATTTTTCTTCCCGGTGGCTTTTCGTACGGCGACTACCTGCGCTCAGGTGCCATTGCCAAGCTGTCACCCGTCATGGATGCTGTGGCTGAGCATGCCGCTAAGGGCGGTTTTGTCATGGGCATTTGCAACGGATTTCAAATTCTCTGCGAAAGCGGCCTTCTTCCCGGTGCTTTGCTTCGCAACACCAGTATGAAATTCATCTGCCAAAACGTTCACCTGACCCCAGGCAATACCGATTTGGCCATCACAAAAGGTTTGGAAATGGGTCAAGCAATTGAGGTTCCCATTGCCCATGGCGAAGGTCGTTTCTATTGCGACGAAGAAACCTTGGCCGAATTGGAAGCCAATGGTCAAGTGGTGTTTCGCTACTGCTCTCCCGAGGGTGAACTGGCTGACCAACACAACCCAAACGGTTCTTTGAAACACATTGCGGGCATTTGCAATGCCGGTAAAAACGTGTTCGGCATGATGCCTCACCCCGAGCGCTGCGCGACCGATTTCTTGCGCAACCTGGATGGCCGCGCCATTTTTGATGGGCTGTCTGCTTAATGAACCCTTGTCGGTTTTAGTAAAAAGACCGTTACCTTTGTAAAGCGTAATTGGGGGATAGGCCCCCAAATGGTGTTTAAATACTTATGAGAACGTTCGTTTTACTTTTGACTTTGACCATGACCTCGCTGGTTTCTGGTCAGGTTTATCTTGCCAAATACAATGCCCTAAATGTTGTTTTTGGAACAACGTTGCAATCCAAATCGGCCGGAATTGGCCGGGTATCAGTCGGATATACCCCATTAAAGACTTCGAAACTTGGTGTTTATTACCGCTGGGAAAGAACCTCTGGGTTGGTGCCTACTCAAAACCCAAACACTTCAGACCAAATTACGAGTCGAGACATTTTGGGTGGTTCGTATTTTTTGAATCGCAATTTTCAATTGAATATGGGAGTTGGACTGTTGAAACCGTCTGGCATTACTCAAACCTTGGGCCTTAGTGGCTTGAGAAAAGAAATGGTCTTGAATTACACGAACTGGGATCACGGTTTTGTCGTGGGTCTTGGTTATTCCTTCTCGGTCGGTGCAACGGCCAATTTTGGAATTGTCATCCCCGTCAACAAGACCGTAGATATAGATCCTAGATTCTGGTAATTCGAGAAACAACCTGAATTTACTGCAAAGGGTATTATCTTTGAGGCCTCGTTCTAACGACCTATGATATCCCGAAGACTCGTACGCGTAAAGACTTTGCAGTCTTTGTACGCCTGGCAGCAAAGCGGCAGTGGTGCCCTGGCCCCCGAAATTGATCAGCTCAAAGAGCGACTCAACGAAAGCCACCTTTTTTACCTGCACCTATTGGCTCTGCCCCACGCCCTGCAAGAACACCTTTCGGAGAAACAAACCCGAGAAAAATCCAAGTTTTACCCCGATTCTGCGAAAATTCGCGCCTACGGCATTTTGAACCGCAGCAGCCTGGTTCAGGACCTTTACAACGCCTCCTTGAGCAGCAAATCTTCGCCTTTCGACTGGAGCGAACTGGAAAAAAACATCGAAGAGTGGATAAAAGAGTTGAGCGCTCAACCCTTCTGGCAGGACTATTCCATTTTTGATGAACCCAATTTTGAGCAGCAGCAATATTTCTTGGAGAATCTCTTCACGCACCTGTTTGAAACCTACGAACCTTTTCACGACGCCTTGGTGGAGTACTACCCCTTGTGGACCGACGACGACCCTTATGTCTCGCGTGAAATTGGCAAAACCCTGGCCTCTGCCAAGCCTGGAAAGATTCACACCCCTGCCGCTTTAAGCGCCGGTCACGAAGATTGGGTCTTCGCCCAGAACCTGCTCAAATACTGCACCCAAGAAGGAGAAGAATACGAGCGCTTGGTTTCGGGTGTGACCACCAATTGGGATCCTGGTCGCATTGCCATTTTGGACTTGCTCATCATCAAATTGACACTGGCTGAGTTCCTGCATTGCCCAGAAATTCCGGTAAAGGTGACCATCAACGAGTATTTGGAAATCACCAAGAACTATTCTACTCCCAATTCATCTCGATTCATCAACGGCGTTTTGGATCGTTTGCGCATACAGCTCGAAGCCGATGGCAAAATCGTCAAGAGCGGCCGCGGTCTCAAGCAGAATTGATATTTTTGTTTCATGAACAAAACTTTGCATACCCTAGCGGCCCTGGCCCTTGTGGCTCTGGCCTCTTGCTCGGGCTCGGGCAACCGCAGTTTTGACACCGAAGACATCGAAGACAATCCCGCCACGCTTGACAACCCCGCTGTTCCCGCTGGGCCCCGCGGCCATGCCGTATTCGAAGACACCGCCTTCTACTTTGGCCAAATCAACGACGGCGAAAAGGTGCAGCACGTTTACAAGTTCAAAAACACCGGCGATGGCCCCATGAGCATCGCCAATGTTCAGGCCTCCTGCGGATGCACAACCCCCAACTGGACCAAAGATCTGATCCCTCCCGGTGGCGAGGGCAGCATTACCGCTACCTTTGATTCGAACGGCAAGGGGGGCACTGATAATCCGCTGGTGGAGAAGAGCATCAACGTGGTGTTTGACAACGCCGATAACAACTTCGAAACTTTGCTTTTCCGTGCCCACATTTTGGCCACCGAAGACCACGACGACTTTCACTAAAACATGACTATTTACACCATACTACAAGGCCAAGGCGGCATGGACATGATTCCCATGTTGCTGATCATGGCCGTTTTCTTTTTGTTCATGATTTGGCCCCAGATGCGCAAGCAAAAGAAGGCCAAAGCCCATCTGGAAAGCCTGAGCAAAGGCGACAAAATCGTCACCTCTGGCGGCATTCATGGCAAAATCACTACCGTGGCCGACACCCACTTCGTCATTGAGGTAGAAGAAGGCAAGTTGCGCATTGAAAAAAGCGCCGTGAGCATGGAGTTGACCCAAGCCCACTACCCTGCCGCTACCGAAAGCAAATAAACCGTGTTGCGCGTAGGGGTTACCGGGGGCATTGGTAGCGGCAAGTCGACCGTTTGCCAGATTTTTGCCCAGCTCGGTGTGCCCGTTTACGAAGCAGACAAAGAGGCAAAGGCCCTTTACGGCGAAGATGACAGTCTGCGCGAGCCGTTAATCCAATTGTTCGGCTCAAGCGTTTACCAAGACGGCCAATTCCAAGCTGGTGTGGTTCGCGAACGTCTTTTTGATGAACCCGCTCTGCGCGAACAACTCAACGCCTTGGTGCACCCTCGTGTATTCGCTCGATGGGACGCCTGGTGCGCCGAACGACAGGCTGAAGGACATGCTTACGCCATCAAAGAGGCCGCGATTCTGTTTGAAAGCGGAGCCGACAAAACCGTTGATGTGGTGGTGGGAGTGATGGCCGACAAGTCGGTTCGTATGGCCCGAGTCATGCAACGCGATGGCCTAGATGAAGCAGCGGTAGTCTCCCGAATAAATGCCCAGTGGCCCCAAGAAAAATGGGAGCCCTTGTGCCAATACCACATCCAAAACAATGGGTCTGAAAGCCTAATCGAACAGGTTCTCGCCCTTCACAAGCAATTCAACCATGCTCGATAAACTCGAAGCCATACACGCCCGATACAAAGAAATTGAGCTCTTGCTCGGCTCGCCCGAAGTGGTGGTCGATCAAAAGCGTTTCGCGCAGCTCAACAAGGAATACCGCGACCTGGAGGAGGTCGTCGATAGCTATTTCGAATACAAGGCCTGGCACGAGGGAATCACCGAAGCCCGCGACATTCTCAAAAACGAGAAAGACAAGGAGCTCAAAGACATGGCCAAAGAAGAGGTCGAGTTGCTCGAGGCCCAACAAGAGGAACTGGAGTCTCGCATTCGCTTGCAATTGCTCCCCAAAGATCCCGAAGACGCCAAACCAGCGGTGGTGGAAATTCGGGCCGGTACAGGCGGCGACGAAGCGGCCATTTTTGCCGGCGATCTCTACCGCATGTACAAGCGCTACTGCGATGCTCGAGGCTGGCAAACCTCTGTTTTGGAGGACAACGAATCCTCTTCCGGCGGATACTCACGCATCTCCTTTGAAATCAACGAACCCGGCTCTTACGGAGTGTTGAAATACGAAAGCGGTGCTCACCGCGTTCAGCGCGTTCCGGCGACCGAAAGCCAGGGACGCATTCACACCTCGGCCGCCACGGTTGTGGTCATGCCTGAAGCCGATGAGGTCGATGTCAACTTGCGCGAGTCGGATGTGGAACTGCACACCTCTCGAAGCGGGGGTGCTGGAGGTCAGAACGTAAACAAGGTAGAAACCAAGGTACAATTGACGCACAAGCCTACGGGTATTGTGGTGATCTGCCAAACCGAGCGCACCCAGCTGAAAAACCGCGAAAAGGCCATGAAAATGCTGGCCACCAAGCTCTACGAAATGGAGCTGCAAAAGCACAATGAGGCCATTGCTAGCAAACGCAAAACCCTGGTATCAAGCGGCGATCGTTCGGCTAAGATCAGAACCTACAACTACCCCCAAGGAAGGGTTACCGATCACCGTATCAACTTAACCCTATACAACCTGGACGCCATCATCAACGGCGAACTAGACGAGATCATCAATGCTTTGAGCGTGGCAGAAAATGCCGAACGCTTGAAAGAGATGGGGAATTGAGAAGGTCCTCACGCGGTGAACCAATACACCCAGTAACCCAGCCATTCTCGTAAAGCAATTTCAGCCATAGCTAGGCTTTTGGCCGTCGGTAAAAAACTCATCAAGGTGAGGTCCCCCTCTTCCTCCAATCCAAAATCAACCGGAAAAGGAATCACCACCAAGCCTTGTCTTTCAAACAAAAGCTTGGCTCGCCTCATGTGAAAGGCTGAGGTTACCAAACGTATGGTGTCCCCCTGGGGCAATGCCGATGCTACGACCAAGGCTTCGTCGTGCGTGTTTTCAACTGGACCCAGCAGAAAAAGCGCAGAGTCTGGAACACCTGCTTCTTTGGCTCTTTCTACCAAAAACTCTCCCTCTGGTTGCGCGGCTGGTCCCCAAGGCATGATACCATTGGTGAAAATCAAGCGGCGAGTCTTTTTGTGTTCAAACAACTCCAAGGCTCCATTGAAGCGTTCGTAACGAGACCACTCCAAACGAAAACCCGTGTCTTCCTGAACGGGGTTGGTCATTCCCCCTAAGACCACCGTGTTCTTGATTGGAA
>Ga0222713_10006191_pt1 | contig 11422 bp, 12 predicted proteins | sample C33_649DmetaG_FD_165061 | JGI IMG/M metagenome (GOLD analysis project Ga0222713, IMG submission 165061) | Estuarine water microbial communities from San Francisco Bay, California, United States - C33_649D | ecosystem: Environmental > Aquatic > Marine > Unclassified | place: USA: California... | reverse complement strand
TGGAAACTGGGCATCAACGCCAACATGGCTTTGATTCGCGGATCGATGCGTGGGTCTTCGGCTGGATCGACGGTCATGACTCCCCCTCGTGTCGACCCCACCATAGTGAAGAGTCGACGCGCCACGATCAACCTCTAGTCTTTCGACGTGACCCGCCCAACCCGTATCGCCCTCGTGCGTCGTCCGGGCCCCCGGCTCAGCGATGGCATCGTCACCCACATCGATCGCTCCCCCATCGATCTCGACCTGGCGATGAAACAATGGACCGACTACGTGGAGGCCGTGCGCGATGCCGGATGGAGAGTCGTCGAGGTTCCTCCCGCCGATGATTGTCCCGATGCCGTGTTCATCGAGGACCCGGTGGTGCTGTACCGCGGCACGGCCATCATCACCCGACCCGGCGACGACGCGCGCAAACCCGAAACCGTCGCGGTGGAGCCGGTCGTGGCCGAACTCGGTTGTCGTATCGAGCACATCGTCGCTCCCGGAACCATGGACGGTGGCGACGTCCTCAAGGTTCCGCACCCCGCAGGCGACACCATTTATGTCGGTCTCGGCGGTCGCACCAACCCCGAGGGCCTGCGTCAATTCGCCACGATCGTCGAGCCGCTCGGCGCCACGGTGGTCGGCGTTCCTCTCACCAAGGTCCTGCATCTCAAGTCAGCCGCCACTGCGCTGTCGGATGGCACCATCGTCGGTTGGGAGCCCGGCTTGGACTCGACCGCGGCCTTCCCGCGTTTCGAAGCGGTTTCCCAGGAATCCGGGGCGCACGTGGTGCTGCTCGAACCCGACCTCATTCTCATGGCCGCGGACGCGCCAATCGTGGCCGCGAGTTACCGCGCTCGCGGCTACCGCACCATCGAGGTCGACATCGGCGAGTTCATCAAACTCGAGGGCTGTGTCACCTGTTTGTCGGTGCGCGTCCGCGAACTCCCGTGATCAAAGGCCCCGTAGGCGATAACGCATGATGTCGTCGGTGGTGATCGTCGACCCGCAATCGTTGCTGGCGGCCAACACCTCCGGCCGCGTCAACGTCGCGATGTCGAAGTAGTCCGCGGCGTACACCGTGGAACCGTCGCGGTAGCGACGCACGCTCGTTCCACGGGTCATGGGCACCCGCTTCCCCGTGGACGTGACCGCGGTCTGCACCCACTCCTGCAGATACACCGATCCGTCGTTCAGTTCGGGTCCGACCGGAACGAACTCGATGTTGCCGACGCGCGGCATGATGTCCATGATCCAGGCCGTGATCTCCTCGCGACCGCGGAACTCTCCGAAGATCGGATCGATGTACACCGAGTCGGTGGGATGGAACTGGCGGCAATCGGCTTCGAAGTCCACGTCCGAGCACACGGTGACCGGAGTGGCCGCGTGGTGATCCCACTCGGCGGGGGAAGGCGAATCCGGAATGGGCGCCGCCTCGGACCCGTCGGGCGGCGGGGTGCGGAACGAGCTGGTGTCGTACACGTCGCAGGCCCACGTGATCCAGCCGTCTCGATATCGGCGCACGCTCACGCCCTTCGACATGGGCACCGTTCCCTCGCCGGCTCCGATGGCGGCCAGGTTCGCGAACATCTGCCACTCGTCGACCGAGGTGACGCCCTCACCGTCGTCGAGGAACGCCGGTGGTTGTGTCGGTACGAAGTCGATGAATTCGATCTGCGCCATCGTCGGCACCAACCAGTTGCGGATGTCCTTCTGCCCGAAGAACGACCCGTAGATGGCGTCGAAGTAGCGCGAGTTGGTGGGATGCATGAAGTCGGCCATCATCTGGATGCCCAAGCGACCGAGGGAGGGATGGCCCAACGCTGACAACATCTCGGGAACACTCAGACCGCTCGGAGCGTCGACGAATCGGTCGAGGCTCGTCTCCTGGCCGACGATGCCGGACAGGAATCGCTTGGCGAAGTCGTCGACCGCCGGCGTGATCGCGGACTCCATCACGACCGCCCCGGACGAGCCAAGGTTCCCGGTCGTGCACCGGTGTCGGCGTCGAAGCGTCGGGTCACCTCTCCGCGTACCATCGTGGCCAGATACCCCTTCACCGGCTGGATCAAGCGCGTTCCACCCGCGGGCAGATCGTGGAAGGCTTTCGGGGGTGACACCGTGAGGTTGTCGAAGTCGATGACGTTGATGTCGGCGCGCAACCCTGGCAGCAGTCGACCCCGGTCGGTGTAGCCGTACAAATCGGCGTTGCGCGACGTCTGCTTGGCCACCAGATACTCCAGGGGAATGCGCTCGCCTCGATGACGATCACGGGCCCAGAACGTCAGTTGCGTGGTGGGCATCGTGGCATCGCAGATCAGGGTGACGTGCGCACCAGCGTCGCTCAAACCCGTCACGGTCTCGGGGTGTGTCAACATCTTGCGCAACACTTCCTGGTTCTCGTGCACGTCCGGACCACCCATGAGAGCGCACATGGCCGCACCGTTCTGCTCGAGCAGGAAGTCGTACAGCACGCTCAGGATCGGTTCGCCCGTGCCGGCCGCGCGGGCACCGAGCATCTGGGACGGGTCCGGTTCGTAGTCCACCGGATCGGCCAACGGATACAGCATCGGAGCCGCCATTTGGAACAGGTTGTACATGTTCGCCATGGAGCCCGGCTGATCCACGGGGACGTCGGCCTCGGACATGATCGCGGCCTTCACCTCCGGGCGGGCCATCTCGCGCGCGCGCTCGGCCAGGGGAAGATGCGCCAACGCCATGTACGAAGGACGTCGTTGGAACGCGTGGTAACCCGACAGACCCGAAGCCAAACCGATCGGTCGCGACGACACCTGTGGGAACAGACGAGCACCACTCTGATTCGCGTCGACCACCATGGCCAGCAATCGCTCCCACGTGTCGGGGGCGTAGTCCGGCGACTTCACGAGCGTGAACGTCACCGGTCGACCGCTGCGCCGCGAGAACTCGGCCATCAGGGCCAACTCGCTCTCGGGGGTGAAGCGCTCGCCACCCAATCCTTCGAGTTTGCCCACCGTGCCGGCCGGGATCATCTCGAACACACCACAACCGGCTTCACGCATCGCCGACGACAACGCATCGATCTCGATGTCGGGGGCGAAGGTGCCCGGTACCGGCGAGCCATCGAGGGCGCGATGGCCGATGGTGCGCGACGTGCTGAAGCCGGCCGCTCCGGCGCGAAGTGCGTCCACCACCAAACGTGACATCTCGCGAAGATCGTCAGAGGTGGCCTCCTCGTTGCGCGCACCCCGCTCACCCATGACGTAGTAACGCAGCGCTCCATGGGCCACTTGGGCGCCGATGTCGAGTGAATACTTCCGACTGGCGATGTAATCCATGTACTCGGGGAAGGACTCCCACCGTCCCCATTCGATGCCCTCGTACAGGGCCGTGCCGGGAATGTCCTCGACGCCCTCCATCAATTCGATGAGGGTCTTTTCGCTGCCGGGACGCACCGGCGCGAAACCCACACCACAGTTGCCCATCACGATGGTCGTGGCGCCGTTGCCGGCCGACGGGTCCATGACCTCGTCCCAACTGACCTGCCCGTCGTAGTGCGTGTGAACGTCGACCCAACCGGGCGTCACCACGGCACCGTCGGCGTCGATCTTCTCGCGCGCCGGTTCGTCGACGTCGCCCACCGCCACGATCAGTCCGTCGCGCACCCCGACGTCACCTCGACGAGGTGACGAACCGGTGCCGTCGACGATGGTTCCACCCGCGATCACGTAATCGAGCATTGTTCCCCCTCACAACGCGGTCCCCCGACCGCACCCCCACCCTATTTCCGGCGCGCCGCCAGATACTTCATCGAGGCTTCCCGACTCTCCGGGTCCCGCATCGCGTACACCAACGAGTCGGCGTCCTGAATCGATCGACCGGTGCCGGCCATCTCTTCGGCGACCGCGTTGACATGGGCTTTGGTCGCGCGCAACGCATACGACGGCTTGGCCGCCAGCGACGTCGCCAGGGCGTCGACGTGCGCGACCAATTCCTCTCGCGTGACCACCGTGTTGATCCAACGAAGCGACAGGGCCTCGGAGGCCGTGAAGGGACGGCAGGTGAGCACCAATTCCTTGGTGACGGCCGGGCCCAGTTCGCGAACGAGACGTGGGATACCACCCCATGCCAGGGGTATGCCGAGGTCGACCTCGGGAATCGAGAACAACGCGTCCTCGGAAGCGACCCGGAGATCGCAGGCCGCCACCAGCACCGCGCCACCACCGACGCAACGACCGTGCACGGCCGCGATGGTCAACTGGGGCACGTCGGTGAGTGCGTTGGTCGCCAGACGCCCGAGGTCGGCTCCGTCACGGGGGTTCCCCGAGGCCGGAGCGGCAAAATCACCCAAATCGAAGCCGGCGGAAAAGGCGCGACCGGCGCCTTCGACGATGACGACCCGAATATCGGACCGTTGATGCAGCCACGCGCTGATCTCGATGATCTCGGACAGAAGGACCGCCGACAGTGCATTCAGCTTTGCGGGGCGATCGAGCGTGATGCGACCCACCGGGCCCGCCTCGGTCCACATGAGGCACTCCAACGTCGGGGGCGCGAGCGGCGGCGGGGAATCGGACGAACTCATTCCCCGAAGTCAATCAGAGGAATCGTCGAACGGCCTGAATTCGGGTGGCCGACGGCAGCTTGGCGATTCTCACGACCGAACCGGTGTTGGGCGCCTCGATCCAATGGGTGGCACTGATGGCGATCCCCACATGGCTGATCTGGGTCGGGTTGATGCTGGAGTATGTGAAGATCAGATCGCCGGCCTGAATGGGCGTCGTCTTCCAGTCGATGACGACGCCGAGTTTGGATTGGGCGAGACTCTGGTGCGGCAGCTTCACTCCGGCCACGGCGTAACTGGCCAGGGTGAGGCCCGAGCAGTCGTACGTGGACGGTCCGGCCGTGGCGAATTTGTACGGCTTCCCCACCTGGGCGTGAGCGAAGTCCAGAACCTGCTGCAACTTGCTCGTGGGAGAGGGTACGACTCGTGCCGGTGTCGCCGGCGGGACATTCGCCGAACTGGATGCGACCGCCGAAGTCGAGGACGTCGAAGCACCGGCCGGCAGTTTGATGATCTGCCCGGGAACGATGACGCTCGTGCGGGTGAAGTTGTTCGCGGTCAACAGAGCGCTCAACGACACCTTCGCCGTGGACGCGATCTTCGACAACGAGTCGTTGCGTTGCACCACGTAGGTCGGCCCGTTGGACGAATTCGCCGTGGACGCGCTCGAACTTCGCGAGACGACGGGGATCGCGGTGGGCGCGGCCGTCGCGGTGTCGGGCAACTTGATGACCTGTCCGGGAACGATGACGCTGGTGCGGGCGAAACCGTTGACGGCCAGTAGATCGCCCATCGAAACGTTCATTCGCGTGGCAATGCGACTGAGCGAATCATTCTTCACCACGACGTAGGTGAGACCGAGCGACGACGTGGCCGACGACGAGGACGACGAGGACACGTTGTTGCCCTGAGCGAGGGCGCCGGGCACACCGACGACACCTAGTGCGATCGCGGCCGACAACGACATCAAGGCCGTGCGTCCGAGTTTGGTCATCCTCCGTTTCACGAAGAGGGGTATCGTCCCCCCATCGTCGGACCTTTACGAAAAAATCGCGGAGAACCTCGTTTTCACCTCGTGACCACGATGTTCACGAATGATCGGGATTCGATCAATCGCGAATCTTGCGATCCATGTTCTGGTGATACAAGGCGATCTTGAACTCGCGTTCGGAGAGGATCTGACGCGAGAAGGCACTCGACCTCTTGGACCGTGCCATCTGTGTGTAGATGCTGATGTCCTCGCCCACCACCCGCTTCAACTCGTTCCAGTGGGTCATGGTGCGCGACCAATAGTCCGCGTAGGCCGGGTCCGACTGGTCTCCGGGGTAGACGATCTCCCAGCACAAGAATCGCGTGCGGTCGACACCCAGCGGAATGGGTTGGAACACCTGAATGTGCTCGGGATTGCAGTTGAAGACCGTGTTCGGGAAGACCACGTAATGGCAGATCGCGTTGCGGTGGTGGTCGAAGTCCTCGTCGGGCAACTTGTCGAGGTGGGTGGGACGGGGCACGAAGCACATGAAGTTGTCGCCGACCACGTGGAACGACGAACACCGAGCGGCCTTGGTGAACTCGGCGGGCACATGGTGAAGTTCGGTGACGTGGTACACCTCGTTGAACCCGTCGATGATGGCCTTGTAATTGACGGGCACGTCCCATTCGACGACCTCATGGACCACCATGTCCTGCATACGGTACGCGCCGAGGTCAGCGGTGATCTCGGGTCCGATGGAGTCGGCCAAGGGAACGGCGCGCTCGGGACCGGCGAGGTTGAACCACACCCAGCCACCCCATTCCTCCACGGCCACCGCCGGAGAGTGGGCTGACGCCAACACCACCGGATCGAAGTCCTCGCGCTCGGGCACGCCCACCAGGCGACCCCGGGTGTCGTACACCCAACCGTGATAGGGACAGGTGAAGCGTCGGGCACCACAGCCGGACTTCTCGGTGACGAACGAGGGACCGCGATGGCTGCACACGTTGTGGAAACCGGCCATCGTTCCGTCGCTCTGACGCACCATCACGATGGTCTCGTCGTGACCTTCGTAGGAGATCCAATCTCCGCGCTTGGCCACCTGTTCGGTGCGGCCACCGATCATCCAATGGCGACCCAGCACCCGTTCGCGCTCCAGTTCGTAACGAACCTGGTCGCGGTACACGCTGGCATCCATCACGCTCGGTCCGAACTCGGGAAGGCTCTTCACGCTGCCGCCGATGCGGGCAGGAAGGGTTCCTCTCGTCGGAATGTGGACGGGAGAGCCACCAGTGGGGTCAATCTTCTGATCGGTCATCTGCCACCTCCTGTACCTGATACCTGTCTAGCGGATGGCGTCGGTCAGAATTGCACCATGCTTTTGATCTCGGGGATGAGCGACCGCGTTCCCCTGTCCGAGGTGGGGGCGTACGCCAAGCGAGTCGAGGCGATGGGATTCGACATCTTGCACGTACCCGAGACCGTTCACGACTCGATGGCGGTGTCGTTGCTGGCGCTCATGGCCACCGATCGGCTGCGGGTCCAGACCAGCCTCACCTTGGCCTTCCCCCGTAGCCCGATGCTGTTGGCGCTCCAAGCATGGGATGCGTCGGCCACCGGTGCGGGTCGCTTCGATCTGGGACTGGCCACGCAAATTCGTCAGAACATCGAGGGTCGATTCGGCGTTCCGTGGAGTGATCCGTTGCGACGCATGGAGGATTACGTCACGGTCGTGCGCGCCGTCTGGAGATCGTTCACCGAAGGCTCTCCCCTGAACGTGAGCACCGCGTCCTACACCCTCGACCGCCTGCAACCATTCTTCGATCCCGGCCCGCTGGCGCATGACCCGCCGACGATCCTTCTCGGCGGCGTGAACCGCGGCGCGATCGAGTTGGCCGGTCGCTGTGCCGACTGGTTCGTGACGCATCCGACCAATTCGCATCCACGATTCGTGCGCGAGTTGGCGATGCCGGCCCTCGACAGCGGTGTCGAACAGGCTCGACGTCCCAACCGGCCGCGCATACTCACCGCCTCTCCGCTCATCACCGGCCCCGACGTGGACGCCGTCGACCGAAGTCGCCAAGCTCAACGCGCGGTGCTGGCCTTCCTCTACTCCACACCCGCGTACCAGCGATCGCTCGAATTGTTCGGATGGCCCGAGCTGGGCCCGCGACTGCGAACCATGACGCGCGGCGGCGACTGGGGGTCGCTCGGCACGCTCATGACCGACGAGGTTCTCGACATCGTTCTGCCCACGGGAACCTGGGACCAACTTCCCGACATCCTCGAGGGCTGGTACGGCGGTCTGGTCGACGGGCTGTTGATCCAACCGCCCGAGGATCCGACTCTCGACGCACGATTCTCCGAGACCCTGCGGGCCATCGGATCGATCCGGCCGCGGGTCGACTGATCAGGAGTTCGCGATCAGCTCGGCAATCAACGGCTCGAGCGACTCCCGATCCAGGCTCCCCTGCACCTTGGTCACCGAACCATTCGCATCGATGAAGACCCAGGCCGGTTGATACGGGACCCCGTAGCGAGCGAAGACGTCTCCCGAGTCATCGAGAAGGCTGGGGAATGAGATCTCGTGACGTTCGATGAAGTCGCGCATGTACTCCTCCGAACCGTTCCACGCGACGCCGTAGAAGTCGACCGAGTCACCGTAGGTGAGGTGGGCCTCCTCGACCGAGGGGGCTTCGTTGTTGCATTGCGTTCAACCGGGCGCCCAGAACCACAAGACCACGGGTCGACCCGACGACCCGACATCGGTGGTCGGATCGATGAGCAAATCCTCGCCCACCGACACCGGTGAGGAAGCAGCCGGAAGCACCACGGACCCGTCGGAATCCGTCGAGCCCGCGATGTCCGCCGAATCACCACCACAGGCCGCGACGATCATGGCGACCGCCGCCACAGTCGACAGGAACCTCGCCATCGATCGCATCACGACGTCACGGTAGACGGGTCTGACTGCGCCGTCGCATCGGGCGGGCGCGAGGCATTGGTGACGATGGCCACGCCCACCAGGATCACGGGCAGCGCCACGGCCATGTTGGTCGACACGCTCTCGTCGCTGAAGACGACTCCGAGCAGAACCGCGATGGCCGGGTTCACATACGCGTAACTCATCGCCAGTGGGCCACTCACGTTTCCGATCAGGTACGTGAAAGCCGAGAACGCCACGATCGAACCGAACACCACGAGGTAGCCGACCGCGAGCCCGCTGCGCAGGCTGGGTGCGTCGATCGTTTCCCGCGACGCCAAGGACAGCAGCATGAATGCCACCGCGGCAGATCCCATCTCGATGGTCGTGGTCATCGGTCCGTCGGGCATCTCGACGCGGCGGCTGAGGGCCGAACCGAAACTCCACGACACGCAGGCCACGAAGACGAGCGACACGCCACCCCACGAACCCGACAACCCCTCGTCGGACACCAGCACTGCCACCCCGGCCAGACCGATGAACATCCCGACCCACTGCATCCGATTGGGCCACGACCGCCACAGCCCACCCCACAGGGCCATCATCATCGGCTGAATCGCGATGATCGTCGCCACCAAACCCGAGTCGACTCCGCGATCCTCGGCCAACGTCACCATGCCGAGCCCACCGATCAGAAGCATGATCCCGATCAGAGAGGCGTTGCGCATCTGTCGGCGACTCGGCCACGCCACTCCACGGGAGCGAAGGAGCAACACCATGACGAGTGATGCCACGACGAATCGGCAACCCTGCATGAAGAATGGCGACATCGTCTCGAGCCCGATCTTGATGGCCAGATACGTGGAACCCCAGATCACCCACACGGCGGCCAACGACAGCACGGTGAGGCGGCCGAACGAGCGGGACATTCCGACATTCTCGCCGACGACCATGTCGGTCGGACAATCCCCGCCGATACCGTGTCCGACGTGTCCGATCACGGTGTCACGACCCCACCTCTGTGCGTGCTGGGCGACTTCGCATGGGACGTGCTCATTCGCACCAACAGTGAACTGTTGCGCGGGGGCGACACCTTCGGAGAAGTGATGCTGACTCCGGGAGGGAGCGCGGCCAACGTCGCCGTGTGGGCCAGTCGTTGCGGAACTCCGACGCGATTCGTCGGCAAAATCGGTCGCGATCGTTTCGGACAACTCGCGCAAGAAGATCTCGAACGCGAACAGGTCGTGGCACACCTCGTGGAGACCGAAGCGCACTCCACCGGATCGGTCGCGGTGTTCGTGGATCACACGGGGCAACGCTCGATGGTGTCCGGTCACGGCGCCGACTTCTACCTGATGCCATCGGAACTGCCTGTCGACGCCATCTCGTCGGCGCGTCACCTACATCTCACGGCGTGGTCCTTCTTCACCGACCCGCCTCGTTCGGCCGCGCGTGCGGCGGCCCGCACGGCCCGAGCCAACGGGGCGACGGTTTCGTTCGACCCCGGCTCGTTCCAGATGATCATGGAGATGGGAGTACCGGCGTTTCTGGCGGCGTGCGCCGATCTCGAGTTCGACATCGTCCTTCCCAACAAGGAGGAGGGCCAGGTGCTCACGGGCGAGACCTCGGCCGACGCCATCGTCGAGGGACTCACCAAGATCTTTCCCGGAGCCCTCATCGTGCTGAAACTCGATGCCGATGGCGCACTCGTGCACGATGGTCGATCCAGCACCCACATCCCACCCGCGACCAACAACCTGGTCGACGCCACAGGGGCCGGCGACTCCTTCGCCGGCGCATTCCTCTCCCACCATCTCGCATCGAATTCACCCATCGACGCCGCGCGTTTCGCCACCCGTGTGTCGGCGTGGGTGATCGAACACGTCGGGGCACGACCGTCGCCCGACGGTCGATTACGCGCCCTCCTGTCGTCTCCCCGCTGAGAAAGGATCACGCATGCAACTCGGATTGGATGGACGGCGAGCCGTCGTCACCGGTGCCTCCAGTGGACTGGGCCTGGCCACGGCCAAGGCGTTGGCCGATGAGGGGGTGCGCGTCGTCATCGTGTCGCGCGACGCCGAGAAGCTGGCGCGCGCCAGGGCCGAGTTCCGTGACATCTCGATGGTCGAAACACTGGTGGCCGACGTCAGCGACCCGAACCGAGTGACCACGATGATCGACGAGTCACGAACGATCCTCGGTGGACTCGACATCCTGGTGGCCAACGCCGGTGGGCCTCCACCCGGAACTTTTGCGTCGACGTCGTTCGAGGCTTACGAGGCGGCGTTGAAACTGAACCTGCTGTCGACAGTGGCCATGTGCCGAGCCGCCGTGCCCATCATGAAGGAGTCCGGCTGGGGTCGGATCGTGGCCATCACCTCCACCTCGGTGCGCGAACCGATCGAACACCTCATCTTGTCCAACACCGCGCGCGCGGGGGTGACCGGATTCCTCAAGACGTTGGCCCGCGAGATCGCCGGACACGGCATCACGGTGAACACCTTGCAACCGGGCCTGCACATGACCGGTCGCCTGTCGGCTCTGTACCCCGACCCGCAATCACTGGCCGCGACCATCCCGGCCGGAATGGTCGGCGACCCCGACGACTTCGGACGCGTGGCGGCCTTCGTCTGCTCCGAACACGCGCGCTTCATGACCGGCGTGTCGATTCCGCTCGACGGAGGAGCTTTACGCGGATTGCAGTGATCGTCAGGCGCGAGCCGCGGCCACGCGACGCACGGCGTCGACCACTTGATCAGCTGGCGCGCCCGGTCCCAACACCGCGGCGATCCCCGCCGCCGTGAGTTCCTCGACGTCCTGGTTGGGGACGATTCCCCCCAACACCACGGGGATGTCCGAACCGCGATCGCGAATAGCCTTCACGACGAGGGGAGCCAACGTCATGTGGGCTCCCGACAACATGGACAGTCCGACGACATCGACGTCCTCGTCCACCGCAGCGGCGGCAACGGTCTCGGGGGTCTGGAGCACACCGGAG
>Ga0222713_10006190_pt1 | contig 11424 bp, 10 predicted proteins | sample C33_649DmetaG_FD_165061 | JGI IMG/M metagenome (GOLD analysis project Ga0222713, IMG submission 165061) | Estuarine water microbial communities from San Francisco Bay, California, United States - C33_649D | ecosystem: Environmental > Aquatic > Marine > Unclassified | place: USA: California... | reverse complement strand
ACATCGTTCGCGTTCGCGTTCGCGTTCGCGTTCGCGTTCGCGTTCGCGTTCGCCTCCTTCTCATTCTCCTTCTCATCCTCCTTCTCCTTCTCCTTCTCCCCCTCGCCCTCGCCGTCGCCATAACTCGGGAAAAACTTTTTGAAAAAAAACGCATCGCACGTCACATCTCTCCCAACCCCTCGCGTTTCCTTCGATGCGATCGCTCGACGCATTTCGCGTCGCGCGCGCGCGACGCTCGTCGTCCGCGCCCGCGCGCGTCCTCGCCTTCTCATCGTCATCTCCCTAAGCGCCGACGACTCGCTCGATCGCGCGACGACGCGCGCGACGATCGTCATCGTCATCTCGTCTTCACTCGATCGCGATCGATCGATCGATCGATTGAATCGCGCACTGAATGAATCGAATGAACGAATGAATGATTCGATCGCGCGTCACACACTGCGGCATCGCACGCATCATCGACGCCCTTTAAGTCGTCTCACGCGACCACGAACGATGCCGCGATCGATCGTAACGCCTTGGCGACCGCCGACGACGATCGCGATCGAGAGTCGGCGAAGAAAGCGCGCGTCTCCGACGCGCGTCGTCGAGCGTCGCGCGCGCGCGACGGACGACGTCGACGGCGACGATTTCGAAGACACAACCGACGACCGAGGCGTGCGTACGCGCGCGCACGGCGCGAGTTCGACGAACGTTGTGAAGTCATCCTTCGTGGACGACGACGTTTTGGGTCGGGAGAACGCGCGAGTGAAGGATGTGAAAGGGACGCGATTTCGACGACGCGCGGTCGGCGGCGCGCGCGCGTCGGCGTCGCCGGCTCGAGCGCGTTTAACTCGCGATTTCGAAGCGAAGCGTTTACGAGATAAACGGCATCGCGAGCGATTACGAGAGGAAGATGACGCGATCGAGCGCGCGATGGGGAAGAAGTTCGGAAAGGAAAAGAGCGCGGCGTTCGCGCGCGCGAACGCCGCGGAGCGAGGACGCGCGTTAGTGGACATGTTCGTGAGTTTAGTCGATGACGACGACGTGAGGGGAGTTCGAGCGGCGCAAGAAGTCGCGCGATGGGCGTTGGAGGCGTTAGACGTCGAGGGCGAAACGACAGAGGCGAATGAGGGCGACGAGAGGCGAGCGAAGCGAACGACGAGAGGCGAGCGAAGCGAAGCGAGCGCGAGCGCGAGCGTCGTGGATAAAGCGAGCGATTGGTTGCGACAGTACTTCGCCATCGACGTCGTGCGAGGAGAAAATGGATCGACGGAGTGGCGCGTCGAAGCGGGCGTGGAGTTTTTAATCGCGTTCGCGTTCGCGCTCGCGGCGTCGAGCCGAGCGGGCGCGGCGCTCGTCGAGCGAGCGATGAATTTCGCATCGCTCGATCCGTTGTTGCGATGAATGTTCGATCCGTTGTTGCGATGAAAATCCATTCATGAAAGTGTTTGAATGCGCGCGCGCGCGCGATGGCGACGCGTTGGCGGCGGCGCGCGTCGTCGGCTCGAGCGGCGGCGACGCCGTCGAGAACGGTTGTAACGACGAACGAACGCTCGCGTCATTTTCGCACTCGCCTCTCGCCTCTCGCGCGAGGCCGTCGCTCGCGAGTGCGACATACATGGATGGCGTCTCGACGGAGCGATGTGAGCGACGCAAAGATCGCCGTCTTCGCCGACGACGCGCCGAACGCGCTCGATTCGCTCGTCCCGTACGACGCCAAGGTCGAGCAAAGCTCTCCTCGACGTCGAGATTTCCCGTTTGCTGACGTGAAATCATCCGCGCATTTCATCGCCGTCGCGAGCGCGACGATCGTTTCTCTCACCGTGTACGGCGTGCTGCAAGAACGCGTGATGACGGTGCCGTACGCGAGGGCGCAAAACGCAAACGGGATGTTCTTCGCGTTCGACAAGTCCGCGCTCACCGGGTCGCCATCGATGTCGAACGCGACGTCGGGGGGTGACGAAAGAGGAGTGACGACCGAGGAAGGGGATGTTTTCACGTCGAGCATGTTTTTAGTGCTCATGAATCGCTGGATGGCGCTCGTGGTCGCGAGCGCGCTGTCGCTGTCGATGACGCGAGCGGGCGAACGCGATGACAGCGCGAGCGGTTTGCGAGACTACGCCGCGGTTGCGTTTTCGAATCTCGTCGCCACGGTGTGTCAATACGAAGTGCTGAAATACTTGACGTTTAGCGTGTCGACGCTGGCGAAAACGATGAAGGTCGTGCCCGTCATGGCGTGGGGGCAGTTTTTAGGGGAGAAGAAGTACGCTCCGAGACAGTACGTGGAGGCTTTGCTCGTGACTTTTGGATGTTTTCTGTTCGTCGCCAATCGTGGATGGCGAAGCGCGGTGCACACGACGTACGGGGAGTTAGTGGATGAACACGACGCGGAGTGGGCCGCCAACGCGGGATTCGCGATTCTCTTCGTATACTTTATTTTCGACGGATTTACGAGTTCGTTTCAGCAGAAGATGTTTCGCCGAGACAAGTCCACGGTGGTGAGTCAAATTCTCTACACCTCGTTCTTCACGACGATTTTTGCGTTTATTTGGCTCGCGCTCACCGGTCAATTGCGAAAGTCGTTGGAATTCGTCACCGACCACGCGGCGGCGCGAGGAGATATATTGATTTTAAGCGCGTCATCCACGGTGGCGCAATTCTCCATCGCTTACACCATATATTCATATTCCGCCGTCGTCTTGGCGTCCATCATGACCTTCAGGCAGTTCCTCAGCGTGCTCATCAGTTGCTATTTATTCGGCGCCCCGCTCAACGTCTTGCAGTGGCTCGCGTTGTTGCTCATCATCGCCCCGATCGTGTTCAAGCACGTTCCCATCGACGACACCATCGTCGTCGTCGATGCGTCGAAATCCCCTATTCGCGAACGCCCTCGAGCGAGCGAATACGACAAACTTTGACCCCGCCGCTCGCCGTCGTCTCCGACGACTCGTCTTGTAATTCCCATTCGTCGTTGCACCGTCCTCTCCGTCGGCACTGTGCGCCGCGAAACGCCGCGCGTTCGCGCATTCCTAATGGAATCATCATCCATTCCATTCAAACATTTCTACGCCTTCGGCGATCGCGACTTCAACACCGTCGCTTTCGCGCGCGATCCTTCGCGGGCGCGAATCGTCGAATGGTCGTTCCTTCGCGCGTTCGCGCGCGCGCTCGACGCCGACGCCCTGGCGACGTTTCGCGCGCTCGTGGACGACGCGCACGTCAACGCACGCGATGCGTTCGATCGCGCATGTAATCGGTCGTCGAGCGATGATGACGATGGGAGCGTCGATGACGCGCGCGTCGTCGCTCGTCGAGCGGAGGCGTGCGCGGCGGCGTGCGTCGCGTTCGGGACGTGGTGCGCTCGCGCGCGCGCGAGCGCGGTGGTTTTATGCGAGCACTTGTACGAAAGCTCGCACACGACGAATGGGAAGGCGTTCATGGAGCGTTTCGCGGACGTCATCGGCGCGCAGTGCGTGGGCGGGACGCCGGCGAGACTGCAAGCGACGACGAGCGCGTGGTACGGCGAGCGAGCGAATGAATTCGATGCGCGCGTTCGCGAGCGATGGGGAAATGAATTCGCGCATGGAGTTTGTGATGAAACACACGCTTTGCACAGGCAAGGGTCGATGGCGAGGGATATCGCGAGCGCGAGAGAGGTGATGGGCGAAGAGTGGACGGAGCGGTGCGCGGCGCCGCATCGAGCGCTCGCGCGATGTCACGAATCGCTCGGACGCGTGATAGAGGGCGCTATAGCGCGCGCGATGGGCGAGCGCGTTCGAGCGCACGTCGTGGAGACGTGTGGTGGGGTGTTTGACTCTCCGCGTTTGCGCGCGACGCTTCGATGGTCGCGAGCGGTGCTGTTGGAATTTTTCACGACGGCGACGTCGAGGGACGGCGATAAGGGCGCGATAGAGAGCATGCGGGGACGATTGGAGTACGCCGTGCACGAGCATCTCGGAGCGCTGAGAATACACGAACTTTTTGACATCGTCGTGGAGTACCCGGATTCACTCCCGGCGATTGCAGATCTGCGCGCGTGCTTGCAGAATACGACGCTGCACGCCGAGCTGGTGGATTCGTTCGTCGCCGCTACGCGGTCACGCTTGCTTCACGCCGGTGCGTCCACGGTGGACATCGTGCAGCAGTATATTGGGACCATTAAAACATTACTCGAGCTCGATCCCTCGGGCGTGGTTTTAGATCTAGTCAGTGAGCCGGTGAAGGAGTATTTGCGCGAGCGCAAGGATACGATTCGATGCGTCGTGACCATGTTAACCGACGACGGCGGCGGCGACCACGGCGACGGCGAAGGCGCGCTCTACGCCGAGCTCGGACGCTTGGCTCGCGGCGAGACCGTTGAAGTCGCGGAGTCGAGCGTGCCGGCACCGAATCCCAACGCCACGATCGGAGCGACGGATAATTTGGATCGATTGGATAGCATAACCGCCGAAATGGTCGCCATCGCCGCCGAGCTCGGCGAATACGACGAGTTCGATGTTGGTGCGAAACAAGTCATGTCAGGCTGGGACGCATGGGAGCCCGAACCAGTGGAAACCGAAGCCGCGGCGAGTCGCGGTCGAAGACGCAAAGTGGGCGACATCATCGGGTTGCTCGTCGGCATTTATGGCTCGAAAGAGCTCTTCATAAACGAGTATCGAACAATGTTGGCAGATAAGTTGTTGAGCAAGACCAACTACGACACCGAACGAGAGACGCACACGCTTGAGCTTCTGAAGCTTCGGTTTGGGGAGACATGCTTGCACAACTGCGAGGTCATGCTGAAGGATTTTGCCGACAGCAAGCGCGCCAACGTGAACATCAAGACGGTGCCGACGACGGGTACGCCGTCACTCAAAGATCGGCGCGCGAGCGAGATATTGAGACACAGTCCTGTCGAGGCGACGATTGTATCATCAATTTTCTGGCCCGCGTTCTCGACTGAAGTCGCGGATTTCAAGCTTCCAAAAGAAATTCAAGAACACATGGACGCGTACGCGAATCGGTACCATCGCTTGAAGGCCCCGCGGAAGATGGAATGGAAACCAGCGCTAGGAACGGTTGTTATGGATGTCACGCACAACGATCGCACGTTCGAGGTGAGCGTGAATCCAGTGCAAGCGTCCATTCTGCACCACTTTATACACCAGAGCGATTGGTCCGCGAACGACCTCGCCGACGTTTTGGATATTTCCATCGATGCTCTGCGAAAGCGCATCGTGCTTTGGATCAATTACGGTGTTCTAGTCGAGCGCAAAGACGAACGCGGGGTCGTTTATGCGCTCGCTGATCCCGCTGACGACATCGACTCCATGACTGGCGTGCACGATGACGAACACGAAAGTGCGGTGGCGAGCGCTGAGGAAACCGCTGCGGCGGGCATGATCGTCTACGAGCAGTACGTTATGGGAATGCTTACCAATTTTCCGAGTCTCCCGCTCGAGCGCATTCACAACATGCTCAAAATGTTCGTTGTTGATCCGGTGTATGACAAGAGCTCGAGTGATCTCGAACGGTTCTTAAAAGACCTCGTGACGCGAGAGAAGTTGACGATGGAAGGAACTTCCTACGCGAAGAAGAAATGAGCGAATATCGATTTTAGCATAGTGAAAGTTAGCGATCGCGCGCGCACGAGCGCGCGAAAACATAGCAGCTGCATGATATAGATATTTACCAACGTTGGTAGTACACGAAAACGTACGTACAGCTAAGTTGTAGCGCGCCGTGTTACGTTTGTCTTGGTCGCGAGCGATCGATTTCACCGGCGCTCACGTTTGCTTTTCGCCTCGACTTTTCTCGCGTTCTGTCGCTCACTTGTCGAGACCTGGGAAACCAGTCATTTCTTTGACTTGCTTCAACTGCTCTTCGCTCAAGTTTTCCTTGATTTTACGCCCAATGCTCGTTTGCTCGAGCGCCAAATCCAAGCTCCAGTCGGCGGGCGAAGGCTTGGCGTTCGCGCTCTCCGGCATTCGTTCGAGCATCACTTCGTAGAGCTTCTTCCCATCCATGATGATCGGGAAAAAGTGCGGTTGCCCATCCGACTTCGTTTGCGTCTCCTTAAAGTACACCAAGCACGGAAACCCCGGCCACCAGAACTCCCAGTTCGTGACGGCGTCGTACGCCCAGCGATTCTCCCCTCCCCCCTGGAGCTTATTATCCCCAGACGACGCCACCGACGCCGCGCGCGCGACGTCATCCGACGCCCCGGGCTCGATGAACACGACCTCCAAATCCGTCGCCGTGAATCGAAATCGCACGCGCGACGCTTGAAACGCGAGAAATCCCCCGAGCGCGGCGTGCGCGACGAATTGCGTCCACAAGTGCGCGATCGGACCGACGACGAACGCCACCGCGATCAACGCCCCGCCGATGCGATAATCCCCGGGAACGACCACGACGTCGGTGGGTTTCCCCGTCGCATTCGTCGTCGTCCTCGTCCTCGGCGTCGTCGTCGTCGCGGGCGTCGTCCTCGTCAGCGGCGTCGCGCGCCGCGCGCGCGCGCGCGCGATCGATGACGACGACTTGTTACTCGCTCTTCGCGCTTGCGCGACGTTCGCGATGACGGAGGCGCGCGACGTCGATATTGACATCGTGAGCGACATCATCGCGCGCGTGCGAATGCGAATGCGGGTGCGAATGCGAATGCGAATCGAATCGCATCGCGTCGCGTCGCGTCGTAAATATCGCCGCGTCTCGGCGATCGAAGGGACACAACGACGAGTTGTGACTCGAGAGACAACGTCTCCAGGCGACCGACCGACCGTCGATCGCGCGGTGTGGTTATCATTAGTGTCGATCGCGTGTTTTGGTTTTCATTGGTGTCGATCGCGTGTTTTGGTTATCATTGAAGTCGATCGCGTGTTTTGGCTTTCATTGGTGTCGATCGCGTGTTTTGGTTATCATTGGTGTCGTCCAGAGCCACCAGCGCGGTCGCGCGTTGTGGATAACGACCGCCATTTCACCACCTCCTCCGACGACGATGTCGACGTCGATGACGCCGTCGATGACGCCAAAGGCGATGAAACCAACGACGTTTGTCGCCCGTCGCTCGGTGCACGCACGCCTGGCTCGCCAAGCGACGTGCATGGCGTCGCCGAACGCGTTGTGGCCGGACGAAACGTTCATCGAGGACGTGTGCGCGCGCTACCCGGCGTCGGGCGTCGCGAGCGTGGAGCACGCGCGGTGCTTATACGATCGTGGATATGATATTTTAGACGTTCGGTGTGCGATTGAAATGTGCGTGCGTTCGCGCGTGTGTGAGGAAGAGAGAGCGAGAGAGAGGAGCGGACGAGCGACGACGGGCGAGCGCGCGAATGACTGGACGGACTGACGCGCGCGTTTGGAAATGTTCAGCGAGGCGAGCGAGAAGATGCCGAATCCCGGTGGACAGGCGGGATCGATCAACGCGCGACCGAATCAAGGAACGAGAACGAAGGTGGTACCGCTGGTAAACGCGACGCGCAAGTACGACGCGGAGAAGGGGGAGAAGGTGTTCGCGGATTTTAAGATGAATCCGAATTTCGTCGCCGAAGTGGAGAAAGCGTTTCCAAATAAGGAGGCGAAGATCATGGTGGCGTGCTCGGATGGGCGAAAGCGCGCTATGGTGGCGCTCGAAGCGCTCGACGCGGCGGGGTACGTGAATTTGGTCGGCATCAAGGGCGGCGCGAATTCGTTCAACCGAGACTGGGACGCGAAGATGCGACGCCGCAACCTCGTCGGCGAGTTCAAGCAAAATTACTTGCACAGCGGTGACTCTCCACAGTTGCACGGTACCGGGTCGCAATTCAAGAAAGCGGACTCGCAGTTATACGGCAGCACGCGAGACGAGACGGAGTGGGAAAAAGCTTTTTCACAATAAATTGCCTTCGCGAACGCTCCGACGTCGTCACCGCGAACGCATCGAGCTTTATATTAGGACGATAGATTATTGTTATTCACGATAGTTGCTTACATTCACTCTCTGCGTGAGCATTCGCGCTCGATGTCGCCGATGATTTCACGTCGACGCGTTCGCGGACGAGACGCTACGGCTCGCGACCGCGCGCAAAACGCTCCGCATAACTCCGCGCTCAAAACTCGCGCTCGACCGCCCTGGCCGTACGCTCGCCCTCGCACTCGCGCTCGCCCATCGATCGCGCATCGATCGCGCATCGATCGCGCGCAGCGCTTCTGATATTCAAACATTTTCATAGTTTCAATCCGCGTCGCCGCGGGCGCGACGTCATGGCAACCAACTCGCGAACGAAGGAAATCGTCGTCACCGCTGAGGATGCGTACGCGGCATCGATAGCGTCTGGTTCGACGTCGCGTTCGCGGCGGGCGTCGCACGGACAGGCGTCGAGCAGAGGCGCCGCGCTCGCTCGCGCGGCGTTGGGCGAACTGGATTCAAACGCGACGCGCGAGGACGTCGAACACGGCGCGTTGGACGCGATGAAGGCTTTGGACGGGGATGACGAAGATGATAGGATTTTAGCTCGAGCGGATAAGAGGGCGCGGGTGACGGATTCGGGCGAAGCCGCGCGCGGTGTCGGTTTGGCGCTTCCGCGCGCGTTTCAAACGCTCGTCGACGCGTACCAGGCGGTGCTGATCGTTGGACGGCTGTTGCGCGTGCGTCAAGGGTCTATGACGGCAGATGTAGTGTGTGCAGGCGTGCAGCGAACGTTGGGGAGGAGGTGCACGCTGGATACGTTGAGACGACTGGAGGCGACGATGCCGGGGACGATTTCGTTTCGAGCTCGAACGACGAGCGCGGAAGACTTGCGTCGGATACACACCGATATCGCAATCGAAGGCGAGCGACGAGTGGAGGATTTTCGGAATAAATTGTTGGACGTGATCGCGCGCGCGCACGAAGGAGATGGTTACGTGGAAGGCGAGTTGCCGAGCGCGTGGAGAGAAGGTTTCAACATCGACAACGTACCGTTACCCGAACCGGTGGACATTGCTTTCATGGATGAAGACTCGCGCGAAGGGCCGTCATTATCAACCGAAAACGCCGCGAGCAAGGCAACGGGGGCGTCGTTTGTTGGCGTGGTGCACAAGATATCTGACTCAGACGTTGCCAAGGCGATGTTGGATTTAGGCACCGACGGGGAGGGATTATCAGAGAAAGCCGTGCGCGCAGCGCTGGAGCGCAAAGTCGCGGTTGAGGCCTTCGCCGATCCAAACGCCGTGGCCGAACGAGCGCGTCGCAAGCTTTACGGTCGCTTGCCGTATGTCTTTGATGCCGTTCGATCGACGTTTGCCTCTTCAAATCGGCGCGTTATGGAATTCGATGCCTTGATGGACACTCTCTTGCGCACGAATGCGCGCCAATCTGTCGCAGCCGACGAACTCACCGACAGCGTTCGCATTTTAGCGCGCGCTTGCCCAGAATGGTGCCAAATCAGCAACGCAAAGCACGCCGGCGTGGAGCTTTTTCGAGTCGTATCCAAATCGGCCGAAGTCGCCCGCGCCGCGCGCTTGAAGCTCGCCAACCTCGTGCGCGACCTCTAGCACCGTTCAACGCGCGCACTAGTGAATGTTTTCCATCGCACGCACTCGATAGATTCATCACATCGCGCGCTTTATGCCAATTGAAAGCCCCAAATCCCGCTCGAACGCGTTCGCGCTCGGCGTCGCCCGTCGAGGGTTTAACGCCGCGACTCCATCGAGCTCGTCATTCCAGCGCACGCACCTCACCCGACGGCGACGCGAACGGCGCTGTCGTTCGAATCACGCACAACATCACGCACACATTTCTCGCGTTTGCGACGTAGGCATCACTCATGGACCCTTTACGTTTGATTCGCGATCACGTCGTCGATGGACGAATCACCAGGCGCGTCGCGATACCCATCGAGCGATGCGCCGATCGCGTTCGTCGAGCGTTGGCATCGCACACGCACGTAGACTAACCGCGATGGGTGATACATGAAACGTCTCGCGCGCGCAGTTCGAAGATGGATGCGACGAAGATTTATTTTAAAGATGATTCTACGCTGGACCGGTCTCGAGGAACGAATTATAAAAGCAAAGTCGGGGATAAGTACCTGAAGTGCGAACAGATTTGGTATTTCATAAAACACCACACGGAGAATCCAGATGTGGCGCACACCGGGTACATGAAGGCGGCGATCGGGGCTGGCGTGGCGACGGTTTCGTTACTCGATCGTGCGGATTTGATAGCCTACTTGACGGGAGCGATCGCGACGAGCGATAGGATTGATATCATGGCGCCTATGGATGTTACCGAGAACGATATGGTTGGCAAACGCGCGCGCGAGGAGGAAGACGACGCCGGGGTGTTGAAGGAGCGCGTGTTGAGGGATAGGAATTCAGTGCTCAAGTGCGCCAAGGATTTTGGAGGCGTTTTAGATTTTTTTGCACCAAAGGATGATAGACAAAAGCAGGAAGAGCAGCAGCAAGTGGCGGCTCAACTCGCGGCAGGGATTAGGAACCCGCGATACCAGGAGCAACAGGAGCAGCAGTTCTGGCGGACGCACGTCGGACGAGATTTTGACACTATGGCGCTGGACACCAACGCGTCCTTCTTGACGGCGAGCAAGCCGTTCGATGTCAACACTTTGCCATCTGCACCGTCAGCGGCGCGATCGGCGAAGCCACTCACGGCCCCGACCGCGGCGCCGGCCTCGCGAGGACAGGGCGCGGCGTCGGCGAGCAAACCAAAGCAGCCGGGCAAACCCGGCGGCATGCCCATAATCCTCGTTCCCGCTGGTTTCAACACCAAGGTTGTTCTCAACATGTTCAACGCCAAAGAGTTTTTGCAAGACGGTAAATTAGTTGCCTGGGACGCCGTGCAAAAGAGCGGGGCGAAGAAGTCAAGTTCAGTCATCATAACGCGCACGTACGGGCGCGATCCGAGTCAAAAAGTACGTTACGAAATCACGGAAAAATGCCCCCACGCGCGTTCAGAGGACTGGAAGCGCGTCGCCGCCGTTTTCGTCCTCGGCGCTAAGTGGCAATTCAAAGACTGGCCTTTTCGCGGCGTCGAGGATGGCGACTTAGTGGATACGTTTTCAAAAGTCCGCGGCTTTTACGCTCGCTGGGATTCCGACCCCGAAGTCGACATCATGAAAACCTGGAACATCAAGACCCTCAACGTGAGCCGCGCGAACCGCCACGGCGATCGCGCCGCGTTCGAAGCGTTCTGGGACGAGCTCGACAAGCACTTGGCGCTGAAATCCAGCGCGTTGCTCTACTAATACCACCATCCGGCGTCATCTCTCTTGAGTCATATCTCGCCCATACCCCCCCCCACGCACACCCCCCCGTTGTTCGCGATCGAACGCGCGCGTCGACGTCGAAATCGATGACGTCGCCACGGGCGTCACATCGCGCGCACGCGGCGCGCGCCCGTCACGGCGCGTGGCGCTCGATCGCGCGCGCGCACGCGTTCGCGCACTCGATCGATCGATCGCGCGATTTATTCCCACACGCATTCGC
>Ga0222713_10006188_pt1 | contig 11429 bp, 8 predicted proteins | sample C33_649DmetaG_FD_165061 | JGI IMG/M metagenome (GOLD analysis project Ga0222713, IMG submission 165061) | Estuarine water microbial communities from San Francisco Bay, California, United States - C33_649D | ecosystem: Environmental > Aquatic > Marine > Unclassified | place: USA: California... | reverse complement strand
TTTTCCGTTTCCATTAAAGAAATACTAATTTGAGAAACATTTGCAACGGAATCAACAGGAGTTGTGTGGATTGTATCAATATTCATTCCCCTTGCAGAAAAAAGGTTCGTAACTCTTTGAATTACACCGAATTCATTTTCAACAAAAATACACAAACCATGCCTTGTTTTAGACATTCACAAAACAAAAAACTATAGCACACTATAAAACAAAGGTTTTAGATTTCAACCTTAATTTCTTCAAGCTTTTGCAAACGTTTAATGAATTCCATTGGAACGGTAAAACCACCAATTGTAGCATGATATTTTCCAACATGGAGTATAATTTGTGTAGAACCTTTGTTAAAAGTTTTTATCTCTGCAAGAAACGGCAGATTTTTTGCTGAAATTATTAATCTTTTGCTATGTAATACTTCCAAATTTGCTTTCACTTCAACAGATTTGGTTTCTTTTTTGTCTTCTTTTTTCGGGAAATAACCATTTTTCTTTGCACCACCATTTCTGAATTCTGCAATTTTTTCGTCATTGTTAATTGATGTGAGATCGTTGGCAATTAATCTTGTATTGCCGCTTTCATGTTTTGATGCAGAAATATTGAGAATTAAAACCTCACCAACCTTAAGATTATCTCTATTTTTTTCAATGATATCATCTCTAAAAATTGCAACTTCAAACACGCCGGTTAGGTCTGAAATATGTAAAAATGCAAACCTTCCACGGTTACCGCTTCTTTGTTTAAGAATACTCACAACTCCTGCCATTTTTACCGTAACTTCAGTACCATCTTCTGGAATTATTTCGTTTACCTCTTCAAAAGATTTTACATCATACTTTTCCAACTGCTCTTTGAAATGAAAAAGGGGATGCGATGACAAATAAAAACCAAAAGCATCAAATTCTGCTTCAAGTTCTGCACTAGGGGTAAACATTGGAAATTTTTGCAAATTAGGACGAGACTTCATCTCGCTTTCACCAAAAAGTGAAAGATTTCCATCGTCTTTTTTGGAATCTATGACAGAAAGAATTATTTGAATATTTTCAAGTAATTCATTTGCATTTGTGTGTAATTTTTTAAACGCTCCGGCTTTAATTAGGCCTTCTAAAACTTTTTTGTTTGCATATTTTGAACCAAGTCTTTCGGTAAAATCAAAAATATCTTTGAATTTTCCGTTTTTTCTTTCTTTTTCAATTTCTACGGTTGCCATTTCACCAACACCCTTGATTGCTGAAAGTGCATACTCAATTTTACCGTCAATCACTTTAAAATGCGTTTTTGAGGTATTGACATCTGGCATAATAAATTCAATGCCTGCTTGTTTTGCTTCTGCAACAAAAATATTGATGTTATCAGTATTGTGAATATCAAGATTCAAAATTGACGCATAAAATTCCAGCTTATAATGCACCTTTAAGTATGCTGTGTAAAATGAAATAACGGAATATGCAGCAGCGTGCGATTTGTTAAACCCATACCCTGCAAATTTTTCAACCAATGCAAAAATCTCTTCTGCTTTTTTAGCAGCTAAACCGTTTTCTTTTGCACCGGTTACAAATCTTTCTCTTTGTTTGTCCATTTCTTCTTTGTTCTTCTTACCCATTGCACGCCTAAGAAGATCTGCTTCACCAAGGGAATACCCCGCTAAGACCTGTGCAATTTTTATAACCTGTTCTTGATAAATTATAATCCCATAAGTTTCCTTCAGAACTTCCTCAAGAAGAGGGTGAATGTAATCTACTTTTTCTTTTCCAATTTTTCGAGAAATAAACGATGGAATGTTTTCCATCGGTCCCGGTCTGTTAAGGGAAGTAAGAGCAATAATATCATCAATAACATCAACTTTCATTTGCTTCATTGCATCGCGGCAAATTGCACTATCAAGTTGAAATACACCTTTTGTTAAACCACCTTGCAAAAACTCAAAAGTTTTGAAATCATCAAGTGGAATTTTTGACGGAACCACTTCAATACCATGGCGTTCTTTAACCATTGTACAAACTTTTTTTATCACAGTTAAAGTTTTTAAACCAAGAAAATCAAACTTAACAAGCCCTGCCATTTCAGCTATTTTCATGGAATAACCAACTGCCGGAAGGTCTTGGTCTTCAACTTTATAAAGTGGTACAATTTTTGCTAAACTTTCATTACCAATAATAATTCCCGCAGCATGAGTTGAAATGTGCCTTACCAACCCTTCAAGATTAATTCCAACATCAATCAAGTTCTCAATGATTTCATCATTAGCTTTTTGTTCTTGAAGGTCTTTATCCATTGCAATTGCTTGTTCCAGTGTTACAGGTGCAACAGGGTTAAAAGGTACCATTTTACAGATTCTATCCACAACAGCATAAGGAATTTGCAGTACTCTTCCAACATCTTTTAAAACTGCTCGTGCTTGAAGTCTTCCAAATGTTACAATTGCGGCAACTTTATCTTTACCGTATCGCTCTTGAACATAGTTAATCACTTTATATCTTTCCTCTTGGCAGAAGTCTATATCAAAATCCGGCATTGAAACACGATCTGGATTTAAAAATCTTTCAAAAAGAAGACCATAACGAAGAGGGTCAAGATCTGTAATATACAAACAATAAGCAACTAAAGACCCGGCACCCGAACCACGCCCTGGACCAACCGCAACATCATTATTTTTACTCCATTTAATGAAATCTGAAACTATTAAAAAGTAACCTTCAAAACCCATTGTTGAAATTACATCAATTTCATACTCAAGGCGCTTTATATAATCTTCTGCTGTATAACCTTTGGTAATTCCAAAATCTTTAAGCCTGCTTTCTAAGCCTTCTTTTGCTTGTTTTTGAAGTTCAAACCTTTCATCTTCTGCAAACTTGGGAAGCATTGGATCACTTGGTTTTGGAAAGTAGTTGCATTTTTGTGCAATAAAATTTGTGTGTAATATTGCAGAAGGTAAATCAATAAATAATTTATCTATTTCATTATAGCCTTTAAAGTAATGATTCGGCGTCATTCTTTGTCTTTCATCTTCTAAGGTAAATCTTCCATTTTTTACACAAAAAAGTGCATCTTGTGCGGGAAATAATCCTGAATGAGGAAAATATGAAGAATTGGTTGCAACAACTGGAATATTATTCTGACTTGCAAATTCCACTAAAGCTTTTTCTGCGTTGATTTCATCTTGCTCGTTGGTGTATCTTGAAATTTCAGCAAATAAATTTTCTTGAGAAAAGAAATCTTTTAAAGCCCGTAAAACTTCAATTACAGGTGAAATTACAATGATACCATTGTGAAATTTTTTTATCGTCTCAAGAAAGATGTTTTTGGAGTTATTAATAGCCTCGTTTGAATTGGTTATTTGCAAAATATTTTCATATCCTTGTTTGTTTTGTGCAAAAAATGATAGACTACCAATAATATGCAAATCTTCTCTGCATAATTGCATTTCAACTCCAATAATAGGTTTAATACCGGCTTTTTTACATTCTGTTGCAAATTCTAAAGAAGCAAAAAGGTTACCGTCATCACAAATAGCTAATGCTTGCATTTCGTGTTTTTTTGCAAGAGAAATTGCTTCTTTGACTTTAATTGTACTGCTACAAATTGAATATTCTGTTTTTAATTTTAAATGAGTGTACATTCTTTTATTTCGTTTAAAAGTACAGTTATATTTCTGGGAAGCATTTTTATTGATGTCAAAGAAAAGAGTAAGAAACCGTATTTTTTTGCAATAGAAACTTTTTTTATATCACTCCATTGCATGGAATTCAAAACTTGAAAAACTTTTATATTCCCCCCTCTTTTGATAAAATTTTTTTGTCTTTGTCTTTTTGTGGAATTAACTACAATGATTTGATCGTAAAACTTTTCCATTCTTTTTTCAAATAACAATGGAACTTCAAAAAATATTATTTTTTTATTTTTTCTTCTGGCTTTTTCTTCAAAAATCATCATTTCTGTATCAAGATATGGGTACAAAATACCTTCCAATTTTCTAAAAAAAGAAGGCTCTTGTATTAAAAGACCAAGTAGTTTCTTTTTATTAAAAATATAATGTTCAAAACAAAGCGGAAATACTTTTTTGACTTTCTCCAATACTTCCGGGTTTTTATAAAGTTCTGCAATTATTGAGTCGCAATTAAATACCGGAAAACCATGTTTTGTGAGTTCATTTAAAAGAGTTGTCTTACCACATGCAATACTTCCTGTTATTGCAATTTTTTTCATATGAAGAATTCATCAAATAATTTCCAGAGTAAAACTCCATTGGAAGCTTTAACAAGAATGTTATCGTATTCTTTTAACATTGGAATATTAGATTTTAAAAATTCCAAACATGAAGCATAGTTTTCAAAGTGTTTTACGCTAAAAATGTCTATACTTTCAAAATTTTTTCCCACCAAAATCATTCCGTCAAAATTTTGCAAGTAAGGTTTTAAATTTTTATGAAATTCCAAAGACATATCTCCAAGTTCACGCATTTCACCTAAAATACATAATTTTCTTCCTTCAAGTTTTTTAAAATTTTCCAATGCATTTTTCATTGAAGCAGGTGATGCATTATAACTTTCATTAACAACTCTTATTCCATGCCAATTAACGATGTTTCCTCTACCTTTAATTTGAGGAAGCACAATTTTACTAATTTTCTTTGCAAGCACTGTATCCATCAATTTTATTGCAAGGCAAAACATTTGTATTTGGGCATTAGAATATATTTCGTTTAAACAAAAGGTTCTATTTTCAAAAACAAAAGAAGTTTGATTGTTTTGGCTATGAAAGTCTTTTACTTGTACATCAATACAAACCAAATTTTTTGTTCCGTATTTTTGCATAAGTAATTCATCTTTGGTAAATTCTTCAAAAAATTCCTTAAGAATAAAACATTTTCCGTATGTTTCCAATATTTCAAACTTTGCCCTTCTAACACCACTGATTCCATTTGAAAAATTTCCGGCATGATTTTCCTTAATGTTTGTAATCAAGGAAAATTCACACGGTGCAATTGAAGCAAGAGTGGAAATTTCACCTTCATGGTTCATACCCATTTCAAGAACAAGAAAATCAATTTCGGTTGGTGCATTAAGGATAGTCAACGGAACACCAATATGATTGTTATAATTACCTTGTGTTGCATATATTTTACCATAACCGGCAAGAGTACTTGCAATCAACTCTTTTGTTGTTGTTTTTCCAACTGAACCTGTTAAACAAATTGTTTTTATGCCTTTGTTTTTAAGTAATAAAAACTTCTGTTTTGCAAGTTCTTGCATGAAAAAAAGTACATCGGGAACAACAATATTCAGGTTTGGGATAATTTCATGAAAATTATCAATATTTATTGAATTCATACCATCAATTCCTTTTTGTGAAATTACAACTTTTACACCATTTTTAATAGCATCATGGGCAAAATCGGTGCCGCTACGATTTCCGGTTTCAAGTGCAAAAAAAATTGAATTTTCATTGCATTTTCTACTATCAAATTGAAAATTGTAATTAACACTAGATTGGAGGAAGTGTAACATCTTTAAGGTTATCAAGGTTTATTTCAATGGATTCCAGTTCATATTTTTTATTGTTAACATCAACAACACTGTTTGGTTTGTATGGTTTTTGTTGTTTACTATTATTTTCTGGAATTTTTACTTCCGGAATAGAAAGTAGGTCATCTTTGGTTATCTGGGGTTGTAATTTTTTTTCATTCATTTTGTTATGTTCTAATGTTTTTTCTTCACTCCTTTTTGAAGGAGGTACATCATACAATAATGGCTGTTGATTGATTGATTGCGATTCACTCTGTTTTTCTGCATTGGAAAGTGATGCATTTGTGTTTTCTTGCTTGTTTTGTTGATTCTCTTCTCTTGGGATATCGTAAATTTTAGCAGCAGTTGAATCATTTTGTTTTATATCATTACTTGATTTTGGTAATGGTAATGTATTTTTATCTTCTGGAGGGTTTTGCTCCACTTTCAGTGGTATAATATTTTGCGATTGAACTGTTGGCGGTTCCACTAGTGGAGTTGTTACCGGAATTGTACGAAATATGGATTGCTTTTGAACCTTACATACAGGGCATTTTTTTTCGTATTTTTTAGGATTGTTAACACGGTCAAGATATTCTTTATACTGAAACTCCATCTCCATTTCTTTTGGAGACTGGTATTTTTTAGTTTTATCCATGATATCTTTTGCAATGTTACGAATTTCAATTTGTACTCGTTTTGGTTCGTTGCTCAATAACATTGCCTCAGGATTATTACAATTAATATATCTTAATATTACCGCAGTAAGAAGCGGTTCAACAGATTCTTGATAGAATGCATCAATATCAACAGATTGGTCTTTTGTTTTTTTTGCAATGTAAATATCAATATGTTGAAAGTATTCTCCATAAGGGCGATACTGCAATTTTCGTGGGCAACCGCCAAGAAGGTATGCATTATTATGTATTGCGTCTGCGTATCCTGTTAAATATGAGCGCATTTGCTCACTTGTGTGATCTGTAATATACTGTTCAAATGTTACTGCTTTAGAGTTTTGGCTAAATAATACCAAACATGTAAAGTAAAATAGCTTTTTGAACATGCAATCTATTTTCTGCTTCATCAAATACAATAGAATGTTTTCCGTCAATAATTTCATTTATAACTTCTTCGCCTCTGTGAGCCGGCAAGCAGTGAGAAAAGATAAAATCTTTTTTTGCAAAAGGTGTAATTTTCGTATTCACTTGATATGGTGTATATTTTTCAATATTCTTTGCACTATCACCCATTGAAATCCATGTATCGGTAATTATAACATCTGCGCCACTTACTGCAATTTGCGGATTTTTTTCGTAAATAATTTTACTATTGATGCTTTGTGCTTTTTCTAGTTTATTTTGTTGTTTGCCAGTAATTTCCGGGGTTGAAATTATCAACTCAAAACCAAGCTTTTCTGCAAGTTCAATGTAAGAATTTGTAACATTGTTGAAATCTCCTAGCCATGTAAGTTTTGATTTGTTTAAATCTTTTCCATGTTCCATGAAGGTCATTGCAGCTGCTAAAATTTGGCATGGATGGCTTTCATTTGTTAACGCATTAACAACAGGCACGCTTGCGTTTTGTGCAAGTTCAAGCAGATCTTCCTCTTTGTAACAACGCAGCATTATTGCATTTACCATGCGGGATAAAACTTTTGCAGTGTCAGAAATTGTTTCTCCGTGTCCAAGCTGCATGTCTGAAACATTTAGAATGATTGTACTTCCGCCAAGTTGTCTCATTCCAACATCAAACGAAATACGAGTTCTTGTTGACGGTTTTTGGAAAATCATTGCCAAAATTTTACCATAAAGTGCTTCGGAATATTGAGGACGACCCATCTTTAGTGCATATTTTTCATTAATTGCGGTTTGTATAATTGTTTGAATTTCTTTTACGGAAAGCTGTTCAATACTTAAAAAGTTTCTCATTGTTTTTTACCAAAAACTCCTTTCATGTATTCTAAACCGCTCCAAATTGTTAAAATGGAACAAATGACAAACAAAATAAAAGTTATTTCACGCACATAAATTGCAACAAATGCAAGGATACGCGTCCATTCCAATAAATCTGTTGCCCAGTTTGCATACTGCCCAACAGCAAAACCGCATGCGGTCATTTGAAAACCCGTTTTCCATTTTCCAAGTTTACTTGCAGGAATTCTAATGTTTTCACTAGCCAAAACTTCCCGAAGACCGGACACTGTAAATTCTCTGAAGAGAATCACAAACACAAATAAAATATGAACCGAACCCATTTGCATTCCAATTAGAAGAATTGTTAGAACGAGAGTTTTATCTGCGATAATATCAAAGCATTTACCAAATTGAGTGATATTATTATACTTTCTTGCAAGTTTGCCGTCAAAGTAATCCGTAACAGCAGAAAGAATATATAATGGAAGAATGAATTCAAATGCTACCATTGGATACAACAAGTACAACCCAATAATAATAAATGATGAAAATAACCTAAAAAGAGTAAATATATTAGGAAGCATTTACAAATTACCATAGAACTTTTGCAGAATTAAATTTCAAGTAGGGAAAAATCAAGGAAAATTATTGACTTTATAATTATTTCAATAATTTTATATTTCTTGAGTTTTTTTAACACTTTTTAAGAGCATGAAAGTTACACTTGCGGTGGACCTTATGGGGGGAGATAAAGCACCAAAATCTACTATTGACGGCATTAAGATTTCTTTAAACAAAAATGATGAAGTGAATTTTCTGTGTTTTGGTTCAAAAGATGCAATACTAAAAGCGCAAACAGTTTTAGGTAATAAAAGGTGCCAATTTTTTGAATCAAAAGACGATGTTACATCTGAAGACAAAGTAAATATTGCAATAAGAAAGAAGGAATCTTCTATGTCGCTTTGTTTAAAAGCAACACAAGAAGGAAAGGCGCATGCAAGTATTTCATCTGGAAATACTGGTGCTTTAATGAGCCTCTCAAAGTTGTATTTTCGCACACTCGACGGCATTAATCGCCCGGCAATTTGTACAATTATTCCAACAATAGAATCAACTGCCATACTTCTTGATATGGGTGCAAATACAGAGTGTACTCCGAAAAATTTACTTGAATTTGCAATGATGGGTTCAGCTTTTGTAAAGGGAGCATGTGGTGTTGCAAACCCAAAAGTAGGGATACTCAACATTGGAGCAGAAGAAACAAAGGGAACACAGTTAGTACAGGATTCCTACAAACTTTTTAAAGAATCAATAATTTCAAAAAATTTTACCGGGTTTATTGAGGGAGACGAGCTTCATCATGGTAAGGTTAATGTAATAGTAACTGACGGTTTCACAGGGAATGTTGTACTAAAAACTATGGAAGGTTCGGCAAAAACCATGAAGCATTTTTTAAAATCTTACTTAATGGGTTCAATTTTGGTTGGATTTCCATGTTTTAGAAAAATTTTAAAGAAAGTTGACCCAAACCGCTATAACGGTGCAATGTTTCTTGGTTTAAACGGCATTGCGGTGAAAAGCCACGGTTCAAGTAATGCACAGGGTTTTGCAAATGCAATTAAGGTTGCGTTTAAACTTGCTAAAACTGATATCAATAATACATTGAAACAAGAGATTTCAAAAATCAACAATGAGTGAATACCAAAAACCAAGGGGAACCCAAGATATTTTTTTTGCTAATGCAGAAAAGTTTTGTTTGATTGTTAAGACTGCAGAAACTGTTGCAAAAAAACATAATTTTTGTAACATTAAAACTCCGACATTTGAATACTCATCACTTTTTGAACGCAACATTGGGGAAGATACAGACGCCGTTTCAAAAGAACTTTATCGTTTTAAAGACCAAGGTAATCGAGAACTTGCACTACGCCCTGAATTTACAGCTGGTGTTGTGCGTGCTTTTTTGGAAAATAATGAATTAAAATCTTATCCAATACCATTACGGTTATTTTCTTACGGTCAACTTTTTAGATACGACCGCCCAAAAAAAGGAAGATATCGTGAATTTCATCAAATAAACTTTGAGTTTTTTAACGAGAAAGAAGATATTTCAACCCTTGGAATTGCAATTGAGGTTTTAAGAAAATTAGGTGTTTTACATAAAATAAAACTACTAATCAATTACCTTGGGGAAGCAAAAACTCCATATACAAAAGCTATTAAAGAATATTTTTTAACTCATATTAATTCTCTTTCACAAGTTAGCAAAACAAGGATCGAAAAAAATCCTCTCAGAATTCTTGATAGTAAAGAAAAGGAAGATATTATCCTTTTACAAAACTGCCCGAAAATTTCGGAATTCTATTCCAATAATGATAAAACAAAGCTTAGTGTGATCATTAATTTTCTTCAATCAATGCCGGATTTACACTTTGAAATTGACCAAAACCTTGTAAGAGGGCTTGATTATTACACAGGAATGGTGTTTGAATTTGTAGCACCAATTGCTGAAGACAATTCAAACTTAACGGTTCTTGGTGGCGGAAGATACGATAATCTTATTTCCCAAATGGGTGGTAAACAAACAAGTGCAATCGGTTTTGGTGGTGGTATTGAACGATTAATACTACTTCTAGAAGAACCAAAACCATATAAGAAAATATTCATCATCAATACAATAGAAGGCTTTAATATTTTAGATTTTATTCAAAACTTGGAAAAACAATTTCAGGAAGCATCTTTCCAAGAAATTGTTATAGAAAAAAACAAAATTGGTAAAACTTTGCAAAAACTTGCAGAAATACCAAATTCTTTTGCTATTATTGTTGGTGAAAAAGAAATTCAAAACAATAAAGCAACTTTAAAAGATTTAACGCAGAATAAGGAAGTGGAAGAAATTGCTTTGCAATAAGGATTAGTCGTATTATATTTTCTAGTAATAAAAATATTGCTTTCACTAAAAAATACTTACTTTGTTTTATCAAAAGGATTTTTTGAAGTTTCAACTCTGAAGCGAATTGGAATTGAATTAAGTTCAAAATCTTTTGCAATGGAATTTCTTAAATAACGCAGATAACTTTCATGGATATCTTTTGTATTTGCAAAAAGCACAAATGTTGGCGGACGAATTTTGGTTTGAGTAATATACTTAAGTTTTGTGTCTTTTCCCCTAAACTTTGCCGGCGCGTGTAATGAAACCCTTTGTTTTAGCCATTGATTTAACACCGATGTTTGAATTTTTGCATTCCAAGAATCATAAAGTTTTACAACTTTACCGTATAGTGCTCCAACATTTTTTTGCGTTTTTGCCGAGATTTCAACAATAACTGGGTTACAAACTTCAATACAGGCATTTTCAATTTTTTGACGAATCTTTGTAATTGCGTCTGCTTTTTCTTGTTTGAGAAGATCAACTTTGTTAAGTGCAATAATTAACGGACGCCCTTCCCTTGCAACTTGAGTAATTATTTGCAGATCCTGCCCAATAATACCAATAGTTGCGTCAACAACAACAATTGCAATGTGTGTTAAACGCAGTGCACGCATTGTTTCTAAATTCGAAGCTTTTTCAAGAGCATCGGCTTTCATGTTTTGTTTAAGACCGGCAGTATCAATTAATTTTATATCTCTATCATAAAATTTGGTATATGTTGCAATGGCATCACGAGTAATTCCGGATTTATCCCCAACAATTGATCTTTCCTCATTTAAAATGACATTAAAAAGTGTGGATTTTCCAACGTTTGGTCGCCCTAAAATGCAAAGGTGTATAAATTTAGAGTAATCCGTGTTGTTGCATAACTCTTGGTATTCACTAAACTTTTCAATATTTTCATTGTAGTATTGCAAAATTTCTGCTTTTACTTCGTGTAATCCAATGTTGTGTTCTGCCGATACCAAAATTCCTGAACCAAAGCCAAGCTTTTGCACTTCTTTTTCCGAAATATTCATTTCCCATTTTTTTTCTGCTTTGTTGACAAGTAAAATGGTTTTTTTTTGTTGTTTTTGAATAAAGTTG